>Ga0105353_1000477_pt1 | contig 23427 bp, 21 predicted proteins | sample EN1Hudsemesocosm_2_FD_83657 | JGI IMG/M metagenome (GOLD analysis project Ga0105353, IMG submission 83657) | Methane-oxidizing microbial communities from mesocosms in the Hudson Canyon - EN10B Hudson Canyon | ecosystem: Environmental > Aquatic > Marine > Cold seeps | place: Hudson Canyon...
AGATCGCCTTTTACACCCTGACCTTTGGGTCGTTTTAGGTTAAACCAATTAAAGGACCCTAAGCATGTAGAGCCGATGGCAGAGTGCTGGCGGACGCGGGTTCGATTCCCGCCGTCTCCACCATAACATGGTTTTAAGAGAACCAACAAAGACCCGCAAGCCCAGCAAAACAAAGGCTTAGCGGGTTTTTTTATGCCTGTAAGGACCAATAGGGCTTATTAACATCCAAGACTTTTAGTAACATTTTTAGTAACATTACCTTAATGTTACTAAAGGCGATGTTACTATGGCACGAAAGACAACAACTCTCACCAATACTGAAGTAAGCCAAGCTAAGCCCAAAGAAAAGGAATACAACCTTTCAGATGGCGATGGTTTAATGCTCAGAATTAAGCCGAGCGGCTCAAGATTGTGGCTATTCAACTACACCCGCCCTTTTACCAAAAAGCGCGCGAACCTATCTTTTGGGAGCTATCCCGAACTATCTTTAGCCAATGCAAGAAAAAAACGAACCGAAGCAAGAGAATTACTTGCACAAGACATCGACCCTAAAGAACATAAAGACCAACAAGCTCGCGAAGCAGAACTCGCAAATAACAATACCTTCGAAAATATCGCTCAACAACACCATGAATTAAAGAAGACGACAATCAGTTCGGACCACGCTAAAGATATTTGGCGCTCTATAGAATTGCACTTGCTCCCAAGCTTAGGCGCCATTCCTATTCACAAGCTCGATGCACCTAAAGTTATTCACGTATTAAAGCCCATTGCGGTGAAAAGCCTGGAAACAGTCAAACGACTGTGCCAGCGGATTAACGAAGTCATGACATATTCAGCCAATAGAGGCCTTATACACCAGAACCCTCTGATCGGAATCAGTAAGGCTTTTGAAACACCCGTTAAAAAGAATATGCCCACTATTACACCCGACCAGTTACCCGAACTAATGAAGACCCTGACCACCGCCAGCATAAAGCTTACCACCCGTTTTCTGATTGAATGGCAGCTCCACACCATGGTAAGGCCAGGTGAAGCGGCAGGAACACGGTGGGAAGAAATAGATTTCAAAACAGCCCTTTGGACAATACCAGCCGAGCGAATGAAGAAAAAAAAAGCGCACACCGTGCCACTCACCCCACAAACCCTCGGTTTATTGGAAGCTATCAAACCATTATCAGGTCGATCTGAATATGTTTTTACCGGTGACAGAAACAATCACAAGCCAGCTAACAGCAGTACTGCCAACGTGGCACTAAAGCGCATGGGCTATCACGGAATTTTGGTCGCTCATGGTTTAAGAGCACTTGCTAGCACAACGCTAAATGAACAAGGATTCGACCCAGACGTCATTGAAAGTTGTTTAGCGCATGTCGATAAAAATGAGGTACGAGCAGCCTATAACCGTGCTGAATATATTGAAAGACGTAAAAAGGTAATGAACTGGTGGAGTAAGCATATCGAAAATTCAGCGATTGGTAATATGAGTCTTTCGATTAACAACACTTGATTGTTGTAAACAGTTAAATAAACACATTGAAATTGCCTCGTTGAAAACGATTATCCAAAATTAATAAATAGGCAGCCTATATATTAATTTAATCGATTTATTCGGAACAGTGATTAAAGGTCAAAAAATAAACATGAAACGGACTAATACAATAACTTTAGAACAAGCAGCTTTACTAGTAATGGGGTTTAATAAAGATGATACTTTTAAGCAAATTAGAATTGATATTATCGCTGATGAAACAAAACTAAGTGAATCAGCTATAACAAATAGTGAAGAGATCACCAAGTTAAATATAGTCAGAGAGAACTTTAATGAAGCGCTGAGAACCTACGAAACACTTGTAAATGACGCTAACCTCGGTGCTAAAAGCAAAAACTGTCACCTTCAAGTTGCCATTAAAAGAGGCTATTCCGACCATTTCGATGAAAAATTTTACCCAGATATAACAAAGTCAGGATTTACCAAAGATAATTTAGCGCAATGGTTTCATGACGAGGAAGACATAGAAAAAGCCAATATTTTAGTGCCAAACTTCATTCCACAAACTCAAGACAAGAACATCATAATATTCGAGCTCAGGGAACAAAATAAGAAGCTACTTGCAGATAACGCTAAGCTAGAAAAGCAACTTTCAGAAATTTCATCCGATATTAACAACAGTTTCAATAACTACCCATCAGGTATTCAAAATGCGATAAATACTTATGAAGAATGCTGGGGACACCTAACCTATGATATGCAGAGACCAAGGAAAGAAAACCTAATAGGATTTATTAAAACTAAACTAAAATTGACAGAAAAAATCTCCATTGAATCAGTAATCAGATTATCAAGACCTGACAATGAACCCGATGGAGGTAAGCACAAAAAGGAGCAAATCAAACCATGGAAACCAAAAACTTAAATTAATTTTTAGCATTGGGTACCATACCCAATAAACCAGCAAACACAAGGGTTAAGAGGTTGGGTAACCTACCCAACCTACACCAATATTTTCGTTGGGTAGGTTACCCAACCCACTGATAAAAACTTAAAAACGCCGTCATATTACAGCCTTCAACGCAACGTCCACAGAGGAATCAAGAAGGCTATGAACACTCTTTTGAAATTACCAAAAGTATTATCGATAACCGCAAAATCTAAAAGTTCACTTTATAATGATATAAATGCAGGGTTATTCATTTCTCCCGCCCTCATAGGTGCGAGAGCAGTTGCTTGGCCAAAAAATGAGGTCGAAAGCCTCATTAATGCTCAGATAGCAGGCAAAACACCAGAAGAAATAAAGCTACTAGTGAAAGTCCTGATTGAAAAGCGCAAGGAAGTTGCAAGCACTGTTGATGCTCAGATTGCAGGCATAACACCAGAACAAGTAAAACAGATAGCGAAAGCCCCGATCAAGAAGCACTCCAATTCGGGAGCAGTATAATGACGCAACCAACTTCCCAGTTCGAAATCGCTGCTAATACTCCTAATTGCCATTCCGCGACTAAAGCTGCCCAGCTCTCTTTAAATCTAGTAGCCGTATTAAGTGCTTTTATTGAACGAGGCCAGCAAGGCCTAAACCAAGTGGAAGCAATCAAGGACTGTGATGTTATTGATTTCTATAACGCGGTCTGGATATTAATGAAACACGGTTTGAAATTTAAACCTTCAACCGAAAAAATTAGTAGTCATACCTCCGCCACGAAAAACACCACTCGCTTCTCACTAATTAATATTTCACACGGTGTGAGACTATTAGGACTGCTTGAACGCAACCCCCCCTCTCAGTCAAAAGCGGAGGAAGTTGCATATGATTAATGCTAATAAAATCAAACTTCAAGCAAACGGAAACTGGCCCGCAATCGTTTTCAGCCTTGCGCCTCAACTTTCAGGCGCTATAGAAAAAATAGGCAAGCATGTCCCCTGTACCGTACATGGAGGTAAAGACGGTTTAAAACTATTTAACGACTTTCACATAACGGGAGGCGCCATTTGCAATACCTGTGGCGCCTTTTCTGATGGCTTTTCCTTATTACAATGGGTAAATAACTGGAGCTTCTGGGATACACTTAAGGCCGTTAATGAACATTTGAATGGATCATCAAGCTACGAGGAACGCAGCCATGCACACAATCTGCACAATTCTAAAGTTCGCGCTCCAATTGTTCGTACACCTTGCGTAAAGAAGAAAAATTCTATATTCAAAACTCTAGCACAGTCTCGTAATACTAACATCTCGTTAAACAACTACCTACATCATAGAGGGCTTAGCGCCCTCGCAGGCTGTATACCTGCCGATATAAAAACCATCGACTCACTTCAATATTGGCATGAAGGAAAGTCATTAGGTACATTCCCTGCGATGATTGGCATCGTTAAAAATCTAGCAGGTGAAATTGTAACCTTGCATAGAACCTACCTAAGCTCTCAAGGCTTTAAAGCAAAAGTCCCAGCCCCAAAGAAACTGATGGCGCCACCTTTATCAGGAGGTACCACAGGTTGCTCAATTCAGCTATATAAACCAACTACGCAGCTTGCCATCACAGAAGGTATCGAAACAGCACTGGCGGTCCACCTATCAACAGGCATTCCTGTATGGGCTGCCATCAGCGCCAACCTACTTGAAAAGGTGCAAATCCCCTCCAGTGTAAAGGAAGTATTTATCATGGCGGATAAAGACATTAGCGGCACAGGCGAGCATGCGGCGATGAATCTGGCAAACCGACTATCAACCTATCATGAAGTCAAAATAGTACTGCCAGAACCACCTATTCCTCCCGGAAAAAAATCTATTGACTGGCTTGATATTTACCAAGTCGATCAAGAAATAAATATCAGTACGGTGGAAGTTAATTAATGAATATCATTGAACAGATGAATAATGCTCAGGCCGTCAGCCCTATTAACTGGCAAAAACCAAGCCCCATTATAAAAAACCTTCCAATAGTAGAGTCTTTTGAATCAGAGTTATTACCAGAACCTTTACGTGACTGGATCATCGACATTTCGCTACGTAAAGATAATGCTCCAGCAGATTACGCCGCAGTAGGTACAATGGTGGCACTAGGAAGCCTGCTTGGCCGAAAGATTGGAATTTACCCAAAACGTCATGATGATTGGCTAGTAGTGCCCAATTTATGGGGCGTCATTATCGGCCGACCTTCTATGAAGAAAACGCCAACACTAAATGAAGCGTTCAGCCCCATTAGAAAGCTTGAAGCCGATTCAAAACGAGAGTACGAAGAAGACAAAGAAGACTTTCAGGTCGCAGCAAAGTTGCAGCAGTTGATACAGCAAGAAGAAGAAACTAATGCAAAAAAAGCGGTCAAAAAAGGTAATATATCAGAAGCTGAAACCATTTTACTTCGTCTAGAAAAAGAAGCTCCTGAGCCCCCTACACGTAAACGTATTTTAATAAATGACGCTACTGTAGAAAAACTAGGTGAAATTTTATCTGATAATCCTAACGGCATACTCCAATTCAGAGATGAGCTATCTGGATGGTTGTCAGGACTAGATCGAGAAGACAAAGCTCAGGACAGAGGTTTTTATCTCGAATCTTGGAACGGGACAGGACGCTTTACCTATGATCGAATAGGTAGAGGCACAGTAGATATTGAAAGTGCTACTGTTAGTGTCATGGGTGGCATTCAGCCAGGAAAACTGTATTCCTACATGCGATCAATGGTTGAAGGTTCTGGTGATGACGGCCTCATTCAACGTTTACAGCTAATGGTTTACCCCGATCAAGGCGAGTTTAAACATGTAGACCGTCTGCCCGATTTAGCAGCTAAAAATACAGCGCACCAAGTATTTCAACAATTCTCACAAATCCCAGAAAATGATGGCAAAATTCCAGGACTAAAATTTAACGAGCTAGCTCAATCGATATTTGATGAATGGTACACAGAGTTCACACCCAGAATCAGAAAAGAATCAGACCATCATATCGAAGCCCACCTCAGTAAATACCCCTCACTAATGGCGAGTATCGCATTAATCATTCATGTTTCAGAACACGGACCAACGGGCGACGTTTCAGAAAAATCCGCATTAAAAGCCCTTGCTTGGTGTGAATATTTAGAAAGTCACGCGCGAAGAGTCTATTCACTGGTTATTGATACAACATGTGGCGCAAAATCATTAGTAAGTCGCCTCGGCAACCTTAACAATCCATTCAAAATCGGAGATATCAATAACAAAGGCTGGTCTAGCCTCAAAAATACAGAAGAAATTAAGAGAGCGCTAGATACGCTTTGTCAACATGGCTACCTACACGCCATTAAGGAAAAAACCAGCACCAAACCAAAAACTTTTTATTATATACACCCTGATTATGCACGTAAAAAGAGCTAGCTATAATGGGTAAATACCCTGAATTATTACGTAGCAATTTACTAGCACCTCTAGAATACACACCCGATAAAACCGATATTTTAAATAAATCGGTTTTATCGGGTGTCCACAGAGCACATTTACTAAAAAATTGCAGCTACAGTGCTGCCCAGCTTTAGTTTTTTACAAGACCCTCCTTTCACCAATGAAATAAACCTAAAGGGCCTGAAATACTGGAAACAACCATTTAAGCAGAACGACCTAAATGCAATTACGACTGGAGATATAACACAAGAACAAGCTGCCCTATATTTTTTGTTATGGGTTAGACAAAATCTATACTGCTATTTCAAGCTGAAAAAACAACGATAAATTAAATAAATTGAGTTAAACGCACTCAAAAAAAGACAAGTCTACGGCAACCGTAGCAAAGTACGATTTGGTACGAAACAGCCTACATAAGCTAGAAAAAATATTTTGAAACCCTTTAACTACGGGGCTTAACGAATTCAGGAAAAATAATAAATACAAAACTACGCACACTGCTACGGACAAAACTACGAATTTCAAAACTACGAATTCATCCGTAGTTTTGACACTTTCAGCACAACAAACAACCTTATTATGAGCATCAAAGAGGTACAATGAGAGCCAAAGTCATTCATAAACAGGGAGCTCTCTAGACAACTTACGAATTAGCGAATCTACTGGTTTCATCACCGTAAAAGTAGGTCTATCGAAGCCATATTTGGAAAAACTAGCTGCATTTGTCCTAGATCCAGTGCTAGACATTGATTTATACAGCTCATCTAAATTCAGTGATTCGAAAGTTAACCGCCCGTAAAGGATTTCAATCCAGGTTTTTAATAGTGCCAACTTTCTATCGTCAGAATATTCATTTCGATCAAGACCATACATGCACCATAGAGACTCCAGACTTTTACATTCAACACTGTTAGTTACGAAGGCCATATTCTCTATACTCTTTATCTCACTTTTTAACCTTTTCTTATTAAAGAAATGAAGCATATGGGCAATTAAGAAGTACAAAGGGAAAGAAATTATTATTAGTATTTTTAGCACCAAAATGAACGGAAGAATCATAATTTCAAATTTAGTTTTTGTATTATTGGAACGTGGTTTGTCCACATCAAAAACAAACTTTAATGGGCTGTCTTTTACTATATTTACATTGGATAATGCTCTTTTCTTTGCAAGCAGTTTATCAACTCGTATTCGAACTACAAACTCTATGCATGCTCGCTCTTTTACACTAACCATTTTTGAATTATCCCAGGAAATAAAGTAAGAATTTACAATAAGGAAAAAATAGTCGGTTGGAATTAATTTTAACCGTACTCCTTGGCAAAGAACACCATCGCAACGTTTAAAAAATCACGCTCTTTTTTTACTTTAGCCAGCTTTTCTTCAACTTAGTTAATACTTTATTACTGGTTTGTTTACTTCCATTGAAAACACTACTAGCAGCAACACCGTCTTCAGAAGCTTTGAGTAAAAGCCATTCGTTTAAGCTCAGCAGGGTATCGTTGATAATTTTTGCCTTTTGTCATGAAACACCTCCTATTATATCTCTACAACAATTATAGTGTGCCCACGAAAATGGGAGCAAGCCACAAAGCAGACTGTCAGCGGGATTAATTCATTCACGACAATTCATTCAATTTACTACGCCAGCAGCAACTGCAGTCAAAAAAAATGACAGTTCACTACCTGATTGCCTGCCCTTGTTATACTGATAATTCATCGATTTTTGTAAGCAGCCATACTGTAAGATCTGTAGCAACTAGTAATTCTAATGCTTGAGTACTCCATCGCCCTATTCCTTCGTCTTTTAGAAGACCTTTTGAAATCAATTCAGAACAATACATGGTTATAGCTGCTTTACTTATACCACCAAACTCAGCTGTGAGTGATGTATATTCACTTGTATCATTAGGTGTATCTAGGTAAAAAACTCTTAGATTATCAAAAGGGCTAGCTTCAGGAACTTTTGCTGACAATGAAACCTTGAGTATATTTATGTGGGTATCATTCAGTTCAGAAATAAGCCGTATTGCTGCTTCTGATTCATCCCAGTCATTCCCATTTACAAAACAATCAGAGGTTAGTTTAGCGAACCTTTTTAATTTTTCTTCCGAACGAGTTCTTGTTACGTTTTCATATACTGTTTGCAAAAAATCAAACATTGCCTCTTCATCATTGCACTCGATCTTCTCTTCTAATCCTTCAAGCCGAGAATTCAATTCACTCATAAAAATATCTAAGCGCTTAATAACGAAGTCTTGACCTTTCTTGCTTAGAATTAGATCAATTGAACTTCCTAACACAGGTATAGCCAGAATAAGAGATCGAGTAGAGGTACTATCACCATATAGAAGTGAAGATCGTGTTAATAAGGCTATATCTTTATTTTTCCCAACCTCATGTTTTTCCTTTTTATTCACTAAGTCCTCCTCCTTACATAATTCAAAAGCATAATACCCAACGCATTAAGCCGCTGATGAAACAATATTTAAAGCCATTTGATCACCAGTACTTTTCAAAGCGGCCTTAGCTACAGAAGAAAACTCGGCTGATGGTTTAATTAATTTCATAACCTGCTCCAGAGCTTCTTCAGCTTTCCCTTCAGCTTTCATACTACCTGAACGCTCAGCATTTAATGTTAAGCGACAGTACTTTGCGTATAGCTGCCTACTTGTCTTCCAAACATCCATACGTCTTCGATTAAGCAAACCATGATTTAAACCAAAATGCTTGATCGTAAACGAAACTCTCTTCTTTTGAAGCCTCGTTACACCAATCTCAGGTACTGCTTTACCATTATCATTAAAACTTAGCAGCATGTGATCTCGTGGCGATAATGGGTCTAAGAACCAAGGCCTTTCATCTAAATGGCATACCGTATGTGATTTGGCTCGTCTTCCAGCATCAACGACAGGAAAGAAAGTTCCCTTTTTTCGGTTTGGCATGCCCTTACTAATACGATAATTGGTGAGATTAAATGCTAACCAATAATATCCATCACTAACAACAATACTATTTTCATTCTTAGCAGATTTCTTCGGCCTAAAGTGTTCAACCTCGGGATAATCTGCACCGTGTTTAACTTCCGTATACCAACATTTGTCTTTACTTAGACTTAATAACCAGTCTTTTAAATCCGCATCTGCCCATAAGCCTTTTTTACTTTCAATGTAGGCATGATGCACTGCTACAGGCTTAACTTTATTTAGCTCTCTATTCGCACCCTCGACTTTATTAAGCCATGCTTTGATTTTAGGGGGTAATTCCTGATTATCTAACAAGTCATTATAATCTTCTAAGGAATAAGGGACTTTTATTCTAATCATCCAAAACCCCCTTAGCGATCACTCGCTCAAGTAACTTGTCAGATAGCGTCTGTACTTTTTCGTACGTTTCACTATCAAAATATGGTTGCTTGAATTCTTCATTACGACTTAAGGCTTTAGCAAAATTGGAGTAATACGGGTTTGGATGTGCCCCTGTAAAACCTATTTCATTTAATTCTTTATTAAGCTCAGTTAACTTATGCCGTAGTTCAGCCTCATACTCTATTGAGACTTTTTCTGTTTCTATTAACTCACCTTCTTCATTAAATGAAGTAGCTGAAAGTTTTGATAGTACCTCATTACGCTGGTCAATTTTTACTTGCAGCGTTTCATCAAGGCTAGTACGCAGACCGTATAAATCAGATTGAATTATAGCTTCAACTCCCATATTAATGGGATCTTCATCAGGCTCTCGGGAGTGTTTCCCTTCTTTATCTTCCGTTAATACTCGAATCTGACTGGCGTAAAGAGAAGTAAGCATGATTGGGTCATGTGTGGTTAAAATTATCTGACTAGAATCCCATGCTGTTTTATTACTACCATCAATATTATGATTGAGTATTTTTTCTATTTGCTTAAAATAGTCTAGCTTCCAGCGAGGATTAAGATGAGTATCTGGTTCATCTAATAAGAATAACGATTCATCATCACGTGTAAATTTCATTAGACCAAGTACAGTCAACAACTGACGCTCGCCTTCGGAAAGCTGATCAAAGGTTAGTTGCTTCCCATTCTTCAATGTAACAGTTACTTCAACGCTTTCTAAAATATCAGCAATATATGTACTTTCAATATTTTTAAATAAATTTGCAGTATTAGAATAGTTGTCCTTAAGGTCTACTAAAGAAGATCGATCTGGTAAAAACATATAAAGTCGTTCTTGATTTTCCGTTCTGCCTCTGAAATCAATTGTTTTTGATTCTTTATTATCGATTGGAGCAATTGATTGATCCCAGAGATTATTAAGAAAATCTTTCACCACACCTCTTGAATACCAAAATCTAGGATCTCCCTCTTTAAGCATTATTTCACTAGGTTTATTCTTATACCAATATGGTTTCTTAAGACAAAATAGAACCGAATCTAAAGTTTCAATTTCTAGCTTTCCCAGTATTTCCTTACAAGCGGGGTCATCATCAACCAAGAATGCCAATAAAACAAAAAAACTATGAACATCACGACAATAAAAAAAACGGCGAAGCAAGCCCTCTTCACCATCTGTTAAACGCTTATAAAACTGTGTTTGATGCTTAAGAAAAAGTTCCTCAACCCGCCAGTTAGTACCTGAATAGTAAGTAAATACATTCATTGGTAAATATTCATTCGCGTTACTTTTTAAGTACGCAGCAGATTTCTTTATTCCATTAATATTGACTAGGCTATTCTTTGTGTAATCAGCATCAAATCTAACTTGAATATCGTGTCCACGACATTCATAAATAAGCGTATAACTAAATTCTGTTTTCTCACCTAAATCAATTGATCTAAATATTAAAACAATAATTTCAATTAAATTTGATTTACCTACACCATTTTGCCCGATTACTGTAGTAACAGGAGATTCTTGGTCAAAGGTTGTTGTAAAATTCACAAAACCTTTGTAATTAGGGATAATTAGTTCCTTTAACTTCATTTTTAAACCTTATCCTTCAAACTCTGCTTTAGCTGGCTTTGCAACAAACTCTGATTTAATTTCTAACTTTAACTGTTTATAGAATTCGGGAAGTTTTAATTTACTCTTATTCCACACGTCTTTTGCATCGGCACCACCCTCTCCAATCAATGGGGCTAACACAGCCGTTTTATCATATCCAACACTACCTAAAGAAAGTTCTGTTGATATTTTCATGGCTATTTTCTCTTTTTTTTCTTCAAGCTTTATTATTGTTGATCGACCAAATATTGAGTCTCCCATTGTGTTTGCTAAATTGAGCTGGGTTATTTGGGATTTCTGTAGGTGTTCTTTTAGAGTGTCGCATAGGGCCATAATCCCGTCTATTTTAGCAACGATTCTTGAAATCTCATTTTTCGGTGGAAGAGGTACTAATACTTGACTAAGAATTTCCAAATTAATATTTTTTTGCGCGGTCGATGGGGCAAATTTTTCAAGGTCACTTTTCGCTGTCCGAATAAAGAACTCGAAATACCTAACATCAAGTTCTGTATCAAAAGGCGTGTAACCTACGACACTATCGGGAAAGCATGCATCGAATCCTAGTACGCTTGTATCTGCAATATTGGCAGCAATAGTTATGCACATTGTGCCTTTCGGCCAAAGCCTGCTTTGAGCGAGACCAGTTTCATTGTACAAAGCGGTATATGTTTCAATAACACCATTAGCTCTCGAAACATCACCTGTTTGAACTAATGGTATCTTTCCATCAACATAGAGAGATCTATCATTTCTAGGTCGGTGTTTTGATTTACCACGTGCTAGGTCACCGATATCAGGTAAACGGCACCACTTCCACCCACTCGGTAGCCCAAACGGTTTTTTATCATCAGTAATCGGCGGTAGTGGCTTCTGCTTTTTAACTTTATTATCTTTTATCAACTGCTCTTTTTCAGCGGCGATTTTTTCTAGCAATACACTTGCGGGCTCGTCGTTTGGATCTTGTGGTACTAGCTTACCCATGACGGCCAGTTGCAAGATGGTTTGTTTTAGCTGGTCAATGCTGTGCTCTGTGGTGAACAGTAGATCGAAGTGTTGCGTTATGCGGTTCCATGCTTGGTCAAAGCTACTTTCTTTAGCGCCTGTTGCTTGTGGGCTAGCAGACGAAGCCGGACCTGTCACGACGTTGGTTTGCGCGGCGTTTAATAGTGTATTGAGTAGGGTTTCTACTAGGGTTTGGTGGGCAGTTAGGCTTGTTTCGGTTTGCTGCTCTAATTGATCGCATAGGTCCATGAGCTCGTCAACTTTGGCTACTAGATCATAAATATAGTTTTCAGGAGGGATAGGAATTAGCATCAAATCTAACGCTGCTTTATTCAAATTTTGAATACCTATTCCCTTACCTACCGACTGTGCTTGCAACCGATATAAAGGCGTAGAAAAATAAAAACCGGAATAGCTATAAAAACTAAGTGATATTGGTCTAATAACCGCACAAAAAGCGCCAAAAGTATTCCCTAAATCCTGTTGAGCCTGTGCAGCTTTGCCGACTAAGTTTGCTGATCCACTTGACATAGCAATTAGCAAATCACCTTTTATAATTACTTGATCGTCCCTTACAATCTCACGAGGTATATGCTGAAGTTTATCGAAATTAAGATTTCTGCCTATATTATTTGCACGCATCAATGGTATAGAATCTTTGAACTCCTCATCAAGTACATCATTTTTATTATAGGTGACACCTCTTATAATCTCCGCAATCTGACCCACTCTCGCCCACGTCCAGCCATTAGGAAGCTCATACGGTTTTTCTTCTTCACTAATTTTAGCGAAAGGCTTCTGCTTTTTAAACTTACCATTTGCTATCAACCGCTCCTTTTCAGCAGCAATTTTCTCTAACAAAACCGAAGATGGCTCATCATTAAGATTCTGTGGTACTAGTAGTCCACGAATTGCCAATTCTAAAACAAGCTCTCGCAGTTTTTTAATTCCGTATAGCTCTATTTTTTTACTACGGCCACGACCTTGTAAGCTGCGCTTTTTAATCGCTGATGTCCATATATCGATGTTTGCTGTAATCAACTGCTCGGCTGATGATTTTGAAGCAGCCATTACTTACTACCTTTTGCACTATTATTGGCTAATGCATCGGCCAATATGCCTTTTAGCTGGTAGCGTAATATTTGAATATCGGCTTGCTGTTTTGAGTAGTCTGCTAATAATTCTTCTGGGTCGTGACTGATCACTTCGCCAACGTGTGGGTTTTTAATATCTAGGTTGTAATTACGTTCGATAATGTCATCGATACTTACTTTCCAAGCCTGTTCGTTTTCTTGGCGATTTTTACGCTTGGTTTTTGCATTGATCGTTTTGCCTTCACCCCACCATTCGGCACAGGCTGAAAAGTCTTCTAGCTTCATCGGTTTGGTTTTGTTGAAGGCTTTTACGCCTTCTGGTAATGGCACTTCGTAATACCAAACATCTTTGGTTGCGCCTTTTTTGCCCGCTGCCTTTTTCTCAAAGAATAATATGTTGGTTTTAATGCTGGTATAGGGTGCGAATACTGAATTGGGCAATCGTACTAGAGTATGTAAATTACATTCGTCTAATAACAGTTGTTTGATTTTTGTTTTAACACCTTCACCAAATAAAGTGCCGTCTGGTAATACTACTGCGGCACGGCCTTTCTCATTTAATACTTCGATGATGTATTGTAAAAACAAGTCGGCTGTTTCGCGGGTTTGATATTCCGTAGGGAAGTTTTTTTCGATACCGTCTTCTTCAGTGCCGCCAAACGGTGGGTTTGATATCACCACGTCGACCATATCGTCTTCGTCTAAACTGGAAAGCGGTTTGTTTAGGGTATTACCATGGCGAATATTTTTAGGCACTTCAATACCGTGTAATAACATGTTAGTAGTACACAGTAGGTGCGGCAGTTGTTTTTTCTCTACGCCACGCACTGAGTCTTGTAACTGTTGCTGACCGATAGAGTCTTTAACTTGCGCTCTTAATGTATCAACCGTGCAGGCCAAGAATCCGCCTGTTCCACAAGCTGGGTCGAATACCGACTCACCCAACTTAGGGTTGATCATTTGCACGATAAAACGTGTCACTGCACGGGGTGTATAAAACTCCCCTGCGTTACCTGCGCTTTGTAGGTCTTTTAATATTTGCTCGTAAAGGTCACCAAACAAGTGGCGTTCTTGTGAGTTGGTGAAGTCAATTTCGTTTAGCTTGTTGATTATCTGGCGTAATAGCGTGCCGTTTTTCATGTAGTTGAAGGCATCGCTAAATGCTTCTTTGGCGACGTAACCGCGTGGGTTACTTTTTATCGGGGCGGCTAGTTCTTTAAGGCCTGGGATTAAATCGCCATTAATGAATTCTAATAAGGCATCACCTGTAATGCCTTGGTCATCGGCTGCCCACTCGCGCCAGAAATACTTCTCTGGAATAGGCTGTCTATAATTGTCTTGCTCGTCTTCTAGCTCTTCTTCTTGGGCGTCGAATATTTTTAAGAATAATAACCAAGATAGCTGGCCTAGTCGCTGGGCATCGCCATCGACCCCTGCGTCTTTACGCATGATGTCTTGTATAGATTTGATCGCTGACGAAATGGACATAATTTAGCTCGTTGTAAATTTTTAGTTTGCTTTTCAGCTTACTTTTTAGCTTGCTTGGTAAAGCGCATCTTCTAATTCGCTGATGGCTTGCTCGTATTGTTCTTTGCCCCCGAAGGCATTCTTTTTGATTTCTAGGGGGCGGCCGATTTTATCAAATGGCGTGACTTTAAGCACTTGCTTAGATTCTATTTCGCTAACACCGCTGTTTTCGTACTTTTCTAATAGGCTATTGAGTACTTGTTGTGCAGTTTCGCTGTACTTACCGAAGTAATTGCGCTTTTTCACGCTGTTAGCCCGTTCTTTACGGGTAAGCGGTGGTTGGCCAAACGCGACGTGACAGATTAGATCGAACGGATCTAGCTCTCGGCTTACGTCTTCTTCTAGGGCTTTCCAGATAACTCCGGCATCTGCCAGTTCGTCGATGATCGCTTGCTTGCGTTCGGTGGCGTTCCATTTTTTGATGAAGTCGTCTAAGGTGCCGTATTCTTTCATCACGGTTTTACGGGTGTAGTCTTTGAACGATTCGGTAACGAGCTTACCGTCGGAGTCGTAATATTGCACTCGTTCGTTCAGTTTTTTAACGGTGACTCCGCTGATGTGGAATTTGATGAAAGGTTCTCTTTCATCTTCACCTGAGCCGCCTATCGGGCCTTCTTTCCATTCGCCTTCATTACTGTTTGAACCAGTATCACCTTCGATACCATCAGAATTATAGTCTCCCTGCTCTTCGCCAACTCCTTCTTGGTCGTCAGCACCCTCTTCATATTCTAATGAAGGGTCATTATCGATTCCACCCTCTCCGTCTATAATATCTTCCGGCGTTGTTTCCATCACTTGTTCTGGGATACCATCAAAGCGTTCGTCGGCAAACAGCTCTGTGGCTTTTTTAAAATCGAGTATGGTAAACCACAGTTTATTGTAACGATCGTCAATACGGGTGCCACGGCCAATGATCTGTTTGAACTTGGTCATGGATTGAATGTTTTGATCTAGCACGATGAGCTTGCAGGTTTTAGCGTCTACTCCTGTGGTCATTAGCTCTGAGGTTGTCGCGATAACGGGGTAAGTTTTTTTGGGGTTCATGAAGTTTTCAAGCTGGTTTTTTCCTAACTCGTCATCCCCCGTGATTTTCATTACGTATTTTTCGTTAAGGGCGACTTGCTCTGGGTTTAGATTCACTAGGGCACGGCGCATGCGTTCGGCATGGTTAATGTCATTACAGAAAACGATGGTTTTCGCCATGGGGTCGGTACGCTTTAGGTAGGCGGTAATGGTCTCGGCCACCAGTTCGGTACGCTCATCAATAATTAAGGTGCGGTCAAAATCTTTTTGGTTGTAGATTCGGTCTTTAATTAATTCGCCGTTTTTATCAACCTGATCTTTCTCGGGACGCCAACCTTGTGCATCTATGTCTATATCAACCCTAATGACTTTGTAAGGGGATAAGAAGCCGTCTTCTATGCCCTCTTTCAGAGAATAGGTGTACACAGGTTTACCGAAGTAATCGATGTTCGAGACTTCGTTGGTCTCTTTCGGGGTGGCTGTTAAGCCGATTTGGGTTGCTGAACTAAAGTATTCTAGTATTTCACGCCATGCGCTTTCTTCATCAGCACTGCCACGGTGGCACTCGTCTATTACGATTAGATCGAAGAAATCTTTGGATACATCTTTAAAGGCTTTTTGGTGTTCTTCTGGACCCGTTAGTGCCTGATAAATACCTAAATGTACTTCGTAAGCAGGATCGACTTTACGACTAGTGATTTTGGTCATGGCTTCGCCAAAAGGTTGGAAGTCTTTTCGCTTTGGGTCGTCGATTAATACATTGCGATCTGCAAGAAAGAGAATTCGCTTGGCTTTTTTCGCTTTCCATAAACGCCACGCTATTTGGAAGGCTGTATAGGTTTTACCAACACCTGTGGCCATAACCAACAATATCCGTTTTTCCCCTTGGGAAATGGCTTCTATCGATTTATTAACCGCTTGAAGTTGATAATAACGTGGAGCTTTATCGGTGCCATCGTCATAATAATCTTGGTCTAGGTAGGTTAGCTGTTCAGGCGTGTAGGCCTTGAAGGCATTTAACTTGTCTCTTAATTCTTGTGGTGTTGGGAAGTCTTCTAGACTGATTTCTGTTTCTAGCTGGCCACCATTGGCTGGGGCTGTTTTATCGTGAAAGATAAAGCCATCACCATTACTGGCAAAGATAAAGGGGACATCTAATAAGCGAGCATAATCTAGGCCTTGCTGTATGCCTTTGCCTATTTCGTGCTTATTGGATTTGGCTTCAATTACCGCCAACGGTATGCTTGGTTTATGATACAAAACGATGTCAGCAGACTTAACGGTTTTACGCATGCCGATGTTGCCACGAACGATTACCTTGCCATCACGTAGCTTCACTTCTTGCCTGATTTGCAGCATGTCATCCCAGCCTGCCTTTATAATGGAGGGCATAATGTATTTGCTGATGATATCGGCTTCTGTGAGCTGTTTTTTTGCTTTTGTATCCATACTGCCCAGTTCTTTTGTTATTGACTCAATAATCTTTGATGAAGCAGTTGTTTATATGCTTTTTTCTTATAAGCGCTTAGGCTACCAAATACCCTAGATGTTAGCCATTGAATTTACAGGTGAAATCCGAACTTTCATAGGATTTCGGCTCATGATGATACCACCTTACTTTTGGCATACGATTATGTATTTATAAGTATTGAGATTGTAGGTACCAAGTTTGAAACTTAATTTATGTCGTACGCTTCCGCCCCTCTCTTGTAAAAATTCTAAGGGTAGCAATCAAAGCCGCAGATTTTGTCGTACTGAAACATGGTCCATAAAATGAGGTATAGAGCGACATGGTCCAAAATACTTAAGAGTTAGATAACAACTTGCGCGAAATGAGATAGCAAATATCGCCATGCATGCTTCAGAAAAAACTGTTCAAAAAACCTCGGTAGTTCTTGCTACAACAGTTATCTTTAAACAATACCTAGTATCAATTAGTCATTTAAATTAATGAGCGTAAGTGAAGGTTTATACTCTATATTAAGAAAAAATTTCAGGCCTATATTTTCTTGATTGTATGCATTAATTGATCAATATTTCCGAGAACAAGCAAAAGTAGCTCATTAATATGGGAGTCTTCAGTACCCATTAAATGCTAATAGATGCCTGAAGGTACGCTTACCTTTTACAATCTAAGATTACCTCTTACGCCTCAATCACACAAAAACAGCATAACCCTTATAGACACTAACTTCACACGGGTTATGCAATTATGGTTTGAAAAAAAACAAGAAGACTAATCGCTAAATGGATTAAGTGACTTGTTTTGCATTGGCCAATTAAACTCATAGCCAGAAAGAGCCATATGGTGATTAAGGAAATTGTCTTATTTCGACCCAAAAAAGTCTTCGTTTGGTATTAAGGTTTGATTATGCCTAGGTCAAAAAAACAACTTGGGTGGTTTATATTTCTATCAGCTTACTAATCGAAAAAAGAAAATGCTTTTTCAAACGAAAGCACTTACAAACTGACTATTAGTTCTGATTCCAGCCCTAAAATAGTTAGTCTTAATCATGAATTATTTTTACACTTATAGTGAGAATGCAATTCAGGACCCAAGAGACCTGATAATTTTAATAAAAAATAAGGAAAAGGGCTTTGTCCCTTAAATTCCAGTAACAATAGAATTTAACGGAGTAATAATGAGTATCCCATCAAATTTGAAAGGTCTATATGCATATCATTTTACCCTTCTTGATAATTTGGAATCAATTATTGAAAGTGGTATTTTGAGCACGAATATGAAAAAGGACAAGGCGGTATCCCACAAAGATATTGCCGAGCAAGGAATACAATGCAGGAGGAGCACTATGGCTGTTCCCTGCTCAAATGGAAAGGTTGTTCACGATTACGTACCATTTTATTTTTCAAAGAAAACCTCTATGCAACTAGGAGTTATTAACAAAAAAAATGTTGACCAACCGCTAATTGTATATTTGGCAATACCTATTGAAATTATTGAAACAAAAACAGGTGTTGTTTTCTCAGACGCATCAGCAAATACAGATATACCACCAACTTTCTTCGACTCATCAGATTGTAAGGAATTATCTTCATTAAACTGGGAAGCTATCAACTCAATGAAGTGGGGTTGCCCCGATGAAGTTTACAGGCATCAGAAAATGGCTGAGCTATTAGTCCCAGAAATGATACAAATAGACGAGATAGCACATATAGTTGTGTGGAACGAGTGGGTTAAAGGTGAAGTTGAAAAGGTCTTTAAGAAGAAAGGTGTAACACCTCCAAAAATAAAATATGATAGGGATCATTATTTTATAAACTTCTATGATAATGGTAGACAGTCAATTGTTACCGGCCCATTAGATTTAAAGCAGCGCATGGAAGAAACAATAAATGGTATTTGTAATAAATTGGGAGATAAAACTAAATATCATGATATTAAAATCACCTTAGAGTCTATTGCAAATAATTTCTCATCGATTAAAGAACTTGATGATATAAACGGATTAAAAGCTAGTTATGGTCCTCACACTGATGACGTCGGCGTTCATAGTAAAAAAGTTGCGAATGCATTGTCGAATTACACAGAATACAAAAATTTAAATGATGGTGACAAAGATATAGTTATGCTTTCAGCATATCTTCATGATATAGGAAAAGGTCCAAAAAGCCGCTGGACTGATTCAGAAATGACTAAGGCAGATAATGACCATGCGGTGAAATCACTACCAATGCTAAAACGAATATTAACTGAAGATATTGGCAGCCTAGACGAAGAGAGCATTAGAAAAATAGTAATGCTTGTTACTTATGATGATCTTATTGGAGACATTGTAGCCAAAGGGCGCAATGAACAACAATTATTCGATATCATCGAATCTGAAAATGATTTAATTATGCTTGTAGCATTAGGTAAGTCTGACATGAGCTCTATAAATCCTATATGGGTAATGATTAATAATAACGCAATAGAAGCATTAAAGGTAAAGGCCGTCGAGTCTTTAGGTTGTGGTACCTCATGTTAGAATTTGTTAATGGTGACTTTTTTGAATTTGACGCTGACGTAAGAATAAATACTGTCAATTGTGTAGGTGTGATGGGAGCTGGTGTCGCTCTTGCATTTAAAAAAAAATATCCAGATATGTACAAAGATTATGTAAAGCAATGCAAGGCAGGTGATATAAAACCTGGAAAACCATCTGTCTGGAAGTCAGGTGATATGTTCTCAAAATGTATAGAAATAGTTAACTTTCCAACCAAAGACCATTGGAGAAAACCATCTGAGTATGAGTATGTTGATAGAGGGCTTCAATGGTTGTCAGGCTATTTAAAAGAAAGAGATGTATTAACGATAACACTACCAGCTCTTGGTTGTGGCCATGGAGGGTTAGATTGGAAAAGGGTTAAAGACATGATCCAAGAGTACTTAGGTGACTCTCCCCACCGGATACTTGTTTTTGAGCCCGCTAGCTCTAAAAGTGCTGGCAAAGAGAAACCACTTTCTAACAACGCAGCCAATATACTTTTGAATTCTGGCATTAATACGTTTGACGGAAGTTCAGTTTCTTACCCTGAGGGTTTAAAGCGCTATACCGAAAAAGGCCTTTACTTTCTTGGTGATTATGATGCCTCTCATGGGTTTGACATCTCAGTGATAGCTAGCACAAAGCCAAGTGAAAATGAAAAAAACGCTATATTTAGCATAGTAAATTATTGCAAAGAAAATAATCTTAGTATTTTATTTGGAGGAACTGCCTTTGATAAAAAAACGGCTTTAAACATTTCTAGTAATGGTGGAAAGGTCGGTGTATTTCTTCCATCTGGAATTTTAAAGTCAGCAGAAAACCTAGCAAAAAAAAATAAACTTAAAAACCTAAATCTATTATCAATCGGTAACCCTTTTGAGTCATTTGACAGAAAAGCATATATGCCATCTGTACTAAGCAGGTTATTCATTAGCAAGGTATCTGTATTCACTACAGAAAGACTAGACTGGATAGAAAAGCAGAAAAAGATTCTTAATAAAAGTTCCATTAGAACTTTTTATATAAATTACGAAACCTTATCTAAAAAAGACAGAAATTCTGTAGAAGAAATTCACTCGAAAGCTATTGATACAATAAACGGAGTTGTGGACATAGAGGCATTAAAGCCCTAATCAGGTGGCCGAAGATATCTAGCCCTTGAAAATTTTAAAGTATCAAAGCAGTTAACCTAGATTTAAATAATACTAGCTCAGGGAAGGCCTACATAAATGTCTATTAATTTCTTGATGTTTATTAGGTCGACTAAAACTACTTAATTCATTCTAGAATTACCAGCACAACAAATGTAATTAGCGCTCTAACTCACATAAAGGATTATGCATTATGAGTGATAAAAATGGCTATTTGATATTAACTCGAAAAGCTGGCGAAGCGCATCACTTCCATACCAAAGATTCAGGTGGATCTACCACTAAGTCCAACATAACTTTTACTGAAGGTAGCCAAACCAGGCTATCGATCTCTGCACCACCGAGTGTAAATATTATTCGAGGCAAGTTACTAGAACCTTAAGGGGAATTGTTATGTGCGGAAGAATTAACGTATACGGAGAACCTCTCAGTAAAGCTGTTAGCTCTAACTTAAGCATGAATTTCAAAGCATCTACCAATAACAATCTCTGCCCAACTCAGACTATATCAACAATAGCCTTCAAAGATGGTCTGCAGCAAATCGAGACAACCTGGGGAATTAAGCCTCAATGGTCTAAGAAACTGCTCATCAATGCTCAATCTGAAACAGTCGCTGTTAAACCCACTTTCAAACGAGCCTTCCTAGACAATCGCTGTGTTGTGCCATGTTCAGGTTGGTACGAGTGGTCAAGCGTTGCTAATGAAGGAAAGCAGAAGTACCTTTTCGAAAAAGAAGATGGTTCACCACTTTATATGGCAGGGATATGCTACCCAATATTAGAAAGCCATCCCGAACTGGTGACCTTGACTACTAAGCCTACTGAGCTTTGCTCACTGTACCATCATCGAATGCCTTTACTAATTCATGAGAGCGCTATAGAAGATTGGCTGAGACTACCTATTGATAAGCTGGGTGCGCTGTTATATTCCCACGGGGAGCTAGTGAAGGTTGTTAAAGCCTAGTCACCTTCTGAAGTTATAAGCTAAACTAAAAATCTTGAAAATAAAATAAACTGCTATTTGTTAAACAAAGATGTTATTGATCTGCCTATGTATCCCCCGTGCACTTAGATTAAACGCTAAGGGCCCCGTTAATAACATGCTAGTTCCACTGCTTAAATTTGAACCTAACATTGAGGAGGTACGAAGGACATTACATCCGTTAATGTTATGACTCTTTCTTCTCAGTAGAATGCCACTCGGCCAATAATTCTTTTATCTTTACGTGCTCTTCTTCGGTTGCCCATACTCTGCGCTGAATATAACCAGCTTCACGTTGTCGCTCTTCACTTTCTTTCTGTCTTTGCGCGCCAGTCTTAGCCATTTCATTTACCTCATTTCATTAGATAACGCAGGGTATTGGCAGCTTGGTTGCCGCGAAGCGAACAAGGTGACAGTTCACCAAAATCCGACTGGAGAAACTTATTATGCTTTATTGTCTATTCCATTTTGGCTGAAACAACCAAATTAAAAAGTGCTCCGTATGCCCAATTATATTTATATCTTCTATCTCTATCCAGCTAACAGTCAAATTGTCTTTTATATATTCTCTTCTCTCCGAACGGTCAGGAAACCGGTCTACGAAAGCTCTCTGCAAAGCATGCCTATCGTCACCAGACACATGTTTACTCTTGATACGATCCTTTAAACCTTTAGCACCCGAAGCTTGACCAACATAGCTAACTTCACCACTTTCGTCGTAGAAAATATAAACACCATTACTCTGCGGAGGAGCAGACTCTCTTACACTAAGTTTTTCTTGTGAAAGCATCAATTTAACCGACGGTAGCGTTTCTGCTAATCTCTTCTTTGCTATTTCACTTAAATTCAAGTTTCACTCCATGAGCAATGCCTTGCTAAGTGGCAAAATAATAGTTAGCTAAAATCGCGAAGCGATGGCCACTGTTATTTTCCATTTAAGCAACTTGTTAATGTGTCAACAACTTACGACTCATTACTTTCAACTTTACTCTTATCTTTATTTTGATTTTCAGGCTGAAAGTCGGTCCACCAAGCTATGTGATCACAGTCCATACAGATTAGATCTTGCGTATCTTGCCCCATCATTTTCTCTTTTGCGGGGGACGTCGTTGAGCCACAATTGGGGCAAACTGTTCCAGCACGCTTCATATAAACCTCTCTTCTTTGTTAAGTTTGATTAAATAAATTCTAAGTACAAATAAAGTTTACTAGACGGTGTCCGTACTTTACCGTGTTGATGGATTCCGTATAAGTCGAATTTTCAATAAGGCAAAAGCAATTACAACCTATTGAAAAACAAAATAATCGTGAATTAGTGTAAGAATAATCTGCGCTTAAGGCCAACTATTTTAGGGGTGAAATCCGTTCTAGTTTTACAATATATCTTAGTGCCCTAATAAAATTTAAAATTTTCACCAGCAACTTTAAAACTAAGTGATTTTAATTTTTAGTAACACCTCAAGTAACACTTTATTTATTCGAAATTTATTTATCTTTACCAATCATATAGTTATAACTTCGGTTCGACAGACGCCGTCGCCTCACTCTGGCTAGAAGTTAAAAAGACCCAAGTTTCACAAAGCCATGCTGACGACACTTGGCGCTCGCTTGAACTTCACATTTTCCCAAGCCTTGGAAAAGTACCGATTCACAAGATCACCGCTGTAAAAACAATTGATACCATGCGACCAATCGCCACCAAAGGCAGTTTAGAAACTGTTAAACGACTATGCCAGCGTTTAAACGAAGTCATGGTGCATGCGGTTAACTCTGGTATCATCCCAAATAATCCGCTTTCTGGCATCAAC
>Ga0105353_1000481_pt1 | contig 23283 bp, 29 predicted proteins | sample EN1Hudsemesocosm_2_FD_83657 | JGI IMG/M metagenome (GOLD analysis project Ga0105353, IMG submission 83657) | Methane-oxidizing microbial communities from mesocosms in the Hudson Canyon - EN10B Hudson Canyon | ecosystem: Environmental > Aquatic > Marine > Cold seeps | place: Hudson Canyon...
GTAGCAAAGATTCGTGCTCATTGACCAATGAGTGGAAAACAAACGAAGTTACACAAACAGGAACTACTCTGTCCACAGTGTTGGCCGAGAGGGCAGTTAGATAAAATACGGTTCTAGTGTTGCCTTTAAGGTGATCATTAAATGCAGTAGGCACGGGGCAAATCTGACCAGCGTGTTAGATATTGTGGAGACAGGAATTCACGACGCATAGCGAATTTATGCTCTACCCCTCTACTCGCTACATACACAGTTCCACGGCCATACTTTTGATTGATTGAATCCATAATTTGCATGAAATCTGGGTTATCTGTTGTTTGTGCAAATAAATCAAACTGATAGTTCTTGGCATCGCATAAATCAAGCAAACCAACGCCACAGCGGTAAAATCGAATGCCTTCTTTAAATAACACATCAACCGCTTGGGTACATGCAGCCATCATCAAACGACTATCCGCAGTGGGAACGACAAACCGATGGAATACTGCCTTACGGTAATATTTATTTGAGTCATGCGGCGAATTGGTCGCAAAGATTGTCATTGAGGCTGCTAGGCCACCTTGCTTGCGTAGCTTAGCGGATGCGATCTCAACATGAGCTGCAAGCGCGTAGCGTAACTGGAGTGCTTCTGTAATGCGTTGTCCAAAGCTGCGCGAGCTGTAGATCTCTTTTTTAGGCGCCCTGACTTCATCCCAATTCAACATAACACGGCCATTCAATTCGTGCACGGTACTTTCTGCCAGGACCGAGAATTGCTTCCTAATCAGCCTAGGAGGCTGGTTGGCAAGTTGTAATGCAGTGGTGATGCCCTGGGCATTGAGTTTTGCACCTATTCGCCTTCCAATCCCCCACACATCAGTGACGCCCATGTTTGCCAATATATGTTTACGTGTACGGGTGTCATCAATAACGGCAACTCCGTTATAACCTTTGATTCTCTTAGCTGCATGATTGGCTGCTTTTGCGAGCGTAGGTGTCTGTCCGATTCCCACTCCAATCGGTAAGCGCACTTCTCGCCACACAGTTCTCCTTATGTTATGGGCATGTTTTATCCAGCCTTCAGGGGGCACATAGGCAGTGTGTTTGCCATAAAACAAAAAGCATTCATCGATAGAGTATATGTGCGAATGGGGGGCGAATTGCGCACATGTATCCATCAGCTTCTGGCTTAATGCTGCGTATAACTCGTAGTTGCTCGAGCGAATGACCGCGCCTGCCTTTTCAAGCTCATGCCTAACCTGAAAAAAGGGCACAAAGTTTTTACCAATGCCCATTCTTTTTGCTATGCCACAAGCAGCGCAAATCTGGCCATCATTGTTTGTTAACACCACGACCGGTCGATTACGAATGCTTGGGTCGAATACTTTCTCGCAGCTTGCGTACATCGAATTAACGTCACAGAGCGCATACATTACAAGGTGGCCTTTAACGACCGGTGTAGCCGAATAGAGCGAGTCACAACACCCTCTATCTGAAACTCATCGCCCGATTGTAACGAATACGGAGCGTAGCCCTTAGCCGCCGACAACAGGCGTCTGTTAGGCTTATCAACTCGTTTAACCACGAACACGCCATTGAGATTAGCGACAACAATATCGTTATTCTTGACCTTCTCTGCGCGTGAAATAATCAAAAGATCGCCTGAATATATTCCTGCGCCCACCATGCTTTGGCCTTCTGCATACCCAATGTAGGTTGCAGTCGGGTGATCAATTAAGAGCTGGCCTAAGTCTAGATCAAGCTGGGTGTATTCAGCACTGGGGGATTCAAAGCCTGTGAACCCAGCTTGAGCTTTTAAAGGAATAAATTTGAGCATCCAATCAACTACCATCAAAATACTGTATATATAAACAGTTTTGTAAGGGCGGGCATTGATAAAGGTAAAGTCTTAATTCAGATTAAGACAAACTTTAATTCTGATGCATATCCGACTAATACTTCGTTTTCTCAATATAAGATTCAATGAAGACCCCATCGGCTAACACTGATAAGCACTCGCTGGGATGGCCCGTCACTAAAAAAATGGCTGGCTCCATCTATTGTGTATTTTTTACTATTCGGTAAGCCTTGTACTAAACAGTCGCATATTGCCTTGGCCACCGAGCTGGATTGAGCGCCACAAACTAATCGAATGGGTGTGGTGCATTGTCGTAGCTGGTTCAGATCACTGCCAATACTATCGTTATACCCCGCATGCCAGTGCCGTAGACTGTTTTCAGTCAAACGGTCCATAACATCTCTGACAAAGACTGGTAGCGATTTAAAAGTGCCGTCACCACACCAATAGTCAATCACTTGCCCGCAGGCATAAGGTATTTTTTCAGAGACAGCATAGCTATATTTATCCCAGAACTGTCGTACACTTACGCTCATGTCTACGTCTGCCATATTGTCCAATACACCAGATGCCACCGGTTCAAACAGTGTTACTTGGCTTAGACTTAAATGGCCTTTAAGTGCCTGTGCTAGCGCAACTACGCCGCCGTATGAATGGCCGGCAATGTGTATGGGTTAATCTGTTAACAGATCAACTACTTGCTCTACAATGGCTAATTCTGTCTTTACTGTTGGATGAGCGAAGTCATCCGGGTCGGGGGTGCCGCAATGGCCTGGTAGTTTTATCAATATACAGTGTTGGTTCACCGATAATTGCGACACCTACTTTTCCATGAGGATGTGTTCGCAAACGATCCATGTATAAAAACGATAGGCGAGCCACTTCGTAATAATCATCAATTTCCATAGTGCTCGCCTTCAATTGGGCCTAATTGGTGTGATTGAGTCTCACATTACCAACCACAGCTTCCATTGACACGATGTCTGGATTGGCCATACGCTTATCTCTTTCTGCATCGGCCTTCTCCATCGCCTTCTGGTTCTCATAGATAGACACTGCTATCAACCTATTGCCGTCACTTTGAATTCCTATCAGTTGCTCCGCAGAAGGGAACTGACTAACGGCATTGCTCGCGTATGACTGGGCAGCTGTATCTGCTGCCTGTTGTGAATTTAAAACAACAGTAGTTATTCTTACTATCGACATAATAATCTCCTTGTTAAACCGTTGGCTCAGCCCTTGGGCGACCAACTTAGATCAACCTAAACAACCCCAATGTCATTCAGGCTTGGTCTAACAGACTACTCCCTAGCTTCTAGGAATTGTTCCTAAACCTGTCATGCATGGCTAGGTTTCCTGATTCCAGACACTAACGACACGCTGCTTTAGCTGCGTTGATGTTGTTATGGATAAAACGTAACCCATACTTTTGCTTCACTTGAACATAAAGATCAACATACTCAACACACTTCCCGTTAGCGAAAGCATAACGCGAGTTACACAGCTTAGTTATCAACCTCAGAGGCACGTATGCGTTCTTCAGGGTACGATTGACATAAGGTACTGCTGCAACATGATTGAAGGGATCATTTGCAAAAATTCGCTTTTGAGAACTGTTCCAGCCCTGCCCGCCTGATAGATAGGCATCTTTTAATGCCACAACAAGACCTACATCAGTGGCGCTGCCATCTATCCTTATGACCCAGCTCCCTTTTAAAGGCTAAAGCTAGCAGCTCTGCGTCGGCCACTCTATGCACCGTTGCGCGGCACTATTTATAATCTTCCAAAGTGGCCTGAAACCCTTAGCGATGGTAGGGCCTCATGGAAGGAGCTAAAACCTACTGTAAGTGACTTATTGGGTTATTCGGATTGATTCACACACGATGGTCGGCAGTACAAAAATTGGACTTGAAATTAAAGGCGAACGGCGTATTGTTAATTCAGGCCTGAGGAGCATACGGCTGGTTGGGCTTACAACGTTGGCCATCTAAGGGCGGGGGCAATAATTTTATAAGGAGAGTAAAATGTCTATTTATAATCAAATGAAAGCTGCTGGTGATGTAAAAGATGCCGATAAGCTTATCGCCTTTTATGCCGATGACTACGCTTTTGTCCGTCATCAAACTAATACCACGATGAGTAAAGCAGATATGCTAGGCATATTTAAAAGCATGATGGAAAGCGATAAATTTAAAATTTCGGCTGAAAGGTGTCTGTATGAAAACGACGACGTCATAGTGGAGCACTCAATCATGGACTTCCCAGATGGCAGCCGAGAGGCTTTGCTGGCAATGCACACTCTTAGAAATGGAAAGATTGTTCGCACCGAAACAGGCGCAACACCACTTTCAGCTTAGCGAGTGTAGGCAGCGCGCTTCATTTGGTAGCTGCGGCCTCATCACTTTATGCGACTACAGAAACTGAACTGGTATTTAACTGAGGGCGGGGTATTGTTAATGAAGGCCTGAGGAGCATACGGCTGGTTGGGCTTATCAGATGTCCGTCTAAAGACGGAGCCAAGGATTCCGAAGTAGGAACACCTAATAACGCGCGCGTAGAAACTGTCAATGTTGGTGGTCAGCGCGTTATGAAACTTGTCCTTCAACCTGGTTGGGTATGGTCTAAGGACATACAACCTGTTGTAGGCACCGATAGCTGTAAGGCAAAGCACCTGGGCGTGTGCGTAGAAGGAGCCATTACCTGCCGTCACGATGACGGTACTGAAGCAACGTATGCAGCAGGTGATTCGTACTCCATTGAGCCGGGTCATGATGCCTGGGTAGTTGGAGACAAACAAGCTGTTTGTTATGAATTCCACGGTGCTTGGGGCGACTAGAATTTGTTACCAACAGCATGTTGACCTTTAACACTACACTCCTGAAACGGCTTTATCTCCACCTGAGTTATTGATCGTGAGTGATTGAAACTCGAGGAGTAGAATCATGCAAAATTCAACGGTGACGTATTTCTATTCCTCCCATTCAGCGTTCGCTTATGTGGGCCACCAGGAATTTATACGACTCGCACAGACGAAACGCTAGAGTATCAGTTTGGCAGGCAACGTCGTCGGTGGGCCGAATATCGGTCGGTGCTTATGCCGGCAGAAACCCCATCCACTCACAATAATGGCGCGGAGATCTCCGACTTGGTCTTAATCGCTGCTGTCCAAGAAGCCATAGATGTTGATTACCTTTCTTCTGTATTTATGCACAATCACTGGATCAATAATGTTGATTTGAATGATGAAAAATCTGTCCGCAAAATACTGGAGGCCCAAGGTCTGGAATCGGATAATTTACTTGAACTCGCTCAGACCAAAGAATCCTTAAATACGTATGAAGAAAATACAAAAGAGGCGATTGATTTATCAGCATTTGGTTCACCTACCTATGTGGTAGATGGAGATATGTTCTATGGCCAAGATAACTTGATATTGGTGGAACGGGCTTTGAGCCAACCGTTCAATTAACCCATGTGCAGAACATCTCTTATTAGGCGACCCAATTCACTGCACCACTATAGCCCCATAAGACACCTACAGTAGGCTTTAGGCCCTCCCATTACCAACGGTTACAAGCCACGGTGGAGGTACAGCGGTGCAGAGTGGCCGTACTGTGGGACATACGATGGCAGCCAGTGCAGAAACTCTGATAAAAACATAATCATAGCCGTGGATCGCCGCCTTAGACTCCGACCAAAGTCCTGACAAAAAGCCAACGTACACCCCCGTGTAAATTACACCGGTTTTTTGAAGGGTCTAGTATGGCCACCACTGTTTTATCGGTGATGGGCAAGTAATGGTGCTTACTGCAATAACTACCTAGCGCACTGAAGGTGTTCATGATTTTTGTGGTTGGCTATGAACGCCGTCTATGAAAATGGATTCGATCGGTTGTTTAAACAATCGTGCTATTTTAAAAGCTAACGGTAAGCTCGCATCGAACTTTCCTTTTTCAATGGCAATGATGGTTTGCCTAGAGACATCCAGTTTGCTCGCTAAGTCCTGCTGGGTCCAACCGTAATCACTACGCAACTGTTTGAGGTGGTTATTCATGACAACCGAATTCGACCTATTATTAAGCCGATTCCATAAATCACTACCAAGCCACTCATGACTAAGTATGTCTGTATGGGGGGCAGTAGCTCGGCTTGTTCCAAAACAGTGTAGCCCGAGAACCCCACTAAACTCACTCCTACGGCGAGTGCTAAGGCGTCATATTGGATCTTTCGCTCCATCTCGTCTAGCCTGGCCAATAAATATTTGTAAGCCAAGGTCACTCTAACGCCTACGCCAAGAACGACTAGGCTAGCAGCAATGACTAAATATGGATTGGTTAGCAAACCACTTTCTACGAGGAAGGAAGATAGCACCATGCTCAAGGCCCAAACAATGGCCCACAAATCCACCCGATTGGCATTCTTTAGGTCTTTCTTAGGTAAACCTTTGACTAGTATGGCATCAATAATTCGACCCATGATATGCTCCTATAAATGTAAAATATACTTTACTTTTATGGACTATAGTAGAAACTGTAAATAATGTAAAGCATGTTTTACATTTGGTTTGGTCTAGGTAGCTTAACGGTGGTCGTCTCGATGCTACTTAATACTTAGCCATTGTAATACTCTTAGGCCTGCTGGCCATTTGAAGTTAGGGCTAAAAGCTGTAGTGGTCCAATGAATTTGACCACCTGCCATAGAGGCGTTATGACGCCCGCTGTGCCCTTAATCTTTGTATTGCTTGATACCTGCTGAATGATTCTGCGGGGAAAGTCTCTTCAAAGTCATAGAATGCTTTGAATGCTGGGGTATCTAGTGGCGATGCAGTTATCAATCCATCGTTAATGTCGGCAACAAGGAAAACTAGCCATGCCCGACAAGTTTAGGAAAAATTCCTATACGTTAGGAGGTATTCTGTTAAACCAAGTCTGAATGGCATTGGGGCTGTTTAGGTTGATCTAAGTTGGTCGTCTTCGGACTGAGCCAGCAGTTTAATAAGGAAAGCATTATGTCGATAGTACGCATAACTACAGTTGTTTTTAATTCACAGCAGGCGGCAGATATTGTGGTGCAGGGAATAGCGAAAGATGTAGGGAACATGTTTCCCTCCGCGGAGCAACTGATAGGCATCCAAAGCGATGGCAATACATTGATATCTGTAGCTATTTATGGGAGCCAGCAGGCTATGGAAAAAGCCAACGCAGAAAAGGATAAGGTGATGTCCAATCCAGACATTATTTCCATGGAAACTGTGGTCGGCAATGTGGGGTTCAACCACACCAATTAACCCACAAACACCAGACTTTACTGGAAGCTAGGGCCGACATATTTGATTATATAGAACGGTTTTATAATCCAAGAAAATTGCGAAAGTTTAAGTATGAGACGATGACTCAATCGTAATCAACTAACCTGTCCGTAAAGTCGGGGTAAAACCCAAACTGAACTGGATATAAATAAAGTGTGGGAGTATGGTTAACTCAAGCCTGAGTAGCATGGGGCTGGTTGGGCTTATAAAGCTGGTCGTCCAAGGACTAAGCCAGCAAGTTCATAAGGAGAGTAACAGTGAGTTTATCTTTAATATTTCGTTTAAGTGCGGGTTACATAGGAATCTGGGTATTGATGATGGCATTTGCTCCATCAATGGTAGCTAGCGATACACTGGGAGTTGATCTTACCACACCGTTAAGGGCACAGATGCAGATTACCGCTTTGGCCGCGTTAACTGTAGCCATTTTTAACTGGACTGTGACTATGTGGGCCATAGAAAATATGGCGAAGTTTGGTCGTGTTGCGGCATATGTTTGGGCAGCTTTTGCGTTGCTTAACCTATACTTCCTTGCGGATGGCGTAATGCTCGCCACCGCTCAAAACTACAGCTCTCCGATTATTATGGGGCTGCTAGCAGTACTATTTTTTATGAAATCTAAAGATTAGCTCTGAAGGCTTAAGCCCACCTATTCTGGCGTATGTCTAGCGACGCTAAAACGTGACGTAGAATTACTCGAATAGCTTCACAGTAAGGGCTGAATGGTCCGTGAGTTGATCGCGTGTGCTGTGGCCGTAGTAACTGGCCACACATACGCGGCTTGGGTTGGCTTGGCCTGCACCGACTGAGTTTAACTGTTAAGTTCAGCACACCTTCTCAACCGCCAAACACCCCCTGCCCAGTCTTCCACATCGGTCCAGAATTCGGCTTTCTTGGGGTTATTGATGTTCAGTGGTTGACTACGACTGTGGGGCTTTAATTCAATATACAAGGGCTTTTTTGGTACTTCACCCTCCTCAAGGTTCAGATTAAAGTAGGCCATTTTTCCAACCAGATGGCCTGCTTTTGTTAACCTAAGATTAACTTCATGTTTTAGGTAGCTGGAATCTTTAGAAAGGCCTCCCATACGCCAGCGGCCTTCGATTTTTACCCCATCGTCAGTCAATATCATGCGCCCTGTAGCCATATTCCAATCCTCAACCTGCCCTGCTACATGGTCCTCATAAACCACCCTGTGCAGGTTAAACTGGCATGCAATTGGCTGGGCGAACACGGCGAGTTGATATACGCTAAAATTAAATTCTGTTCTATCAATTGGCTTGGACAACAATCGCTGTTGAATCTGAGTGTTAAACTGCACTGGATAGATGCCAATAGCCTGATTTTTCGGCAACAACTTCTGCGCAGACTGCTGCTTATTCCCATTCCCGCTACTGCCAGTGCCGCAATCTAACTCTCGTCGTTGGGCTTCTGCCAAATAGACAGCATTATCTGCTTGCCCTGCGACTAAACGACAAACAGTTTTATCACTCCAACTAGGCATGCCTGCTGCCAACGCCGGCAAAGCCAATATGCTTGCAACGAGAATACGAGATGCCAACCTAATTGGAGCCCGACAAGCATAAAAAATAATGGACAGTTGAGACACGACTAACTCCTTTTAAACAAGCAATCTATGCAAACAAGTGCTCAAACACACGTGGCAAGTCGGGCTGATGAAATATCTGGCTGGCAATAAGGTCATGATCAAGGCCTAACGCCTTTTCAAGACAGGCCGCACAAACGGATCGATAGTCAATGGTAGCCAAAAGATCCCGCCTTTCAAACTGGTCTTTTTTACTTAACCCAGGCCAGTTAGTAACAACACGGCTACTGGGCAAAGCTCCGCCAGCTAGTAAACCAACACTTCCATAACCGTGATCTGTCCCCAGAGTGCCATTAACGGCTACTGTGCGGCCAAATTCGGTCAGCGTTAGAATAATCGCATCATCCCAGGCCTTACCTAGCCCTCGGCGATAACCCGCGATCACGTCATCAACCACACTTAATTGTCTTGCCAGCTGCCCTGCATCTGTATCGCCTTCGTCAACCTGATTAGCATGAGTATCAAAACCACCAACTCGAATAACTGATGCCACTGGCCCATCGGTTTGGGCCATGACCCGGCCAGCATATGCGGCTAAGCTGGCTGGATCCCGTGGTACTTGTACACGCTCTTCACTTTTACGGGCCACCTTAGTGAACATTTGCGCAGCATCCATTTGATGTCCCATAGCAATCATTTCTACCAAATCGGCTGGTGGCCGACCAGACCCACGAATACTCGCGGGGTAGAAATTATCGTTGTCACGGTGCCCACGCAAAATCAACGGCATATCCAAAGACAAAGAGCGCCCCGCAACACCTGCCAATTCCAAAGCACGCCCCAACCAACCCGTTTTCTCACTGAATGGTGACAGACCACCACCTTCGATCATGTTTTGGCCTTCAAAATGGGAGCGTTTGGTGTACGGAAATGCCGTGGCGTGCACAGCGGAAGCTTGGCCTCGAGCCATCAACTGGGCATAAAATTGCAGCGATGGATGTAAACCAAAGAAGTCATTTAATGGTAAGTAGCTTGCTGGTGAGATGGACTGACGCATCCGCATTAGGTCTGCATCACCAATAGGCGGAATAGCGGCAAGTCCATCCAACCCTCCTTCCAAAATAATCACAGAAATACTGCCAAGAGGTTTGTCTTTTGTGAACCCCGCTATAGGCACCCCGGCAAGAAAGAGTGATGCGGCACCGGCCTTGAGTAGATTACGACGGCCAACTGTTGACTTAGACATATTCCAACCCCATTAACTCAGGACTGCACATAAGGGCAATAAACTGGTCCCTAGGCGAATTACCCACACTGGCCACCAAATTCCGGGTTTGCTTTGCGGCCCCAATGCGATGCATGATTTCACTGGCCGAGCGGCGGATATTACCATTTTTATGGATGGCATCGGCAAAACGAATGCGTCGCTCAAACATTTCTGCCGACATCCAGTCAACCCTATCGTCGGAATAACCATTGGGCTGCCGCAAACTCCAAAACGACTGTCCCAACTCTTTCAACACCTTTTTGCTGCTCATCAGTTGGTTATTGTAATTATCAATGTCTTCCCAACCTTTAAAGTAAGTGGCTCCTGACAAGCGGACAACCTGAAACAGCCACGTCATAGGCCACACAAACTTTGCCTCAGGCGCAGCAATGGCAAGTTTAAATACTTGGGTGTGAATAGTCGGCAAATCTCCATCGCCCTGACGCCAAGCTGATTTAACAGACTCAATTTGATCTTTGCTGGGGTTGTCACTAACAAAGTGCTGACACAGTTTGGTGGAGATGTAATTAATGGTGTGGTCATGACTGGCAAGAAAGTCCGTTAGCTGGCGTAGGCCGCCACGGCCCGCATGAATAAGCTGCCCCATTACCTTCTTGGTACCGGGTTCTGCCCAACGTTTTTTGTAGGCATTCCAATGGTTGATGCCACCGATCTTTTTACGCATACCGGGCAATTCTTCCTGGAAATCGACTCCCCAACCTGCCAGAACGTTAGCGGCACCACGAATATCGTCTTCGGAATAACCTGCTGCAGGAGAAACGGTATGCAGTTCTAACAATTCGCGCCCTAGGTTGTCGTTTAAGCCTGCATGACAATTCGGTCGCCGATGGCAGCCTTTTGCATGTTCCGAGCGCTCACCAGCACTCCAAACGTTATCCAGATAAGTGAGCATGCCTGGATGGGTGGTGATGCCATAAAGCATTTCGGCAAAGCTACCGTTAAGTTTGGCGAGGATGCCTTTATCGATGGCATGGCCAATCATGTTGCCCGTATCAAAGGTATTGCCAATAGTGAAGTGATTGGCCCAAAAAGCTGTCAACCGTAGTTTAACTTGGTCAGCGCCATAGACATTGCGTTGCACAAACTTGTGTTCGTCCTTTTCCCGCATTAAGTGATTGCGCCTGTTAGCCTGGCGCGCAGCTTCGGTGTCCTGGCCGTTTTTACCCTCACGCTCCTGTTTTTTTAAGGCCCGATAACGGCGCCACATATAAGCACGCTTGGCCAAATTCGGCTGCAACTCATCAGGCCATTGAGCCACTTTGGCGTAAGCATGAGGAATACCCAAAGCGGGTGATGGTGCTTGAAGTTGAGACTGAACCCAGGCTTCCATGTCTTGTGGTAAGTCCTGATCATAACGAAACATCAAGCCGATTCTTTGAGCGATTCTAAATTGCTCATTCATACAAGCGACCGTCTCTGACAACTAGATAATAACCAGCTTACCGCAAACCATATATGGCCACAATTATAAAAGTCGATATAAAAACCTAAGACAAGCACTTAAGCCCAATCACCACTGAGTGGTTGGCTTAACAAACTGCTTTACCTTAGGCATAGGACACACATGAACTGTAAAACTGGCCGTCTCCGGGCACCATCTTTTAGTTTATTGCTTACTGTTTAACACCCGCTCGGAACTATGTCCCTCGCTACGTTGTGTGGCTCTACCCCTCACCCTGTACGCGTTTCAGAATGTTACTCCTCTGCTTTATTTGGTGGCAAGCCACCGTTGTGTTGATAGGGCCTGTGCTGGCTGTAATACCCAACAATGCACCATGAAATCACTGTGCTTAGATTAGCCTTTGTCAAGCGCATCATCCCATACTCGCGGCCATCGTAGCGCACCGGAATACCCCTTAGCGGTGCTTTGCTGGCTGGAAAGTCATCAGCGTACGGTCGTTAACGGTTCTCGAGCGTTAGATCTAGAGATCAGTAAGCTGAGGCAATACCAGGCTTTACGAGTAGCGGGGGTATTGGTTCCTACAACCCAAGTGGCACGCACGTCTACAGAATTACTTCACCTTGCAAGCCATCAGCAAGAGCCTTTTATCATCAAGCCTAATCGCGGTGGTAAAGGGTTAGGCGTACAGTTGGTAGACAGTACCACTGCTCTTCGCAACCTCATCAAAAAAGATCAACTGCCCCATTCTTTGGACGGGCTTTACCTTGTCCAGCAGTTTATTCATAACCCGCTTGCCTGTATTACACGCTGTGAGTTTATCGGCGGAAAGTTTATTTATGCGGTTGAAGTGAATACAAACCGTGGTTTTGAGCTCTGCCCTGCAGAGTCGCTGACGCACCTCTCTGCGACCACTGAAGTAGCACATTATTTAGCCTCACTTACAGCGGCCGCGCTATAGCAAAAAACATGCCCGTTATAAGGGATTGTGATTGCGTATAACCATAACCGGCCCTATGGTGCAGCCATTGAAGCACGCTGAGATTGGGGGTATGCTTGATATAACGCAAGGTAGAGGCGAGCAAATTACAGATATTGAGTAGGCCTGCCTAGGCAATACGCAGGCGCCTTAACCGATCACTTGAGGGATAATCTCAACATCAATTTGCGATCATTTAATCACTAAATGTGTGGGAGTTAGATATGAATCAAGATCATTTTAATATGGCAATCAGAACATTTTTGAAACAAATGGGCGTGACATCGCAGCGTGCAATTGAACAGGCTATTTCACAAGCAGCTGCCTCAGGCTCGTTGCATGGTGTTGAAGAGTTTGATCTGAAAATGACACTGGAATCACCCTCAATAGGTCTTAACCATTGTCTTCAAGGCACCATTTCCATGACATAATTGTTTGTATTGGTAACTCAGTTCAAAGTGGATTAGCTGCTGATCTGATGCATGGGCAACTGTACAGAGACCTATAATAGAAATAGCATATTTAACCAACACAGGTGAGGGAATAGTTATGGAACCACCGATTCATTTGCTGAGCGCCCTATTTGAGCAATTAGGGCTAGAGGGAACCGAGATAGCGATCAAGGACTTTATCGATAGTCACGGCCCCCTAGCTGGTAATATTGAGTTGCATAAGGCCGACTTTTGGAGCTCATCTCAGGCATCTTTCTTACAACAAGTAAAAAACGAGGATGCCGATTGGGCTGGAATTGTTGATCAGTTTGATGCTCTGTTGCGTTAACGGTGCTGCACCATGTTTGATAGACTAATTAAAGAAAAACTTAATCAACAACTTGCTGTGGCTGGCGTGTGCTTTGATGGGCCTAACATATGGGATCCAAAGGTGCGTAATTCGCATTTATATAGCCGCATCATGACACAGGGAACACTGGGGCTAGGAGAAGCTTATATGGAAGGCTGGTGGGAGTGTGAGGCTCTGGACCAGTTTTTCTACCGGCTATTGCGGCATGGGATTAGCGAACAGATGAAGTTTCCTTTATCGAACTGGCGCAGGTGGGTGGCAAAGCTTATCAATCTGCAAACCTCGCAGAGGGCGTTTATTGTTGGCAAACGCCATTATGATGTGGGCAATGACCTTTATATGCGTATGCTGGACCCATTGCTGATCTATAGCTGTGGCTACTGGCAGGCCGCGGACAACCTTGCCGACGCTCAGATTGCCAAGCTACGACTGGTGTTTGAGAAACTAAAGTTAAGTCCAGGTATGCGCGTTCTAGATATTGGTTGTGGCTGGGGAGGTGCAGCTCGATTTGCTGCTCGGCACTACGGGGTTGAAGTTGTCGGTGTCTCCATATCGCAACAACAGGTGGATTTTGCCAATGCCCATAAGGGGGGGCTGGCAGTTAAGTACATTTATCAAGATTATCGAGAACTGCAAGGCTGCTTTGATCGAGTTTATTCGCTAGGCATGTTTGAGCATGTGGGGCAAAAAAACTACCCCACATTTTTGGATAAGGTAACTAGCCTACTTACTGACGAGGGGCTATTTTTGTTACACACCATTGGTGGAAATTCAACTGTTTCAGGTAACGACCCTTGGGTTGATCGTTATATCTTTCCTAACGGCGCACTGCCTTCTATCCAGCAGATTGGTAGCGACTGTGAGGGCCGTTTTGTGGTCGAAGATATGCATAACTTTGGCTTTGATTACGACACCACATTGCTCGCTTGGCATGCAAACTTTAGTCAGGCTTGGCCTCAGATAAAAGATCACTATGACACATTGTTTAAGCGCATGTGGGAGTACTATTTGCTGTCCTGTGCAGGTGCGTTTAGAGCCCGTAATTTGCAGGTATGGCAATGGGTGTTATCGCCCAAAGGACTAAAGTCGGGTTATCGGTCACCACGCTAGGTGAGTTTATCATACTAACTTCTCTCATTAGGCGTGTGCGTCAGTACATCAGCAAACGCCGACTTCAGGTTGTGGAACGTAAAGTTAAATCCACTTTCCAACAATTTTTGAGGCACTACTTTCTGGCTATCCAGCAAAAGGCAGGATGATTCACCGAGCAAATATCGCAAGATACTTTTAGGCATTGGTAAAATGGCTAATCGGTGTAGCGATCTAGCCAGTGTTTGAGTGAATACACGATTTGTCTCAGCTGCCGGAGAAACCATATTAACTGCACCTGAAATACTTTTTTCTGTTAATAAGCAGTGCATCGCGTTGATGTGATCTTGATAGTGGATCCACGACATATATTGCTGCCCATTGCCGATACGCCCCCCCAAACACAATTTGAACGGCAACAGCATCTTTGCTAAAGCACCACCATGAGGGGCTAAAACGATGCCAGTTCTAAGTAACACTACACGGGTGTACGGCTCGGCCTGCATTGCAATATCCTCCCACCGGAGACATACCTTGGTAGGGAAATCGCACTCTTGAACAACAGAGTCTTCGCTGAGAACTTCATCCCCCCGATCACCGTATACACCAACGGCAGAACCACTTAGAAAAACTGCAGGCGGCTTCTGGCTGCACGCAAATAACGCCACTAATTGCTGAGTTAACTGCCAGCGACTTTGACAGATGACCTGCTTTTGCTTGTTGCTCCAACGTTTGTCAATGATGGCCTCCCCAGCAAGATTAATAACCGCATCAAAAGCATCTAGATGGGGCAAATTCTGTAACGAATCAATTAGCTTAACTGTAGGAGGCAATACAGCTTTGTTTTTTGAGATCGAACGAGTAAGTACCGTGATTTGGCACTCTACAAAGCGTTTAATAAAGGCCATCCCGATTAAACCAGTGCCACCTGTTATCAATATATTCACGGAGAACCTCGGGTTACCTTATTACACTTATTTGCCATTTTAGCATCATCCATATTGAGCAACGACTATATCATGCTTAGTTATTTACTGGGCCAGTGTGTAGTGTGCGGCTTTGTATTTAGCATGGTTGACAACTCGACTCAAGGCCTATAGATTATTTTAACAATGTTAAGCTATAGTACATACTAGTTAAGTGTTATCCACCAGATTATCAAATAACTTAGGTGAACCGCATGGCTACAAACGCACTTATGAGCTTATTTGGCCGCTCCCCTATACAGCCTCTGCAGAATCATATGCAAACGGCAGTCACCTGTGCACAACAACTTAATGAATACTTTAAAGCAGTTGCCCAGGAAGACTGGCTCCAAGCGGAGATTATATATAATGAAATTTGCGCCCTAGAAGCTGACGCAGACAAACAGAAACAAGGTATTCGGCTGCATTTACCAAAAAGCCTGTTTATGCCGATCAATCGTTCAGATTTAATCCAGCTCCTCAGCAAACAAGATAAGATCTGTAACAGTGCCAAAGATATTGCAGGGTTAATGCTAGGACGTAAACAAGTAATACCTAAAGCCATCGCTGCAGACATGAAAGCTTACGTTAAGTCCGCTATAGCCGTCACCATAGAAGCTAAAGTGGTCATTGATGAATTAGACGAACTGATTGGCTCTGGTTTTGGTGGCCGTGAAATCGACCGCATTAATCGGTGCATCACCAAACTAGAAAAAGCCGAAACCAAGAATGACCAACGCCAAATCAGCCTGCGCGCCAAACTTCATGAAATTGAAACCAGCCTGCCACCTATTAATGCGATGTTCTTGTACAAGACCATTGAAGCCATAGGCAACCTTGCGGATTATGCGCAAAGTGCAGGAGAACAAATCCAAGTCATCATCGCCCGTTAAACGTTAATCCTAATTACAGGTATTATTATGGATATTTTAAGCGAATACGGCCAGATTTTGCTAATCCTTGCAGTCATACTTGGGGTGTTTATGGCTTGGGGTGTGGGTGCTAACGATGTTGCAAACGCTATGGGAACCTCTGTCGGCTCCGGCGCCATAACCTTAAAACAAGCCATCATCATTGCCATGATTTTTGAATTTTCCGGTGCATATTTTGCCGGTGGTGAAGTCACTTCCACTATTCGCAAAGGTATAATTGACCCGCTCACCCTCCAAGGTACGCCTGAGTACTTAGTGTATGGCATGTTATCTGCCTTGCTCGCCGCAGGCACTTGGTTGCTTATCGCCTCCATCTTGGGTTGGCCCGTGTCTACCACCCATTCTATTGTGGGTGCCGTGGTCGGTTTTGCCGCCGTTGCCATTTCAGTAGATGCTGTGCATTGGGGTAAAGTGGGGGCTATTGCGGCTAGCTGGCTCGCATCACCTTTGTTGGCAGGTGCCATTTCTTATGGGTTGTTTAGGAGCGTTCAGCGCTCCATACTCGATACTGACGCGCCCTATGAAAATGCCAAGCGTTATGTGCCTATCTATATGTTTTTGGTAGGTTTTATGATTACTATGGTAACTCTAGTCAAAGGTCTAAGCCATGTATTTAAAGATGCCGGCTTTAGCTTAAGCTACTCGGAAATGTGCTTAATTGCAGCCTTATCTGGCCTTTTGGTTGCCATCGTAGGCAGCTTAATGTTGACTCGAATAAAGCGCAACACAGAGACAGGGACAGGCGATAGTTATGCAGACGTTGAAAAAGTATTCGCTGTGCTTATGGTATTTACCGCGTGTTCAATGGCCTTCGCTCACGGTTCTAACGACGTGGCCAACGCTGTAGGTCCCATGGCAGCGGCCATTAGCACTATTAAGTCAGGCACTGTTACTGCCACTTCGTCAATGCCATCCTGGGTGTTATTGGCCGGCGGTATTGGTATTGTTGCGGGCCTAAGCACATACGGTTACAAGGTGATGGCCACTATAGGCAAAAAGATCACCGAATTAACACCAAGCCGCGGCTTTGCAGCCGAATTAGGCGCCTCCAGTACTGTGGTATTAGCTTCTGCTATTGGTATACCCATCTCAACTACACATACCCTAGTAGGCGCAGTTCTGGGGGTTGGGTTAGCGCGAGGGATTGCAGCGCTAAATTTGCGTGTTATAGCGGGTATTATTGCCTCATGGGCCATTACCTTACCCATCGGTGCTATTTTGTGTATCTCGTTCTTCTACCTGTTCAAGAGTATCTTTTCTTAAACACCTGACCAAACAAAAGACCTGCGTCAGAAGTCTTTATTGTCGACTGCGATTGGAGCGATGCCGAACTAGCCAGTGTCCCTTGTGCCTATGCCACGGCTGAGAACATGTTACACCAAGCCAATCTAAGGGCCGGGGAAACCGTACTAATTGCCGGTGCATCTGGCGGTGTGGGTTACACGCCTTGCAGTAACATAAACGAGCCATAGTCTATGTCGCTGTTGTTGACTCGGTGGGGTTTGATCGCTTGGTAGGCTGGACTTTCTACGGCTTGGGTTGCTTGTTCTAAGCTTGGAAATTCCACGATCACGTAGCGGTCACAATGACGACCTTCATGGTGGCTAGTGCTGCCCGTACGCACGATAAACTTACCACCAAACGGTGCAAATGCGCTTTCTACCTTAGTGCCGTAGTTGGCGGTGAAATCTTCTTGATTGGTGATTTTGACCATCCCAATTAGGTACCCTTTAGGCATGACTATAATTCCTTATTCACAATTGAGTGCCGTTGCACTGTAGGCTAGGCCACCCAATCCTGACATGCTGAAGCAACCTAGTCCAGTGTAGGGCGAAGTCAAAAAAGTTAAGGCTCACGTTTATCGTGCAACACCGTTACCCGTTGCATGTGTCTAACTTTCGGCAAATAATCACAAATGGCATAGTGATGGGTAATGCGGTTATCCCACATGGCAATGGTATTTTTGCGCCAACGTAAACGTACCTGAAACTCTGGTTTGGCCATGTGTTGATAGAGGTATTGGAGAATACGGTCGCTCTCACCCTGAATCTCACCAATAATATGGCGCGTAAACGACTGGTTGATGTTGAGGTATTTAAGGCCACTGACGGGGTGGGTGTCCACAATTTTGTGTACTGCGGAGCCGGTGCTCTTCAGACCATCATTCACCGCTTGTATGCCACCTTTACGGTATAAATCATTTCTGAAGGTGCCTATATCATGCATGGCTTCCATTCCCTCTAGGTAGTCTTGCCAGGCTTTTGGCAGCGTCGCGTAGGCTGCATTGGTGTTGGACCACATGGTATCACCACCCACGTCGGGCACTTCAATAGCATGTAATATGCTGGTGAAGGGTGGATCTGATTTAAACGTCATGTCTTTATGCCAATCGTTAGTGTCTGGCTTGCTACCGACACCACTCTTTAGCAAAACAATGTGTTCATACCCTTTAACGCTAGGGTAGATGGGGTGTGGTGGCTCTGGTTCTCCAAAACTCTTAGCAAAGGCCAAGTGTGCTTCTGGCGTTAGGTCTTGATCGCGAAAAAAGATAACCTTGTGTTCAATGAGCGCCTCATAAATATCGTCAAGATCTTTTGCAGTAAGATTATTAAGGCATATATCAGATAGTTCGGCACCGATAGCGGGGGTAACTTGTTCAATTTTCATCTGGATTAATCCTCTAATATTATTCTACTTGGACACAGGCATTGCTATGTTTGACTTTTTTGTCGATTCTAAGTGCAATTTAATAAGCCTAGCAAGGCTGAAAAGCAGCTATTTTAACAGTACAAATAAGTGTGTAAACTGGGTTGAAATTAATGGAAGGTATTAGATGAACTAATGTTACTCACAAGCATCATCCCCTCGGCTCAAAGCTTGCTGGTTTTTTAGGTTGCAGCACGTCATTTGAATTTCACCGCGGCTGCCCATGAATTAGGCTCAACTCAATCGGCAGTAAGCCAGCAAATGCGGGGGCTAGAGCGCCAACTTGAACTGCAATTGTTTAAACGTGTCTACCGGGGCGTAGCCCTAACCGATGCCGGAAAGCATCTATATAATGCCGTTGAATCTGGTTTTACACTGATGGCAAACTGTCTAGAAAACCTGCAAAAAACTCGTACGCGGCTATATATTAATGTCGCAACTGATTTTGCTTTTGCCGCATTTTGGTTATTACCTCGATTACCTCGGTTTCGTGCACTGCACCCTGAAGTGGAGGTGCGAATCGTTAGTTCTCAAGACCAACTCGACCACACCACCAAAGATACGGACATATCCATCGTGTTCGCCAAAGGCAAACCACACAACCTAACGTCTCATATTCTCTGTAAGGGCGATGTTTTTCCAATATGTAGCCCTGCCTTATTAGAGCAATATGGCCCCATAGAAAGCCATAAAAAACTGGCCGCCTTGCCGTTATTGAAACTGGGAGACTATACCAGCCAGGGCTGGCTTGATTGGCGTGGTTTTTTTAGCCAACGGCGCAGCCTAGTAAAGCCCAGTGAACCCGTACTCACGTTCAACAACTACACCTTATTGGTGCAGGCCGCTATTGCTGGCCAAGGTGTAGGTTTAGGTTGGGGCAACTTAGTAGATGATCTAGTAGACAGTGGCGTGCTCACAGCTTTACGCTCATTCAGCTTAAGTTCTGAGTGGGGCTATTACCTAGTGGAAGTTAACGCCAAGGACACGCTGCCGGCAAAGCGAAAATTTGTGGACTGGCTACTTACGGAATAGTTGACCTAACATGTAAGGCTCAGCCCACACAATCAAACTTTTTGCCAAACGATGAGTCGGTTATTGGCGGGCATGGCATTGTCTTCCTGCAATGTTAGGCCTGCATCCTTAGCCAATTGGTTGATCTCATGAAACTCTCTGATGCCTTGGTGGGGTACTTGCTGTTGTAACCAATTATCAAATTGAACATTAGACTGGGCTTCCAAAACACCCAAATATTTCATAGGGCCATAAAGGCAAAATACACCGCCAGATAACAGCCGATCGCCAATACCCATAAACATGGAAACCACCGCATCCCACGGCATGATGTGGGCGGTATTTGCAGAGTACGCCGCATCATAGTGGGCCTTTGGCCATTGATCACGTAGCACATCTAATGCAATAGGCGCGAGTAGATTGGATGATGGGCTGTCATAAATCCAGCGTTTAATACCAGCGTGATTTTGTTCTCGATCGCTCATCTGCCAGTTAAGATGTGGCAGTTTTTTAGCAAAAAAAATACCATGTTGTCCTGTTCCGCTGCCCACCTCGAGAACACTTTTCTTATCAGCAAAAACACGCTCCAACACGTTACAGATAGGGGCCTGATTGTTGACGCATGCTTGGGAAAATGGTTTATCCATCATAGGCCACCTGAAGGCTATGTTTTGGTAGTGTATGCATGCTCCAATAAGCGCTTTGTAGTTGCTGGGTTAACGCGCCTATGTCGCCAGACCCAATCACATGATCATCCACTTGGGTGATTGGCATGATACCACCTGCTGTACTGGTGGCAAAAGCTTCGTCTGCGCTTCTAAAAGCGTCTGCAGACACGTCTTCACATACGACTTGAATACCCAATTGCTGCGCGATCTCAATGGTTGTTTGCCTAGTAATGCCATGCAATACACCTTCGTCCGGTGTATATAGCTGATTGTTTTTAATGACAAAAATATTGAACCCCGGTCCTTCTTTTATATTGCCACGGGAATCCACTACGGCGGCTGTTTGGGCACCGCGATCGTAGGCCTCAAACTGCCCCATCACTAAGTCTAACCAATGGTAGTTTTTAATAGTGGGGTCCAGGGATGCTGTGGGTATACGCTGTTGCTGGCTAATAGCCAGATGTAAGCTTTGGTCTGGCTGGCTAATCCACACAAAAGGCACTACAAAAGCAAAAAACTGATTAGTACATAACCGTGGATCTCGAGACCCAGACTTGGGCTGGCCACGGGTGGTGATCATTTCTACATAGGCATTACGTAAACCGCTTTGAGCCACCAACTGTAGTAACAACTCGGTAAGTTGGGTTTTGTTATAGGGTATGGTCATACGCAGTTTTTCCATACCGGCATAATAACGATCCACATGATCGGCCAAGCGAAAAAAGTGGCCGTGCCACGCATGGACCACGTCATAAGTAGCGTCGGAGTGTAAAAAACCCCAGTCTAATAGCGAAATTTTTGCTTCACTAATGGGGACTACTTCACCATATACATGGGCTAAGCCTTGAGATGCCATGAATCTACTCCAGTAAAGTTAAACACAACTAACCAGCCTTTGCTTATTATCTACTAAGTGAACCCACCTTCGGCGCATTTTAAACGGACTTATCACTTGTCGGCTAAGGAGCGCTGCACGGTCAATAAGGCGACACCAAATACAATCACGGCTCCACCGACCAGCATACGCTGATTCACGGATTCGTCTAAGAACAACCAACCGCCCAAAATCGAAAATACTGGCAGCAATAACAAATAAGGCCCCGCTTGAGATGCCGGATAGCGGCCCAATACATGGTACCAACAGGTGTAACCAAGGGCTGTCATCACTATCCCTAAATAGGCCACGGCACCCCATACAGCCACACCCGCATGGCTAATATGATACCAGTGCTGATCTTCCACGATCAAAGAGGCCACAAATAATTGGGGTGCAGCAAATACCGAAATCCAGGCAATGGTGCCCATACCCGAAAGCCGGTTAGGCTGGCTTTGTGTTAAGCGACGCATCAAAGCCTGGCCTAAGGCCCAAATAAATGCCCCCCCTATGGCCAAACCAATCCCCAGCCACTTGCCCACTAAATTAGGCGCCCCCGTAAGAGTATAGATACCAACAAAGGCAATCACTAACCCCAGTAGCTGGCGGCGGGTAAGGCGATCGCCCAGCCAAACGGCGCTAATAAGCAACAAAAACGGGGTTTCAATCTGCACGATCAAGGCTGTTGTGCTGGCATCTAATAGCTTTAAACCATTATAAGACAAGCCATATTGCAAGGTAGACCCCACCAACGCGACCAATGCCAAAGACTTGCGCATGCCTCTGGGTACAGGCACAAACCACACCAATATCAACGCCGTTACAGAAAACCGCAGCGCCATCAACAAAATGGGCGGGAATTGATCCACTGCTGGTTTAGCTACGACTAACCCCATACCCCAGACAAGGGGCACCATCAGAGCAATCAGTACGTCCGAAAGTTTCATATATCAAGACTCAACACAGTTGCCAACTAAGCCAGCTACAACAACGTTTTCAGGGTATTATCTTTAATGAGTTTGTGCAAATCGCTGGCGCCACCAACTAAAGTGCCATTAACAAACACTTGCGGGAAGGTCGGCCAACCGCTCCACATTTTAATGGCTAAACGTTTACGCCATTGACTTCCATAGCCACCAAACTCAAGATAGGTGACGTTAAGCCCCTGTTCTTCAAGTAATTTACGGGCTTTCTTAACAGCAGGGTTGACCGACATGCCAACCACCACCGCTGGGTTGTTAACCACCGCATTAATCACCCTATTAACCGTTTCTGAGTGATTTTTAGCAATACTCGTGCGTATATCCGGGTGAATGTTTGTACTATCCAATGTTGGGCGATTTGTCATTTTGTGTGTCCGAGAGGGGGTTATCCGAGTGGAAGATGCAGAGGTTTTAGAAGACTGTTCCCGAGTACTATATCACTGGTTTTCTCGACAATCATAATGGTGGCTGCATTAATGTTGGCGCTGGGTATTACGCAGGTTTTCTACACCCCGTACTCGAAGATGGGTGTCTACAACGGCCATGACATCATCATTTATAAAGCAGTTAACCTGCTTAGCTAATATCGCTTAGTTTGGGTTATAGTTGGATTAACAAACATAGCAAGAACCCTTTCGCCACACTGGAGAAATCCAATGCACCAACCCAACCTCACAACAGCACGTCTATGCCTGCGACCCTACACGCTTTCAGACGCTAAAGATTTGCAGCGCTTGGCGGCCCCCTGCCATTTCCAAAACCACGGTTAATATACCTTACCCCTATGAGGACGGTATAGCGGAAGCGTAGATTTCGCCTTACAAACCAGATCAGAAAACGCCTACGATATTACCATGAAGGCTTCTTGCTCGGGACTTATCCCACGGCAAGCTGACAACA
>Ga0105353_1000508_pt1 | contig 22368 bp, 19 predicted proteins | sample EN1Hudsemesocosm_2_FD_83657 | JGI IMG/M metagenome (GOLD analysis project Ga0105353, IMG submission 83657) | Methane-oxidizing microbial communities from mesocosms in the Hudson Canyon - EN10B Hudson Canyon | ecosystem: Environmental > Aquatic > Marine > Cold seeps | place: Hudson Canyon...
CTGTAATTTGACGGTTAATTTCATCCGCAACTTCTTGAGCAGTCACGGCCGTATAATCTACTGGAGGTATTGCAGGATATGCTGGCGCAGATACGGTTGCCGCTCCCCATACCGCTTCACTCAGATTAATCGGGTAAGTTGCACCACCTTCGGTCGCGATATTAAAGGCAAGCACATTGGTGCTAACTGTAGAGATATCTAAATTTGTATAAGCATTATCTGCGGTTAATTGATGTGGAGCGCCAGGATCTGAAATAACGATATTCAAAGGTGGTGTTGCAGTCGTTCTGGTTGTTGTTGAAGTCCCCGGAATAGATCGGAAGTCAGCAGTAACCGGCGTTGATCCGACAAATAATGGCGAACCGGCAACACCTGCTTGAACTCCAGCAGTTGGCGCACCAAATACCGCATTAAAACTAATATCATTGGCAGCAAAGCTGGTGCCATTTGTGCCATTAAATCCTGCTCGTGAAATAACTAGCTCTCCTGTTGTACCAATAGAGGCTGTTAATTCTTGAGAACCAAACACATCATTGATTGCAGTTTGTATTTCAGCAATAACACCTGCTGCTGTCAGTGCTCCTGCAGTAATCGCAGGTACACTTACTGTCTGCAAACCATTGCCATCACCAATATCAAATTGCATTTCTATAGGAACTCCAGCCCCTAAACTTGCCACTGTTCCTAAAGTAGCTACATCAGCAACCAGTGTTACTGGAGTAGCGACAACAACTGGTGGCCCAACAGCAGGGGTTGGTAGGACCGCACCTATACCACCTGTATTGGCAGCCCAATTAAGCAGTGATGGCACACCTGCCGTCGTTGGTTGTCCCGCCGCTACTAAGGTTGAAGCTGTAGAATCAATAATGCCTGAATCCGCCACACCTATTGCTAAACCATTCGAGGTTAACTGCAGACCTTGCTGCTGCAGCACTTCTTCACCAGCATCCAAGTTTAAGATTGCAGATACTCGGCTTGTTAATGCCGGTGCTTGGTTACCTACTTGTATCTGTATATCCCCTAAAACACCACTGACGACACCATCAGTATTAGCATCAAAACCTTGCACACGGCCATTGTTATTGGCAACAACATAGCCATCTTTATCGAGCCCAAATAGCCCAGCTCGAGTATAAGAAATCGAACCACGATCTTCCAAAATAAAGAAGCCATTTCCATCAATGGCCATATCTAAGGCATTCTCAGTACCACTGATATTGCCTTGGCTAAATTCTTGGCGAACGTTTTCTACCATAACACCGCTACCGACTGGCTTACTGCCCGTTCCTAACAACGTGCTGGTATAGACATCACTAAACTCTGCACGGGATTCTTTAAAACCCGTTGTACTTGCGTTTGCAACGTTGTTACCGGTCACTTCTAAATCTGTAGAAGCCGCGCGAATACCACTTAATCCAATATTAAAGCTCATAATAATTTCTCCACGACGCTACAATTATTCGTTAACGATCTGTTTGATTTCTTCCATCGCTGCACGCTTGCCACCGGCAAGGTTAAGCGTCGCTGAGCCTGTTGAGCTTAAGCTAACGCTATCTACCCGAGCACTCATTAGTGTTGCAAATTCTTCTGTTTGGCCACCCGCACCACCACTCACTTTAAAACTGTATTCACCTGGCGGATAAGGCACTCGAATCGGTTGCCCCGATTCATCTAAAACTTTCTCGCCTGTCTCATCGACATAAAATTCTTGGCGATTTAGCTTGCTCTGATCTAGATCTACAATCTTGCCATCCAGCATCAAGTTCAAACCATCCCAGCGCACCGTCATTTCGCCTTTATCGTGATTACCTAACGATATTTGTTCTAATAAGCGACCATCTTCATCTTCAATATTCAACTTCAAATCTGTTGTAGATTCAGGCAAGTCTGTTTGGCTGCTGATAATACCTTTATTCAGTAATAGCCCTAATTCGTTGCCTTCTACAATCACCGACTGGCCAACTAAAGAAGACGCTTGTAAAGCTTGGCTAGAGCGCATGCCATCTGACATTGTTTCGGTGGTATTATTTAATTTGTCCAAACCTTCAACGGTTGAAAACTGTGCTAGCTGAGCAATGAATTCACCGTTATCTTGTGGATCTAATGGGTTTTGATTATTTAACTCGGCAATCATGAGTTTCAAAAACTCATCTTGCCCCATCTCATTTGTCTTAGGCCCAGTAGCATTTTTCGTACTAGTCGCATATTGATCTAATACGGAGGAAGCTGGATTGGAATTATCAATAGCTGACATAATTATTCTCCCAACATCAAGGTACGTTGCAGCATTTGCTTCGCTGTTTTCAGTACTTCAACATTCATTTGATAGCTTCGAGAAGAAGACATCATGTCTGTCATTTCTTCCACCACGTTCACATTTGGGTAATACACATAACCTTCTTCATTCGCTAGCGGATGATCTGGCTGAAATCTTGGTTGTAATGGCGCATCACTTTCTACAATGCCTTTCACTTGAACACCAGCACCAATCTCTTCGCCTTTAGCGTGAAACTCATTATCTTTATTCACATTTAAAAATTCGTTATGCATCACCGCAAAAAATGGCTTACGGGCACGGTATGTTTCGTCAATACTGCTACTCGCACTTTCGGCATTAGCAATGTTACTGGCCGTGGTATTAAGACGAATTGATTGCGCGTTCATGCCTGAACCTGCGATATCAAAAATATTACCTAATGACATAATTATTCTCCTCTGATCGCAGATTTAAGGCCTTTGAATTTCCCGTTTAAGAATTCAAAACTGGAGTTGTAATCCATGGCGTTACGGGAAAAGATCGTTTGCTCTAATTGGGTATCAACGGTATTGCCGTCAATTGATGGTTGCGATGGGTTACGGAAGAAAAGCTCGTTAGATTGGCTAGAACCGCCCGAGATATGGGCGCTATTGGTTGAACTCATTGCCATGCCGTTTTGAGTTTCTTTCGCTAACATCGCTTGGAAGTTAATATCTCGGGATTTAAATCCTGGGGTATCAGAGTTCGCTAGGTTATTGGCCAATATCTCAGCACGCTTTCCGCGTAATAACATGGCATCGGGGTGAACCCCTAAAGCATTGTTGAAATTGATTGAACCCATAACTTAACTCTCTTCGCTAATGTGCATGTAAGAGTTAGAGCAAAGGCCATACCAACTTTTAAAATATTATTTAATGCTTATATTTCAATAACTGAGAGAATTTTTGATTTATTAAAAGAGGAGAGGTTTGATCAAATGGAAGGTAAGCGGCAAGCGCTTACCTCTTTCCAGCGGCAACCGGTTTAACTTGATAGGAGATACCAGGAGAGAACTGTTGCATTTTATAAAAGTCAGACAAATTATTTACGGCTTCCGAAGCGCCGACAAACAAATGACCTTCTGGATTCAGCGTTCCATGAATGCGTGTAAGAATATCCAATTTAAATTCAGGGGAGAAATAAATTAAAACATTACGACAAAATACCAGATCGAATTTACCGAGCATACTGTAACTAGCTTGTAGATTTAGCGAACGGAATTCTATACGACGCTTGATTTCATCATTAATTTTCCACTCATCATCAGACTGCTGCTTAAAGTATTGCTTCAAATGAACATCACCCATCCCCCGCTTCAATGCCAATTGAGGATATATACCTTCTTTAGCAATCGCTAAGGCAGTCGGGGATATATCAGTCGCAATGATTTTAACATCACCTACTAATGCACCTGGATTTAAACGTTTGTATTCTTCTATCGCAATACTCAGCGAATAAGGCTCTTGTCCTGTACTACAAGCAGCTGACCAAATTCGTAGTGGCCGCCGAGTTTTGGCAAGCTCAGGTAAAAGTTTCTCACGGAATATTCTGAATGGATGATCATCTCGAAACCATAGTGTTTCATTGGTTGTCATCGCGTCAACAACCATCTCTTTTAGTTTTAAATTACGATCCATTACTTTAATCAGCTCAGTTAAATTAGAAAGATTTTCACTTTCTAATAAACGTCTAAGTCGGCTGGTAATTAAATATTCTTTGTTATCACCAAGCATAATGCCGCAATATTGTTCTAGCTTTTGTTTAAACTGATCATATTCCGTTGCACTAATCGAAAAACTCATGCTTTCATTCGCTTTTTAGTAGTTAACATTATTTAGTTTTAGTGAACTCTTCAATTCGATTCACTACCACTTCACCTAATATGTCGGGGTTGAACTTAGAAATAAATCCGTCAGCACCAACCTTTTCAACCATCGCCTTATTAAATACGCCACTTAATGAGGTATGCAGAACGATGTGAAAATTAGAAATCCGTGAATCATTACGAATATTCGTCGTTAAGGTATAACCGTCCATTTCTGGCATTTCGATGTCAGAAATCAGCATCAAGTATTTATCTTGAATCCGAACACCTGAATCAGTAAGTTCTTGCAGGTGAGTCCATGCCTCTAAGCCGTCATTTAAAGCAGTCACTGTTACACCGATTTCTTCTAGGCAGCGGGAAACCTGTTTACGCGCAATTTTAGAATCATCCACAATCAACACATGTAGCTCTTTGGCTTCTTCTGCGACTTCGGCACTGACCACATCATCCGACATTTTCTCATTCATCGGTGATACTTCTGCTAACACTTTTTCAACGTCAATAATCTCAACTAGCTTGCCTTCAACTTCCGTTACGGCCGTTAAATAATGCTCACGCCCAGTCCCTTTTGGTGGTGGATGAATATCACCCCAATTCATGTTGACGATACGCTCTACGCCACCGACTAAGAAGCCTTGGGTTTTTAAGTTGTATTCAGTAATGATTACAAAAGCATTTTCTAAGCTACCAACTTTATCACCACCGGTAGCCATACTCAGATCCATGATCGGAAGAGTACCTACTCGTAAATGCGCGACACCACGGACAACGGGATGACTATGAGGCAATACAGTCAACTTAGGACACTGCAATACTTCTTTAACTTTAAAAACATTAATTCCGTAAATCTGCGGTCCTTCCATTCTGAATAATAGAAGTTCCAAACGATTAGCCCCTACTAACTGGGTTCGTTGGTCTACGGATTCCATGAGTCCTGCCATAAATATCTCCTATCTCTAACGCCTTCGGCATGGCGTTTGCTGTATCAATTGTAAATCGACCAAAGTGTCGTGAAAATGACACAGCAAAAATGGCTTATTGATTTCAGCATAGTTGAGAATGGATAAATGAATAGCAGATGCGAAAGATTCATGAAGCGAATTTCACTAATCTTTCTTTTTTCGTCTATGTACTTGCCTTTGAGCCAAGCAGAATTAGTAAGTACTGAACCTCTTGAGCAAAGTATTGGAAACAACATACTTGCTCAATGGAATGATCTGGGGCAACGTCCAGGCTCGGTCAGTAAAGTAATTATTTCGGGCATCCCTCAGGGGTATAAAAGTCCTAAATGTAAAAGCCCATTTGAGGCCAAGCCCGTGAATACGTTAAAGCTTGGTCGCAATAGTATTCAGGTGAGCTGTCCACGTCGCTCAAGCTGGTCGTTGATGTTAAATGCCGATATTGAAGTATGGCGAGATGTCGTTGTTTTACGTGATCATTTATCACGGGGTGAATTAATTCAAAGTACCAGCCTGACCCTTCAGCAACGGGATATTGGCAACTTACAGCGCGGCTACTTTACAGAAATATCGGACATTATTGGCAAGGTTAGTAAACGTTCACTCAAGGCTGGGGCAGCGATCAGTCCCAGCATGATTAACCTGCCCATCATTGTGCAGCGGGGCCAAGCCGTAACCCTAAGGGTTGAGCGACCTGGCTTTGCCGTGGATATGAAAGGTTTCGCCCTAAAAAAAGGGCGCAAAGGCGATAAAATTAAGGTGAAAAACGGCAGTAGTAACAAGGTGCGTTTCGGCACAATTGTTCACTCTGATTTAGTTTTAGTAGATTAACGTTTTTTTGTTAAAAAAGATTAAAGTTCTAACGGCAATAGCCGATACAATAACCGTAGGAGTCTAACTAGATGCAATGGCTTGGAGAAATATCCATGAATATCAATAAGTTAACAAGTGGTCTTGAAGGCGGAGGTAGAGCAAAAACCGATGCCGCCAGCCCTCAAAATCAAAAAACTGAAGAAAATACTAAGGCTGCCAGCAGTATAAGTAGCAGTGATCAGGTAAAACTGAGCACCAGCAGTATGAATATTCAGCAGATTGAAGCTGAAGTCAGTAAGATGCCTGATGTCGATGATAAAACTATCGATCGCATCCGCAGCGCTATCGATAATGGCGAATATAAGATTGATTATCAGCAGTTGGCAGGAAAAATGCTTAGTTTCGAAGGAAAGCTTAATTAATCCTTGGAGTTCACCGTGGCCAACTTGCATCAGATATTCTATCAACAGCTAAGCCAAGAGTTAGAACTCGCCAACACATTGCATAGACTCCTTTGTGAAGAGCGTAACCTGCTAGATCCACCAGATGTAGCGGCTTTAGCTGAGCTGCAAGAGACTAAAAAAGAACAACTTGCTCAACTTCAAGTATTAAGCCAAGAACGCTGTTTTTGGCTAGAAGAGCAGCAAATACCGCTTAATAAGGATTGCTACCAGCATCCCCTTTTACAATCTGAACATAAACATGAAAATGAGGCGATGGCCGCCTTGTGGCAAGAGCTTGCCGATCAGTTCATCGAAAATCGTCGTTTAACCGAAATACTCTCCGCTATTGTATTAACCGCTCGTAAAAGAACACAAAGTTTGATGAAAATCTTGCGCGGACAGAAAAATTCTCCTAATTTATATACTAAGAGTGGTCAATCCCAAGGGAGTTCGACCGGCTTGGGCTATGCTAAAGCTTAGTAAGATAGCCTAGAAATTAAGCCATAAACACAGAGGGAAGCATGGTAGAAGAAAGCGCTACGAATAAAACAATGACTGAAGAAAATAATGAGTATTTTCTAGATACTCCTGAAGATGTCTATGGCGCTCTCCGTAAGATCATATTAATGAAACAGCCTGTTTACATTAATATAGAAGGCAGCGAGGATAAGTTTACTTCCGCGATAACCCAAGCCAGTCTTAAAAACAGCAGTTTTTATCTTGACCAAGTTGTGCCACAAAAAGGCAATCAACTGATCCGTGCTGGCAATCGTTTCTCGGTGCTGGCCGATAGCCAAGGTGTCAAGATTGAGTTTGATATGACGGGCCGAATTAAGTATCAGCCTTCTAATGAGCAATACCGCGTTGAGTTTCCGGTCCAAGTCCTTTATTTACAGCGCCGCACAGCCTATCGAGTAATGATCCCTCCTGCACATCAGATTTTGGTCAAACTAAAGATGGAAGATGATGTTGAAAATCTTGTCGGACAGCTTTCCGACTTATCATCCAGTGGGTTTAAAGCTCGGTTTAAAGGTGATTGTGTCGAGCAGCTTAAAACGATCAAAGACTTCCCTATTGCCCGCATCAAATTCAATGATCAAAACAATATGGACTGCAGCTTAGTGGCTCGTCATGTTGTCGCAACCAAAGATGGTAATACTCAAGTCGGCTTTGCCTTTAACATGATATCGGGGATGGGCCAGCGCTACCTCGACCGCTTAATTGGAGAACTCCAATGGGAAGAACGTCAAAGAGCAGAACAACATGAGCAAGCTGAACTTGATCGCTTGAAAAATAACGAGAAATTGCCTCACCTAGAGGGTTAGCTCAAAACTCAAACGTAGAAATCTAAGTAAAATACGAGCGGCTATTATAATCTGGTACAATGCCGCCATGACTGATATCGACTTTTACATTTTATCCGCACAAGAGCCCCAGCAAAGATTAGATTTTGCTTGTCGCTTAGTTGAAAAAGCCTACCGCAGCCGCTGTAAGGTTTATATTCATTTCGATAACGAAGCTCAAGCGAAAGCTTTTGATGAATTACTCTGGAGCTATCGCGATAATAGCTTTATTCCCCATGGTTTAATTTCAAATGATGAGCTTGAAGAAAACTGCCCTGTGCACATAGGCTTTGGCACTCAGCAACCGCCTAATTTCGACGTACTGGTTAATTTGGCCAGTGAAATTCCAGCCACATTTGCCCGACATAAGCGCCTATTAGAGATAGTCATTCAGCAAGATGACGTATTAGCCTCTACACGAAAACACTATAAGTTTTATAAAGAGCGTGGCTACCCTATAAATAACATTGATATGCGAATGTCGAGCTAAAAAAAAGGCCTGCAATTATAAATTACAGGCCTTTTTGTGTTTTAAATTCAGATTTATTTAGCCAACAAAAATCACTTTCGCTAGCAATAACGCCGCTACAACCCAAACACTCAAAGAGACTTCTTTAGCTTTACCACCCACCAGCTTAGCAGCTGCGTAGCTAATAAAACCTAACGTAATACCATGAGCAATAGAAAAAGTTAGCGGTGTGAACAGTAATACAACAACAACCGGCGTTGCTTCTGTTAAATCGTCCCAATGTACATCTTTAAGCGTAAACATCATCAATACAGATACGTATAAAATGGCCCCAGCAGTCGCATAAGCCGGAATCATTCCTGCTAATGGCGCAAAGAAAATAGCCAATAGAAATAAGATACCGACTACAACGGCAGTCATTCCCGTACGACCACCCGCAGCAACGCCTGATGCACTTTCGATGTAACTCGTCGTAGAAGACGTACCTAACATAGCGCCCGTAACAGAAGCCGTACTATCTGCCATTAACGCTTGCTTAAGACGTGGAACCTTACCATCAGAAGTTTGCAAGCCAGCACGCTGTGCAACCGCAATTAACGTACCCGATGTATCGAACAAATCGACAAACAAAAAGGCGAATACCACACTTAATAACGCAACATCTAAAGCACCGACTAAATCCATTTGCATAAACGTAGGCGCAATTGATGGTGGTGCAGAGACTAAACCAGAGTATTCAACATGTCCGGTAACCACAGCAATGGCAGTGATGATTAGAATCGCCAACATAACGCCACCAGGGATATTACGCTGCACCAGACCTATGACTAAAAACAAGCCGACAAGCGCCATGGCAGGGCCAAAACTGGTCAAATCACCTAAGCTCACCAGTGTTGCTGGGTGATCGACAATAATTCCAGAATTCTTCAAGGCAATCAGCGCTAGAAAGCTACCGATACCCGCAGCAATCGCCTTTTTAAGCGTTTCAGGAATCGCATTAATAATCCATTCGCGTACTTTAAATAACGACAGCGCAAAGAAGATAACACCCGAAAGACACACCGCTCCTAAAGCCGTCTGCCATGAATGCCCCATACCTAAAACAACACCATAAGTGAAGAAAGCATTCAGCCCCATACCCGGTGCAAGCGCGACCGGCAAATTAGCCCAAAAACCCATAATGAAGCAGCCTAAAGCCGCTGCAAGGCAAGTAGCAACAAATACCGCGCCTTGATCCATTCCCGCTTGCGCCAACATTGCAGGGTTAACAAAGATGATATAGGCCATGGTTAAAAAGGTTGTCACCCCAGCCAATATTTCAGTTTTAGGGGTCGTTCCAAATCGAGACAATTGAAAAAGACGTTCGAGCATAGAGAAAACCAGTAGCAAATTAGGTTGATGAGCATTGATTAATTAACAATTAATCAAAAGTCGAGATTGTAATGCTCCCACATTTCCAACCCTTTGACCAGATGGACAAATATTGACTGACATGGCTATAATGCATTAAGGCGCTTAGATGTTGCATATAAGCAATGCTAGCCTCTGACCTAACTGAAGTTTATAAAACTATTTATAATGGGAATTATCATGAAATTTACCAAGATTGCTTTAGCAGCAGCGATGACAGTAGCGGCCGGCACAGCCAGCGCAGAAACCTTCTTCTACGATAACAGCGTTACCGTTCTTTATGGCCAGAGCTACGAAGTCATTGAATCTGACCAAGCTGTTGTAACGTTCGAACACTTCAGTGCAAACAGCTGGGGCGACATCTTTGTATTCGCTGATCGCCTAATGTCTACAGGCGATGAAAATGGTGATCAAACTGAAACTTATATCGAAGTAGCACCACGCTTCAAAGTCTCTAGCTTCGACGGCGGCCTTGTTAAAAACTTGTACGTTGCAACGACTTGGGAAATGAGCGAAGCAGAAGACAATCTATTGATTGGTCTTGGTACTGACTTCAATGTTCCTGGATTCCAAAACTTGAGCTTAAACGCTTACCAGCGCTTGAACGACAACTATGAAAACAACTATCAAACGACTTTAGTTTGGGGCGTTCCTTTTGCAGTTGCTGGCCAAAACTTCATGTTTGATGGTTTCTGGGATTGGGCTACTGCTACAGACACAGACAATAAAGCCGCTACCAGCAACTTCACTTACCAGTTGAAGTGGGATGCTGCCCAGGCTCTTGGCACTGATAACAAGGTTTATGTCGGTATCGAACATGCGACTTGGAATAACAAGTTTGCTATCGAACACTCTTCTGGTTTCGACACCAAAGAAAACGTAGTAAGCGCTCTTGTTAAAGTACACTTCTAATCGTCTCTAAAAGACTCAATTAGAAAGCAGTTTAACTGCCTAGCAGCCTAATATCATATTAGGCTGCTATCCTTTCAAAGAACACCTTTATACAGAGCAGCTCTTGCTCAAGTTCACCTAAACACATTTATTACGAGCCTCGAAAATCTCATGAGCGTTTATAGCGACCAAATCCGTCAAGCCGTGCGAATCATTGCTGACTGGCCAAAACCCGGTATTCAATTCAGTGACATCACTCCTCTCATGCATGATCCAAAGATCTTTCGCATGCTGATTGATAGCTTTGTACACCGCTACCAAGGGCAAGATATTCAAGGCATTGCGGCATTAGACGCACGTGGATTTCTACTAGGCGCCCCACTCGCTTATGAACTTGGCCTCACGCTAGTGCCTGTTCGTAAACAAGGCAAACTGCCTTATGAGACCATTACCCAAAGCTACGACCTAGAATATGGCAGCGCCACCATCGAACTGCATACCGATGCGTTTAAACCTGGCGACAAGGTATTAGTGATCGACGACCTTATTGCCACAGGCGGCACTATGTTAGCAGCATGCGAACTTATTAAGCAGCTTGGCGCTGAAGTCGTAGAATGCGCGGCAATTATCGACCTGCCAGAATTAGGCGGTTCACAGAAAATCATTGAAGCTGGTTTTGATGTTTACTCTATCTGTGATTTTGACTAAGTATCAGGATAATTCATTATGTTGCTTAAATCATAACTTGGCCACTTTTTATACCATAAAGCGGCCAAATGTGAGAACAAGCATTAAGTGAACTAAAAACTAGATAACTTGAGCGGATTGTTCCAAAATTCTAAACAGTAACTCCTTTAGAGCCATTATTAGTTCAATCAATTTTGGGGCTGCAATTTAAAAAATTCTTTTTGACAAGAACTTAGTAGAAAGACTGTGCCTATCCCCGTGTTTAAGACTCCAAAGAGAGCTGGAAGATTTGCTCTAACGAAAGATGCTGCTGACTGGCTAGTTCGTCAGAGAATTAGTGCTATGAAAGAGGATGAAAAATTATGATCTAAAAACAAAAAAAACGAAATTAAAATAATTTGACTTCGGCTTTTAGGGAGGACTTACCTCAGATATAGGTAATATCGAGTATCTCCTTCCTTAATTCGACGTCGAGTTGTGCGGACAGGCACAAAGTGAGCAAAAAACTAGATAACTTGAGCAAATTGTCTCGATTTAATTACCTATACTTCAATTAGTGTGAGTTTGTTTCATTTTAATAAGCTAAGAGTGTATATTCCAAGCCTAGGGCCTTTCTTTCGTTAGCCTAGTAATTGATGAGTGAAAACATTCGGAATGAAGCTGGCTACTTTGGAAGTAGTTTACGGCTGTGGGCTTTCGTCAGACACCCAGAGGTGTGCCTGATAAAATTATGCTGTATAGGTGCTTGCAGCAATACTGGCATAAACGGCGCGTGCGTTACCGCTAAATGCTACCAGTATTAGGACAAACGAATTGAAAAGGCCCTGTTCACCATCGAGGCACGCGGCAGGTATCGGGCGACCTAACTTCGACTATGCAGCTAAATCTTAACCTTGTCAATTCCAGCTTGTTTTTACCGAGTTTCTGCCTGAGCTTATTAACCTTATCGTACTCGCTGAAAATCCTGCATGACCAGTAATTAATATGTTCTTTCCACACAAGAGAAATTTCATCGACAAGGCTGCCTCCTTCGTATCTGAGCTTAAATGTGTTGGTGGGAGTCTATAAGGCTTCCAAGCATTTGAAAGCATCCTGCTCGTATACGATACGGTCAGGATGTTAATGGTGAGATTGAACTGGATACACTAGCTTTAATATAAAAATAATAGATGTATCAAGTCGCTTCTGGACTTTTAGATTTGCTCATTGCGCCACTACACCACTACAAATTGCCACTTAAATATGAGGAACTGATGGCTCCTCAATAAAGATTGCCATAGTAATAGAGTGCTCTACCCTACTTACGTTGATGCCAATAGCTTTGATTTTAAGTTTAAAACCCAATCATCTTCAAAACGGGAGATATCTGGATAGGCATTATATAAAAGAGTAAGTATACATACGCAACCAACTTCAATGGCTACAGCCTCAAGTGTTAAGCAAGTCGATTTTCCAGAAACAACCCCGACACACACGTCTCGACTAGTTAATGGGGTTTTTCTAAGTTCAGAATGAGTTATAAATATAATTTCAACACCTCCCTTACGGACCGTCCTTTCTCTGCGCTTAAAATTTGGAAGCTCACCTAACTTTGCAAATGCATGTCTTGTTACCGAGTTAGTAAACGAGACCTGATTAACATGCGTTAAATATACTCTACCACTAAACTCAGAAGCCATTGATATAGCCTCAGTAATAGCTGCATAAAGTGAGCTAACGTTATCTGTGTTTGTCTGTACGTGATAAATCATTAAAACTACCTATTATGGTCAAAAAATTAGATTGATAAATGATGCTATCAGCTTTTCAAAAATCATTTGCACTTCCTCAATGTGTGTTTTATAACGACTTACGTCCTTATAGTTAATGCCGTCTAAATGCTTATTATTCAATCAATCTTTTGAATTGAGCTGCCATCTTTTAATTGATACGATCAATGCAATCAATTATAAAACAGACGACTCTTATGCGTTTCCATCATAACGGACCAAATATACCTGATTCCTTGTTAGACCAACGAGATAAAGGCAGAGTAGTCTTCCTCTGTGGAGCCGGAGTTTCGATTAAAGCCGGAATGCCAACCTTCATTGGCCTGACGGAGCATGTAATAGATTTTTTTGATCCACCTGAAGATTCACAGATATCAGAAGCATTTAAACCATGGAGAGAGAACTACGAAGGGCCTAAAGTCCCGTTAGATCAAATATTCAACTTGCTCTACGATGAATATGGTAGAGATGATGTAAATACTACTGTTGCAGAGTTCTTGTGGGAGAAAGATACCAATACAACTCAAAGCAATGAACATCAGATTATTTCTAGAATATCTTCCGATCAAGAAGGAAACCCACAAGTTGTAACTACAAATTTTGACAGATTATTTGAACCACCTTTATCTGCCAATACCCTTCCTATTCATGTCCCCCCCGCATTCCCTGATATAAATCTTGGAATCACACTGCATGGGATAACATATCTTCATGGTCGATTAGAAGAAGTGAATAAAGATCAACATTCTTATATTTTGAGCAGTGCCGATTTGGGCCGAGCTTATCTATCTGAAGGATGGGCAACAAATTTCATTCGTAAACTACTAAAGAATAATATCGTTGTCTTAGTAGGGTATCAAGCTGAAGATCCGCCGTTAAAATACCTGCTACAAGGTCTCAATCATGATGGGATGTCAGACCGTTCGCGGCTGTTTGCTTTCGATATAGGAGAATATGAAAGCATAGAAGCTAAATGGCGTGATCGTGGTGTCACACCCATTGCATATAATGAGCACGCTGATTTATGGCAATCTCTCGAAGCCTGGGCAAATAGAGCTGATGATCCTCGAAAATGGAGATCATCAGTAATGAATTTAGCAACAAAAAGCCCTAGAGAGCTACAGCCTTATCAACGGGGACAAGTCGCTCATTTAATTAAAACAATTCCTGGGGCCAAACTGTTTTCTTCTATGGAGCCTAGCCCTCCAGCTGAATGGCTTTGTGTTTTCGACTCATTTTGTCGAACTCAAAATGAGGCTGCTGATTTTTCGAAAAAAGAGTATTTTGACCCATTTAAAGCTTGGGGCCTAGACGAGGACTATCCCCCCAATCCTGGTGACAAGCACTCTAGAGAAACTAATGAGCACTTTTTTAATTGGCGCCATGGAGATACAACTCCAGTAGCAGGCCATAACCTAGATAATCGTCAATATGCAGGGTTCGAAGAACTTCCTAAAAGACTTTATCATTTACAACACTGGATAGAAAACTGCATTGATAGCCCAATCACAGCTTGGTGGGCTCTGAGAAAAAATACACTCCACCCTTCATTGCTTCACAGACTTAAACATAAAGTAAATGACAGTAAAGACTTACACCCAGATGCTCGCTTAACATGGAATTTGATATTCGAGCAACATTTTGACGATCGTAATTTCAATCATGACATTAGCTGGTATAGATTAGCATCTAGAATCAAACAAGAAGGTTGGAATTATAGTGTTATACAAGATTATAAGAAGGTAAGTTACCCTAGACTTCATTTCAATACACCAACTGGTTTATCGAAATACAAGCCAACATTCAAAGACTGGGGAGAGTTCAATACCCAAGAATTGTACAGCCATGAAGTTGAGTTCATTGAAAGACACAGCGCTCAAGTTGAAGTCCCTGACGCCTTTTTAGAAAAAATATTTAGAATTGAAGAGTCCAACTTTCAACAAGTAATAGAGCTACTTGATTTCACTAACTCAGGTTACTATAAATCATCAGATTGCTACCCAAATCGAGATCAAGAAGGTAAAACTATAGGTGAATTTGAAGAGTTTGAGGTGCTTCTAAATTTATTTTCAAGAATGGTGACTCATGCCCCAAATAAACTAAAGTTATACGCAAAAAGCTGGTCATTTGAATCCCCTCTTTTTTTTGCCAACCTCAAACTATTTGCATTTAATCACTCTGCACTGTTCAGTGCTACTGAAGTTGTGGAAACATTACTTTCAATATCTCAGGAGAAATTTTGGAGCCCTGAAATTAAACGAGAGTTATTGTTTCTCATACATGACAGGTGGAGCGAATTTTCTAAGAAAGAGCGCTCATTAATTTTATATCGCATATTTAATGGCCCAGATCAGCGAGAGAACTGGGTTGAAGAAGACTATATAGAATTTAAAAATAGAGCTATTTGCCTCTATGTTGGATGGTTAACTTTCCAAGGAATAGAGTTAGACACACCTCAAGTTGAAAAGATGTCCATACTAAAAAAATTACTCCATAAATGGTACGATCAATGGGCAGAAAACTTATTAAAAACTAACGGAATTACTTCTGGTTTTGTTAAAACTGATGATTCCTCTGCATCTATTATAAATTTACCGATCAATCAAATAGTTGAAAAATCCAATAAGGAATCATCACGCAATTTTGATACATTTATTGATAAGCGTCCATTCATAGGTTTAGTTAAAGAAAGACCTCTCAAAGCTCTAACAGCATTATGCTTAGAAGCAAAAAAGCAAAACTTTCCAGCTCACCTTTGGTCAAACCTTCTTGAGAATTGGCCAAATAATACTTCGTCATCATCACTGCGGTTTTTAATATCAAAGCTTAGTGCTTTACCACCAGTATTATGCAGGGAAATGAACGATACCATTAGTCGCTGGTTAGAAAAATTCTTTCTAATTACTTACTCTTTCGATCAAGATTTAGCATGGAATATCTTTGATAATTTATGGGATAAATTAGCATTAGATGACAATTTAAAAAGCTTTCTTGGCCAAAGCACTGTCGGAGGCATACCAACGTCAACTTCACGAAGAACAATGGGACATGCAATTAATTCTCCTACGGGCCATATAGTCCAAGGTTTACTTTCTGCCTTGGGTTCCCTAAACCTTGGAAAGCAAGCTGGTATTCCCTCTGAATTTCGAAGTCGACTTGAAGGACTTTTAATTGCTCCAGGTGAAGGCAAGGATCACACGGCATGTATTTTAACTAAAAATATTAGTTGGCTATATATTATAGACTCAAAATGGACACTGAAACACATAGCCCCGTGGTTTAATATTGAATCTAATATGTCGGAGCCAGCTTGGAACGGTTACCTCTCAAGAGCTACAATTCTACCTGTTGAATTAGGCACTAGAATAAAACCAGAGTTAATAAAGTTTTTCCCAAATGTATATGAGTGGGGCTGGGAGAAAAGAGATATCTTAATTGCTGCCAAAATTATAGTTCGACTTGCAATTGCGCGAACGGATAAAGATGATGGGTTAACACTGAAAGAAGCCCGAAATTGTTTACGTAAAATGAACGATGACAATCGTCGAGATGCTATCTACGAACTAATGAATATAGGAAATAATAAGCGCTATGGGTGGTTAGAATATGTTATTCCGTTTATTACTAATGCTTGGCCTCGAGAAAGAGTATATAGAACATCTAACCTTTCCTTAGCATGGCTTAGATTACTCGAAGCTTCAGGTGATAACCTTCCTGCCGTTCTTAAGACAGTAAGCCGCTTCATTGTACCAATAACAGAAGACTTGCACTGGTTATACTCGTATGGACAAGAAAAAGGTGACAAGGCCTCTCTGATAGTTCAATACCCAAGTGAAATATTAGAGCTACTAACACTAACCATTCCAAACAATTCAACAACTCTCCCTTACAACCTTAAAGAAGTTCTAGTACAAATAAAAGAATCTAACTCATCTATGGCTCAGGATCACAGATATATTCGACTAATAAACCTATTTGAAGAGTGCTAGATAAAAATAAGGGTTCTACGGTAACTGAAATTAGGGCGATAAGAATTTTTTCGGAATCAGAAGTAGAGCTTATTCCATGCTCGATGAGATGCCTACGGTTGCTAGAGATAGCTGTGCAGGGTAAAGCTACTGATAAAATAATTAACCAATGCGTGGGCCAACCATAATGGACTCCTTATGTTGTTTGATTTGTAATCACTCATGATAACAAAATCCAAGCTGAATGTACTATGTTTTAAGAACTAGGCTTTAGGCCATATAGCCCTCTGAGTTTACTCAATAGGATTCTGTATAACGTCATAACAGAAGTAATCTAGTACAGATTTCCATGTATTAAATTTTTCTGAATCAAACTAAATCCACTTGCCCTCGAAATTCTCTTGACCTTTTCCCTTGGCACAATCATCAATCAGGTAGCGCCCTTTATTTAAACCTTTATTTAAACCTTTATTTAAACCTTCATTTATGCTGATTATGAGTTTCTTGACAAAAACCATCCATATACTTTAAAGCAATAAAAATAAAGTCAAACATAGCATTTAAGATATAAAAACTATTCATTGACCAAGATTGTGAAACCACCCTAGACTGAGAATCGCTGACGCAATCACACACTCACCTATATTCTCCTGCAACCCCTCTATGCCTGAAACAAGCCAAATCAATAGTGAGAAAAGCAAAAATCCGACAAGATTTGCACCAACACTAAATACAAATATCCCAGTGACATGCTCTTTAGTTTTAATATCCATGATAGATACTCACGTAAATAGTACAAAAGTAATTTATTAAAATAGTACATAACTAAGTAACAAACAATAATTAACACATAAAATAACTTGTCTGCACTAACAATAAATTTAACCAAATAACCCTATATACATAGAGTATTTCTATTTTCATATACTTTTACATCCTACAAATTTTGTTTTAGAATTGTAATAACCGTAGATAACCTTAACTGCCGGTGACTTATTAATGAATTATTGCATGCAAGAAACAATTGAATCTCAGCTTCTAGATCGCCACGGATCAATAATCCGAGGATCTGATTTATGGAAGGAGATGGGATTTTCATCTTACGAGGCATTCCGGCAGTCAGAACGCAGAGGAAAACTAGGAATTACACTTTTCACTATTCCTGATAGGAACGGAAAATTCGCTATCACTTGTGAAGTAGCACGCTGGATAGTTGAGCATAGAGAAAACGCTAAACAGGCATAGCCATTAGGAGGAGAACTATATGAATAAATAACAGACACAAAAAAACCGAAATCAATAAATTGACTCCGGCTCTTAGGGAGGTAATACCTCGGCTTGGTACCCTAATTATTACCTTCCCTATTCCACTAGTCAATATTTACAACACAAATATTTATGTTTGAGGCTTCAGTGTGCTTGTTAAGCAGCTGAATCCGAGGATAGGAACGATTATGCTTAATCAACATCAATACATTTTATACAACGAGATACACAAACCATCACGCTTAGTACGTGATTACATTGACCTTACTCGTGCTAGCCAAGGCTCTAGGCAACCAGGTGCATTTGCTACAAAGAATATTACATGCGCCCTTTCATCTACCAAAATGGGTCTAACTATTATAGTAGAAAGCCGTGGGCCAGAGCGTAGCTTTGCGATCTTCTGTGAATATGACAACGACATAAAGGAATACTGGAATCAACCCGAACCGATTGAAGTAATACGTCATAACAAGCACGGCACAGCCATTCGTAAGCCATACACACCTGATTTCCTAGTCCTGACCAATAATGGGCCTAAATTAATAGAAGTTAAGCCTCTAAAGGCTGTCATTAAGCTAATAAAAGAAAAACCTCTTGATTGGCAAAAGGATGGGGAGAACTACAGATTCCTACCAGCAGAGACGAAGTGCAACGAAATGGGAATTCCCTTTGAAGTGTGGATATATGAGTCAGAACATCAATACAAGGTATCTAATTACGAGCTACTAATTACCTCAAGAGATGCTCCTCAATTTGAAGTAGGCTTATCTGAACGCTGCAGGTGTTTATTCTGGGATAAATACTATTGGAGCATGCTCGAACTAAAACAGCGACTTAACTTGGATAGCTATGTACCGCTTCTTCAACTAATAGACCAAGGCTACCTATTTACTGACTTAACGAGGAAGCTACTATCAGAACCAGATAGTTGCATTCTAACCATGGATAATGACTTACTTGAGAATGCAATTAAAGATTCTACTCAATTAGGAACATGTTTAGGGACAGCTGAAGGCAGAATAGAACTCTCATTAGTACCAAAAGAAGCAGAAGCTAAAAAAGCATTAGATAAACTAAAACAAATTGACTCTGGTCAAAGCAATAGAAGTATTAGGCGCTGGAAAAAACAAATAAAAGATGGGCAAAAAAACGGTTTATCTGCTTTCCAGGCATTATTACCAAAAACTTATTTAAGAGGAAATAGAAGTAATAAATTATTAACAGCTGTCAGCGATTTTCTTGAAGATTACATATTAACTAAGCACAGTAAATCTCAAGGACTTAATAAGACGCAAAGCTATTATAGCTATGTCAACCTTGCAAGAAAGCTACAACCAGAATTTACACCTGTTACCTTAACGACTTTTAGCAATAGGGTAAAATTCAATTACGACCAGCAAGTAGCAGCTGGACGCGGAGGTAAAAGATTAGCCAATTCAGTTTCAGTGCCAACTGATCCATTAGAAAGACATTTGAAACCTTCAATTCCATGGCAAGCAGTAGCAATTGACCATTATCTAGTAGATCTATACTTAATATGCTACAAAAACGGTAAAAACATTGTTGTTAATAGGCCACAATTAACAGTTATGATGGACCTTGCAACAAAGAAAATTGTTGCAGTATCCATTTCATTTTTACCACCATCAAGAAGAAGTGTTTCTAAGGTATTAAGGGAATGTGTACGAAAGCATGGCCGCCTACCTCGTGAAATTATTCTGGATAGAGGTTCTGATTTCAAGTCAGTCTATACCGAAAGTCTTCTTGCACATTATGGAATAATATATTCAATGAGACCCCCCTCACTCCCTAGAATGGGAGGTGAGATTGAAAATTTCTTCAAAAACTTTATAAAAGAGTACCTCTGCAGAAAACCTGGAAATCTAGCTGATTTTAAAGAAGCACGATCTATCGATGGAAAGCTAGCCCCGAAGAACAAAGCAATTCTTACTATTGAAGACCTGTATCGTGAGATTAATTTTTATATCAACTTCAGCGGTCAAAAACCACAGAATAAAAAAATCTCATCAATTGAAGATGAATTTGAACAAGGAGTAAAAAACTTCCCTTGCACCCCGATCCACATAACTTACGACCATGAATTTTTAATTGCCACATCGATTGAGAGTAGAAAATATCGTATTGATTTTCAACGCGGTGTATCTATAGCCGAATCCTGGTATTGGGCACCTAAGCTAGCGTCATTAAAAGGAAAAAAAAGATCAATAGAGATTCGAATAGACCCTGAGAATCATACTATTGTTTACGGCGCAATAGATAATAATTGGGAACCACTTTACTCATCAGATATAAATCGATACAAAACTCTCAGTGTAGAAAAACAGTTATCTGAATCACTTATTGCGCTTGAAGCAATATCCTTTCGAAATTATTTACGAAAAGAACATGGAATCACACTAGCTGCCGCTATTGATGGTTTCGATGACAAACTGTCTGAGCCCCCAGAAGTAGCGATATCCGATTCAATTAGTACTATTCAATTGAGCTCAGAATTGGAAAACATTGATTTTACCAAAGTCAGGAAATTAGAATCATCAGCATGGAGCCAAATTCATGAATAATTTACTTTCAAAAAGAATTAATCATAAAAATTGGAAATATGCTTTTATCGAAGGTTTCACCCTAATATCCATGTCTTCCCCAGGAGATGTTATTGGCATTACAGGTCCTTCTAGAGCTGGAAAGAGCGAACTGATTAATGAATTGATTCAAAAGCTTGGCTACGATGATGAGCTTGGAACTATGACGAGCATTTCTGTATTAGCTGCTAACTTAGGCCCACACGGATCATTTTCAACTAAGTCTTTTACTATTAGTATGTTAGAAGCCGCAAACTATCCATTTATTCCTTCTACATTAGGAGAAAACTCTCAAGTAAAAACAATCAACCCTGATAAACTAACCGAACATAATTTGAGACTAAAATTAGAACAATTTCTAAAGCAGCGCCAAACGCGCTTTATATTTATAGATGAAGCACAGCATGCACAGTATGCACCCAAAGCTCAAGGCTCACATGCAGTACTAGACTCCTGGAAGTGCTTAGCTCAAACAACCAAGACTGTACTCATCTTAGTAGGGGCATACCCACTATTAAATATTCTTAAGAACTCCCCTCACCTCCTAGGGAGAAAACGACAAATACATTTAGGTCGTTATCAAGCAACTAAGGAAGATCTCTTAGAGTTTGCTGCTATTGTGCATCAGTACTCACTAGAGTTGGATCTTAGCGAAGAGCTCAAACCATTCGAGAATAACACCATGATGCTTTATGAGGGGTCACTTGGATGTATTGGTCTGTTAAAAAGCTGGCTAATTGGGGCTAGCGCAAAAGCTATAGCATACGAAGTTAAAATTGATAAAAATATATTAATGGAAAGTCGATTCTCTGACTCAGATCTTGAAGTAATCTACCATGAAATTCAAACAGGCGAAGACTTATTAAGATCCGAGTCTCCGAACTTCCAAATTCAAACAGCCTCGACTATGCCAAACAATAAAGAAGTGAAGAAAAAAGGGAGAAAGCCTTTTCAGAAAAAACCAAGAAGATTGGCCAAAGGCAACAGGACATTAATCAAATGACGGGGCAGCTGCTTCCTTGCAAATTAATTGCTAATGATACTGTTGGGGTTGAAGCATTCTCTTCGTTTATTCATAGGAATGCTTACAATCACGGTGTCACGATTGGAGTATTCCTCAGCTATTTTACTGATTCAATTCGGGGTACTCTTAATAAAGAGGTTATCCCTACTAAAATGAGCCCTCAATACCTTATCACGCCATCAAAAACCACAGAGCTATTAATAGATCATATTTATACGGCAAGCAGAACCGACTGCACTAAAGGAACACTATGGTTCATTCACAAACTACTGGGGCATAGTCGCGGATGCATATCTCCTGGTTTTCGATGGTGCCCTGAATGCCTAGCCGAAATGATTCGGTTCGGTGATACAGTGTATTATAAATTATTTTGGCAGCTGACAGATATCCAAGCCTGCCCCACACATAGAACGCCCCTTGTAAGTAGCTGTGAACATTGTGGGTCAAGCCAAGCTAAATATACTAGAAATGTATCATTACTATACTGCCAAGATTGTGAAAATAATCTATCAGTCCGTCAAAAAGTGCTATCTAAAAAACAAGTATCAAAATCGTGGGAGTTAGCTGGAAGTGACTTATATGATCTTATTTATGACTTATCAGTA
>Ga0105353_1000517_pt1 | contig 22066 bp, 18 predicted proteins | sample EN1Hudsemesocosm_2_FD_83657 | JGI IMG/M metagenome (GOLD analysis project Ga0105353, IMG submission 83657) | Methane-oxidizing microbial communities from mesocosms in the Hudson Canyon - EN10B Hudson Canyon | ecosystem: Environmental > Aquatic > Marine > Cold seeps | place: Hudson Canyon...
GATGCTGACGCAGAAAAACAGATTTTACGCTTAGTCCGTGGTGAAGCGATGGAGCAAGCACCGCACATTGGTGAAACAATGTCCCAAGCTGATATTTTTGCTGCCCGCCAAGAAACACTCAACCTACATTTAAGTGAATCTGTTGAGCAATACATTGTTCAATTGGTTATGGCGACTCGTAACCCTGAACAATACGGTGAAGATCTTGCTAATTGGATCGAATACGGCGCAAGTCCTCGAGGAACCATAGCTTTAGAGCGCTGTGCTCGTGCACATGCTTGGTTAAACAACCGAGATTTTGTCAGCCCTGATGATGTACAAGCAATTGCCCATGACGTATTACGTCATCGTATTCTTTTAAGCTTTGAAGCTGAAGCTAATGGCATGACGACAAACAAGGTAATCAATGAATTGATTACTCGCGTTCCGGTTGCGTAATAATGGCTCTTACAATGGATAATAATAGCGGCTTATCCAAAGGCGCCTTGATCAGTACTGATAACCTGGTAGCTATTCGCCATCTTGCGAAACTTTTGCCTATTCATAAGCAAAAGAAAGTACTGAATGAAATGGCGGGGGTTCATACGTCGAACTTACGTGGCCGAGGGGTCGATTTCTCGGAAGTACGGAGCTATCAAGCCGGTGACGATATTCGCGCAATGGATTGGCGAGTAACCGCGCGAACCCAAAAACCGCATATTAAAGTATTTCGTGAAGAACGAGAGCGCCCGATCATGGTTGTCTGTGACTTACGCTCTAGTATGTTTTTTGGCACCCAGCATGCGTTCAAATCCGTTTTAGCCGCTGACATTTGCGGATTATTCTCTTGGTCGGCATTAAATAACGGCGATCGAATTGGTGCTCTATTATTTGACGATAATCATGAGACAGATATTCGCCCTAAACCTGGGCGTAAGCAAGTCATGCATGTTCTGCATGAACTCTCTCTATTCACACAGCAACAAGCTCGTCATCATTCAGAATCAAAGACCAGCCGATTAGCCGACATGCTTCGCCATACCCGCCGCGTTACTCGCCCTGGCAGTACTGTTTATCTAATTTCCGATTGGCAAGACTTTGATTTAGATTGTGAGCGCCAACTGCATCAAATCAGTAAGCATAATGATGTCGTCGCCATTAATATTTTTGATGCCTTTGAGCAAAACATTTTACCTTTAGGCAGCTATCCTCTCACCGATGGTAAGCAGCGCTTACAACTTGAATGTTATTCGAAGTCTCAAGGGTTAGAGCATCAACAAGCCTTTGAACTACGTCAGCAAGAATTAAAACAACGAACTTTAAAATTGGGCATTCCACTCATTAGCTTACAAGCTCAGCAGGACATTATTACTGAATTACGTAGGGGCTTAGGCTTGAGTCAGATAAAAATGATTAAAGCCGATGCAACTAAGGGCAACAAATAATGAACGCAGTGAATTCCAATAACGCTCCAGCAGCCGACATTTCTCAACTAAAAGACATTCATTTACCCCATGCGATTAGTGATTGGCCAATGGCATTTGGTTGGTGGGCATTACTAATTCTGATCGTTATTTTAATTTCCGCTGGCATCTATTTTTGGCGTCGCTATAAAATTAAGAATGCAAATAAAAAAGCAGCTCTCCGCTTATTAGCGTTGAAATATTCGCAGTTTAAAACGAATCAAGATTCTCAAGCATTTTTACAACAATCAAATGAAGTACTCAAACGCTATTGCCTGAAACAATACCCAGCTGCTAACAGTCTCTCGGGACTTGCATGGACTGATTTTTTAATTCGCCATAGTGACAAAACCTTTTTTAATGAAGAATTAGCTAATGCCATTAGCAAAGGCCTCTATCAAGCACAGTGCAAATACAATGCTGATGAACTTTATACGGCTTGTAAAAGCTGGCTTAAAAATAACAAATACGTTGAAGTCGATGCAAACATCGAGCATTCAATAGGACATTCAAAATGATTGATTTTCATTGGCCGTGGGCATTTTATTTATTGCCTTTACCGCTTATATTCTTTTGGCTATTACCGAAAGTAAAGCAGCAAGAAGCTGCTTTAAAGGTACCAAATCTTTCGTTATGGCAAACGTCTTCGCAGTCGGCTCAAATAAAGACACAGCAAGGTTGGCCGTCGCTAGTTCTACCCCGATTGCTGTGGGTCGCATTATTGATAGCACTCGCCCGCCCTCACATACTTGGCGAAGTCGTTGAACTTCCTACTTCTGGTCGCGACCTAATTTTAGCCATTGATATATCAGGCAGTATGGATATTGAAGATATGCAGTGGAAAAGCCGACCTGTTAACCGTTTATTTACCGTAAAAAAAGTATTAAATGAATTTGTTAGCCAACGTCAAGGTGACCGCTTAGGTTTAGTGCTATTTGGCAGCCAAGCGTATTTACAAGCACCACTGACTTTTGATTGGCAAACCGTACAAACGCTAATGAACGAAGCACAAATAGGATTAGCCGGTAAGAAAACAGCCATTGGCGATGCCATTGGACTGACGATAAAACGCTTACAATCACACCCAGAACAAAGCCGGGTTGTTATTTTATTAACCGATGGCGCCAATACTGCTGGCGAAGTTGAACCTATCAAGGCTGCTGAACTTGCCCAGCAAAGTAATGTGAAAATATATACCATTGGCTTAGGAGCTGATGCGATGGAAGTTTCAAGCTTCTTTGGCTCGCGTAAAGTTAACCCCTCCCGAGACCTTGATGAAGGGACGCTGCAAAAAATGGCTGATCTTACTGGCGGCCACTATTTCCGTGCCCGAGACAGCAAAGAGCTAGAGAAAATCTATGCCATGATTGATCAACTTGAGCCGACCGAAAAAGACCCTGAAATTTTTCGTCCGCAAATAAACGTTTATTATTGGCCTCTAGCCATCGCTCTTATCATCAGTTTTATTATTTCGCTGCAAGCACTTGGGCTTTTTCGTTATCTTACCTTTACTTTTCAATCGCTATTTAAAGCCTCTACTCATCAGCAAAAGGGGTCTCAATAATGGAGTTATTTTTTTCACAATTTCATTTAATACGCCCTCTATGGCTACTGGCCTTAATTCCTGCTTTGGCACTTTTTGTTTTATTATTAAAGCGTAAATTAGCGTCCGCACGCTGGCACGGAATTATTGATGAATCATTAATGCCTCATGTATTAGATCAAATGCCTAGCGAACAATCCCGTTGGCCGTTATGGTTTATTTTGTTTGCATGGATAATAAGCAGCATTGCACTATCGGGCCCTGCTTGGGAGCAACTTCCCCAGCCAGTACAGAAAAAAGAAGATGCTCTGGTTATTGTTTTGGATATGTCTTTATCAATGGCTGCCCAAGATGTAAGTCCTGATCGGGCTACTCGTGCTCGTCAAAAAGTTATCGACATATTAAAGCAACGTAATGAAGGCCTTACCGCATTGGTCGTTTACGCAGGGGATGCTTATACAGTAACGCCCTTGACCGATGACGCAGAGACCATCATCAATCTAGTCCCTGCCCTCACTCCTTTTATTATGCCGGCAATGGGAAGCCGCCCCGATAAAGCACTGGCCTTAGCCGATAAACTTATTTTGGATTCTGGCTTAACAAGGGCTGAGTTTTTATTAATTACGGATGGCATCCTAGCCAAAGATATTTCCCGCATAGAAAAAGTGTTAGGTAATAAAAAGCAGCAGCTTTCAGTATTAACACTAGGTACTGAAGAAGGTGCCCCTATTGCAATGCAAGAAGGTGGGTTTAAACGCGATAGCAAAGGAAATATTGTTTTACCCAAGCTGGATTTAAGCATTATTAAGCAATTGGCTTCGACCTTAGACATCCGCTGGCACCAGATGAGCTTTGACGATACTGATTGGCACTACCTATTAAAAATCAATAACCTTGCTAACAGCCTTACAAATGATGGCTTAAATAGCTCAGAAAATAATGAAGGATCTAATGCTACGGCTGAACAGAAACGCTTAGAGAGACAATTTGACCTTTGGGCTGATCAGGGTTACTGGCTTATTTTCATTGTGATATTTATTGCCGCGTTCTCATTTCGACGTGGCTGGTTATTATCCATCGCATTCTTAGTCACACTGCAACCCGAAACGAGCTATGCCAGTTTGTGGGACGATGCTTGGCAAACAAAAGACCAGCAAGCACAGCAAACATTCGAAAAAGACCCCGCTAAATCTGCAGAGTTGTTTGAAGACCCCAATTGGAAAGCGTCTAGCTTTTATCGCGCTGAAGATTATGAACAAGCGGCTGAAAACTATACCGCAGACCCATCCAGTTCTAGCGAACAACAAGCAGAAAGTCATTTCAATCGAGGTAATGCTCTCGCCAAAGCTGGAGAGTTACAAAAAGCTATTGAAGCCTACGAGCAATCACTGACATTGAATAGTGAACTGGCAGATGCTGAGTTCAACAAATCTTTGGCAGAGCAATTATTGAAGCAAGAGGAACAAGAGCAAGAAAATAAAGACGATCAGGAAAAGTCGGATGACGAACAAGACTCTGATCAAGATAGCTCTGACAAAGAAAAATCTGACGACAGTGATTCTGAACAACAAGATTCCGATAAAGAAAGTTCAGACGACAGTGACTCTGAGCAACAGGACTCTGAGCAACAAAACTCAGAAGAAAAAGAATCAGATGAGCAAGAAGGTGAGGAAAAAGAATCGGATAAAAATGAGTCTCAAGCAGATGAAGATGAGAAGTCCGAAGAAGAGCGCGAAAAAGAAGCTCAACAGCAAAAGGAATCTGAACAGAGTGATGAAAAAGATCAATCTGCTGAAGAGAAAGAAGCTCAGCAAGCCCAAGCAGGCGATGAACTTTCTCGTGAAGAAAAACAAGCATTAGAACAGTGGCTTAACCGTATTCCTGATGACCCAGGCGGTTTATTAAAGCGCAAATTTTTATATCAATACAAACAACGTGATCATCAAGACGAAGGCGAAGTTTCATGGTAAATAGTCTCATAGTAAATAGTTTCAGGGCAAGAAAGCCCCTTACCTCATTAATATCAATAATAACGTTCGCATTATTATTGCTGACCAATAGCGCGATTGCAGGCACGTTAACATCAAGTGTTGATCGCAAAGAAATCACCGAGAACGACAGTTTCCGCTTATTTCTTCGCTATGACGAGCAAGTGGGTTTTGGTCAACCTGATTTGACCGCGCTTAAAAAAGAGTTCCGTGTTATCAACCAGCAGCGTTCAAATCAATTCCGTTCAATGAATGGAAAAACGGTGTCTTTTACCGAGTGGACTCTGATGTTGTCTCCTCTACGAACAGGTACTCTCATTATTCCTGCCGTTGAGTTTGATGGTCAGCGCAGCCAAGAAATTCAAGTCACTGTTAATGAGCTGTCGCAAACAGTAAAAGATCAAATTGCAAAAGAGTTCTTCTTTGATATCGATGTCGATAGCCAAAGTACGTATGTACAAGCACAAGTTATCTATACCGAAAAATTGTATTACAGTGTGAATCATGACGATGCCACACTTTCTGAATTTAAAGTCGCCAACGCACACGTCATGCCGTTAGGAGAAGTTCGCCAGTACAATACCAACATTAATGGACAAAGAATGGGCGTATATGAACGTCGCTTTGCTATTTTTGCTGAAGAAAGTGGTGAAATGATCATTCCTGGGCAGAAGTTCAGTGCCAACATAGTGAATCCTTATGATCGCTGGAGCCGTGGCCGCCCGGTGAGTATCCTGGCTCAACCTACTCGCATCAAAGTTAAATCAACACCTTCTACGTACCCACAGGCTGCTTGGTTACCTAGCCCACAAATAAGCATTTCTGATCGCTGGAGTAAGCCTTACAGCGAGTGGCAAGTCGGCGAGCCTGTAACCCGAACGATTACCATAAACGCTCAAGGTTTATCTGGAAGCCAGCTACCAAAAATAGATTTGCCGATTGTGGCCGGTTTAAAGTATTACCCAGATCAATCTGAACATAATGATAAAACCGATAGCCTAGGTATCGAAGGTTTGTTGCAACAGTCACTCGCCATAGTACCTACCCAAAGTGGGCGAGTAACTACCCCCGAGATTCGTATCCCATGGTGGAATGTGGAAACTAATCGTCTGGAATATGCAATTTTACCAGCACAAACCGTGACTGTAGCTGCGCCTGACTCTGCCATAAAAATAGGCAGTAGCCAGCAAAATGCGAATATAGGGGAATCAGCCCAATCAACAGAACAGAACTCCAGTCAATCAGGGTATTGGATTGCAGCAACGTTACTGCTACTTATTACAAACCTGATCAGTGCCTTTTTATTATGGCAAAAAGGAAGTAGCTCTCTTAAAACAGAATTACCGAGTTCAGAGCCTTCTAATAGAGAACGACTGAAACAGATTAAGAAAGCATGTCAAAAAAATGATCCTGCTTTGATTCGCCAATCATTAAAAGACTGGTCTCAGCAAGAATGGGGAATAAGCAGCTTGGATCAACTTAGTCAGAAATTTAATTCCATCGCCTTCACGAACAGCTTAAATGAGCTGGACAGCACTCTTTATCAGAACAGTGAAAACAGTGCATATAATGGTCAACTTTTGTGGAACAACCTGTCTCAAGCCATTAAGAAGAGCCAATCGAATTCCACAACGACTCAGCCTGAGCTAGATCCTCTTTATGAGTAATCAATAAAACCATCATTGAATTGAACGTTAAATAAAAGGGCTTTGAATAAAGCCCTTTTGGTAATTACCTTTAGAAATAGCGGCTAAGCCACCTTTTTCTCTTCAATGTTAGTGGCAGGTGTCGAGTATACACGCTTAGCCGCACTAAGACGCTTCCATAGATGCATATGCTCTGGCAAAGGATCCGGCGCCTGAGTTATACCCAACAGCTGCGCTACTTTCTCTGGAGCAGCCATTTTACCGTGCTGTAAAAATACAGCCTTAACCATTCCGTAGGCATGGATTTTACCGCCTGCCACGAAACGCTGCTCTAAATAGAAATACTTCTCGTCCCAGCCTAAATACCGACTTTCAACATGAAACTTTTTAGCTAATCTAATTTCACGGATATATCCCATCTCGATACCCGCAACAATGAAATTTAGCTTCTCTTTCAGCATCATATCCCATGTGCCAGTTTGTACAGGGTGGTCCCAGCGAGCTCGCTCCATAAATACCATATAGCGGGCATTATTAATGTGCATATTAAAATCAATATCCCTTAATCCAACTCTAAAACTGCGTTTAACGGCCTGGGTAAACGGCAAACTTTGGAAACCTTTATTGCGTTTATTTCGCATATTAAGCACAACAGAACGTAAAATCTCACCGATCATATACAGCACAACTCTAATCTAACTGGAAATATTGTGGCGCATTTTAACCGATAAAAGTGATTTGTCACCCACCACTGTCGTTTTCCTGTGCAATTAAACTGACATTTCAGCATATTAGCCTGTACTAATTCGGTAATGAATACCCATTACATCCTTGAGATATCAGCGAATGCCGACTATTACTTAAAGTAATAAATAACTCGGTGACTCTATCACATGGCACAACCTGTTCTTATTTGTGACGATTCTAGCTTCGCTCGCAAACAAATGAAGCGCGCCCTCCCCGATGACTGGGATATTGACCTAACGTTTGCTACCAATGGCTTAGAAGGCGTTGAAGCGATTAGACAAGGCAAGGGGGAGGTTGTCTTCCTTGATTTGACCATGCCAGAAATGGACGGCTACGGTGTATTAGAAACCATCCGTAAAGAGGACTTGCCTGCAATGGTCATTGTTGTCTCGGGCGACATTCAACCTGATGCTCAAGAAAGAGTTAAAAAACTAGGGGCGATGGCTTTTATTAAAAAACCGATCGATAAAGAAAAAGCCACTAAAATTCTTACTGAGTTTGGCATTTTGTCGGCGGCAGAGTAATGGGGGCTTACGCGATGACAACTTTAATAAATGAAGAACAGCGTGACTGTTATCAAGAAATCACTAATGTCGCTATGGGACAAGCAGCCGATCGCTTAGCAAGACTGTTGAATGTATACGTAATCCTTCCTATTCCAAAAGTTAATATGATCAGTGCCAGCGAACTACACATGGCATTAGCAGATACTGCTGTTAACGAAGATGTCTCTGCCGTTTGTCAGGGGTTTATCGGTTCTGGCATAGCAGGAGAAGCACTGCTTGTTTTCAATGATGCCAGTTTCTCTGACCTCGCTGAACTGATGAAGTATAAAGGCCCACTTGATCGCCATGGTGAATTGGAGCTGTTAATGGACGTCAGCTCTGTACTTATTGGTGCTTGCTTACAGGGCATTGGTGAGCAATTGGAAATCTCTTTTAATCAAGGGCATCCGGTAGTTCTGGGTCAGCACTGTCATGTCGATGATCTGGTTAAATCAGGTAATCATCAGTGGTCGCAAACCTTAGCGATCGAAATACATTACGAAATTGAAAATATGAACATTAACTGTGATTTGTTATTACTGTTCACCGAGGATTCAGTGGCAAAAATTAACCAGCAAGTCGATTATTTACTGGACTAAGGGATTAATCACAGCATGACAAAATCAAGCTTCGAATTTTCTGAAATGCACTGGCTAATGGATGTACTACAAAGTATTGATGTCGGCTTAGTGATTTTAGATAGAGAGTATAAGATTCAACTGTGGAATGGTTTTATGGAAAACCATAGTGGACTTCGCCCTGATGAAGTTCACGACAAGCCATTATTTGAGTCTTTCCGCGATATACCTGAAACATGGTTTCGCCAAAAAGCAGAACCGGTATTCGAATTAAAAACGCGAACCTTTACTATTTGGGAACAGCGCCCCTACCTTTTCAAATTTAAAAATTATCGCCCTATTACCGGAAGGGCTTCGACCATGTACCAGAATAGCAGCATAATCCCGCTAGAATCGATTGATGGTAGCGTTAAACACATTTGTTTAATTATTTATGATGTAACAGATATTGCCGTCAACCAAGAAGATTTGACTAAGGCAAATGAAAATCTCGCGTACATAAGCCAAACAGATAGCTTAACGGAGCTCTTCAACCGTGGATTCTGGGAAGAAGAATTTCAACGAGAGCATAAACGCTGTATTCGCTCACAGAATCCTAGTTGCTTGGTTATGTTTGATATTGACCATTTCAAAAAAGTTAATGACACCTATGGCCACCAAGCCGGTGACGAGGTTATTAGAACGCTATCATCCATTATTAGACAAACCGCACGGGAAACCGATATTTGTGGGCGATATGGTGGAGAAGAGTTCACCATTCTATTAGTCGATACTGATGCAGCTGCAGCAGTACATTTCACTGAACGTTTACGTAAAAAAGTCGCCGCTTTAATCGTAAATACCGATCAGCATGAAATTAAATTCACTATTAGCTCTGGTATTGCACAATTTTCGCCTAACTTTAAAAAGCATACGCAATGGATTGAAGCAGCAGATAAAGCGCTTTATCATGCAAAAGAGAACGGTAGAAACAAAACGACTGTCTATCAAAACAAGTGATTTTGCATACACAACCTAATAGCACTCCGTAAAAATAAAAGGGCAAGATAGCAAAGCTTGCCCTTTTATTCGCCACCTTTGTTATCATACCGACATAGATTTCATAATAAGGCGAATCACTCCCGTGGCAACGTTTCAGCTTAGAGATTACCAACAAGAAGCTGTTTCAGCGACCATTAAGCACTTCCGTAAAACCGACGAGTCGGGGGTCATTGTATTACCAACGGGGTCCGGTAAAAGTTTAGTGATTGCAGAGCTCGCTCGCTTAGCAAACCGAAAAATACTCGTTCTTACTCACGTTAAAGAGCTTGTTGAACAGAACCATCAAAAATATGAGAGCTATGGTTTAACAGCAGGTATTTATTCTGCGGGGCTAAAAAAGAAAGAAATCCAGCACCAAGTAACCTTTGCCAGTATTCAATCTGCCGCTCGAAACCTTTCCGATTTTAATCAGCAATATTCTTTGATTATTATTGATGAGTGCCATCGCGTAAACATGGCCAATAAAGACGATATCAAAGAGTCTGAACAGCAAAAGCTGAATCAATATCAGCAAATAATTCATCAGTTAAAAACGATCAACCCAGGCATAAAGCTTTTAGGCCTTACGGCAACGCCCTACCGTTTAGGTATGGGGTGGATCTATCGTAAACACTACAGAGGTATTGTTCGCAGCGAAGACCCACGTCCTTTTGAACATTGCATTTATGAGTTGCCTTTACGCTACCTCATTAAAAAGCAATATTTAACCGAACCCAAGTTGGTTGATGCAACAATCGAACAGTATGACTTCAGTAACCTTCGGGAGAATAACGCCGGTGAATATAAGCAAAGTGATATCAATCATATTTTAGATAACAATCACAGAGTGACACAAGGAATTATTGAGCAAGTCATCGAGCTTGCGCAAAATAGATTGGGCGTGATGATTTTTGCGGCGACTGTTGAGCACGCAGAAGAAATTAAAAGCTATCTACCCGACTCTCAGTCGGCCTTGATCACCGGTTCTACTGAAAGCAAAGATCGTGATCAATTGATTCAGGGATTTAAACAGCAAGATATTAAATTCTTGGTTAATGTCTCTGTCTTAACAACGGGATTTGATGCTCCGCATGTCGACATGATTGCTATATTACGGCCCACCCAATCCGTTAGCTTATATCAACAAATTATCGGACGAGGCTTACGCCTTTACGAAGGCAAAAAAGATTGCTTAATTATTGATTACACCGGTAATGATTTCGACCTTTATCAGCCTGAAGTTGGAGAGAAGAAGCCTAATAGCCAATCTCAGCCCGTTCAAGTCCTTTGTCCTAGCTGTGAGCATCCTAATATTTTCTGGGGTATCTGTGATGACGATGGCGACCTTATCGAACACTACGGTCGTCGCTGCCAAGCGTTAATTGAAGGCCTACAGTGCGATTATCGCTTCGTATTTAAGGAATGCCCCCATTGTGGTCAAGAAAATGATATTGCTGCCCGAAAGTGCAGACATTGCTTAGAAGTACTGGCAGATCCAGACGACATGCTAAGGAAAGCACTGCAACTTAAAGACGCAAAGGTGCTGCGCTGTGCGGGGACAAGCCTGATAGAAAAAGAAGGCAGGTTACAGGTTATTTATCACGATGAAGGCGGTAGCGAGTTGAGTGAATCTTTTGATTTCTCGAAACCCAGTCAAGTTAAAATATTCAACCAACTCTTTTCAAGCCGATTAAAAATTAACTTATCGACCGATAAAGAAATTGTAATTAGCGACATCAACCAAGCCTTAGCGATTGCTGAATATTTCCCATCGCCTGATTTTGTAGTCGCGCGAAAGCAAAAATATTATTGGCGCATCAAAGAAAGAGTATTTGATTATCAAGGGCACTATAGAAAAGCCAACCAGCTTTAATAGCACTCAACTTTATCGATAGCGATGAAACTCATATTTTATTAATAATTCGGCATAATCGTCACTCGCTTTAAAGCGCTCTAGTTCTTTAGCGAATAGTTCAGATAGCTTCTTTAAACGTATGAGATCTCTATTGGTTCGAGAAAAAGCGATGTACTGAGGGTCTGAATCAATCCCTGCTTCCAAAGCAGTAATACCTTTAAAATCTCCACGATTTTTAAATCCTGAGAATTCTTGATAGCTCATTAACGATAAATCGTGGCGCTTTTTCTTCAGCATTAATTCGACATCCGCCTCATTCAATACAGCATCTCGAGTTATATTTTTTAAGCCATCAAAGTATTTACCATAGCTATAGCCATGCTGAACACCAATAATTAAATCTTCCAACCCTGCTAAAGAACTATCAAGATTAAACTCATGCTTTCTTTCCTCTAACGCAAGAAAAACCCAACGAGTATTCGATAATATATTCCCCTCATTATAGAACGAAAATTTTTCACGCTCTTTTGTATAGCCAAAATATGTGATCGCATCGACTTCACCATCAGCAAATTTTTTAATTGCCCTAACCCAAGGAAGTGATACGAACTCTACACTCATTCCCAATTGAGATGTGACATACCTGATTATTTCTATATGGAGCCCGGTTACACGATTACCTTCTACCATTTCTAACGGTGGATAGTTGCCGATACCTCGAGCAATTACAAGCTTGTTATCTTCTACTGATAACAAGTCATTTTCAGAGGTAAACCCGAAAGGAGAAATAAAAGCGATTGAAATAAGACATAATCTACAAAGCAGTTTACCTGTCAAATATAGAGAGTTCATTTTGTGTCTCTGTTTAATACCTCTTTAAGGTATAGCCTATAAGAAGATACTCACGACTCACCTGTCAGTTAAGTATGCTTATTTTTCTTTGCGAGCCGAATGGCATCAAACGTACTGCCACCCCAACAGAGAAGAAATCCATAGCCAGCATATTCTTGCCAGCCCATCGACATGACTGATATATCCTGCATCGCAATCAGAAGTGATGCCATATCAGGAGAAACCTTCCCTTGTACGATCAAATCCATCAAGGTGTAATATTTCCTCATGCTCAGTTCGATTACACCAAATAAACAAACTGCTGATGTCAACATAACGATAAATCCCTGCTTCGGCTTGTTTAATAACAAATATCCTAGTCCAGGAAAGACAAGCCCTGAAACCCAAGCCGCTTTATAAGATTTCTTTACCACAACAGATTTACTCATCATTAGTCTCCAGTTTCATTAAATAGTCCTTAGCATTCTTTAAACTATACTGGCTAAAAACTTCAATGCCGTTTTGTCTTAATGCTGAAGTAGTAAGACCTTCACCCGATATTTTAAGACCCTTAAACTCACCGCTGTAGATATTAGTGCTACCACAAGATGGGCTCGACTCTGTTAAAACAGCCATTTTCACATTATTTTGACGACACAAACGTACTGCTAAATCTGCTCCTAGAGAAAACGCCTTTGTTACATCCTCCCCGGCCTGAGTAAGAACCCGACTTCCTGATACAGACACATTAATTTCTGCGGGTGGTCTAGGTATTGGTAGCCCACCGGCTACCTCTGGACAGATAGAGATTAATCGCCCTTCTTTTTGCCAAGTATCGATGATTGCTTGCGCTTCAAGCCCTGCTCTAGAAGCAACATCTAAAGCAGTAGCATCATAGCGAACTGGGTTGCCTAGAAAGCAGGCACTGATTAATATTTTTTCCATCGATACTCTCACTTAATCATGAACAAAATCTCAATAAGAGCCCTGTTAATCTAATCCGCACAGGCATAAAAAAAGCCTCAATAGAGGCTTTTTTATAAAGGAATAGCTATTTAAAATTATGCCTTAGCAAAAGAAAACTGAGCATTAAACTGCTGTAAGCGTCTGTTTTGTAGTCTTAAACCTTCTTCAATTTCTTGAAAACGAACATGAATAGAAGCACCCTGCCATTTCTCTTGCAACGATTTGTACGTATCTTGATACTTACCCGTTTGCAATTCAGTCCATTCATTTAACAAGACTTTGAAATCTTCATATTCTTTTTCTAATGTCAGTTTCCACTGCTCAATATTCTCTGAAAATTGCTCAGTATTACTGGCTTTCGCGAGTTGTTCATTGGCACGTTTGAACTGCATTTTGATTTTTGCGCGCTGAATTTTAAAATCAGGCACTTTCTTAAGATTCTTAGTTAAACCAATCCAAGAACAACCTTTAATAAACCATTTGGTTGGATCCCAGTGGAACCAACGAATGCCGTTACGGTAGTCTGTTTGGAAAATATGGTGATAATTATGGTATCCCTCACCATGAGTCAAAAAGGCAAAGAACGTATTATCACGAGCTGTATTTTCATCAGTATAAGGCTGAGAGCCCCACTTATGAGCAATAGAGTTAATGAAGAAAGTAATGTGATGCGCAATAACTAAGCGAGCTACACCCGCTAATAACAACATTCCAAGAACGTCACCAAAAATCAAACCTAAGATAATCGGCACACCAAAATTCATACCTAAGGTAATTGGCGTGTAGTACTTGTACTGCCACATAACGATAGGATCGTTCATCAAATTCTTTACGTTATCAAAATTGACCTTGCCGCTAGGGTATTTACGCAACATCCAACCCATATGCGAGAACCATAACCCACGTTTAGCGGAATAAGGGTCTAATTCGATATCATCACAATGTCTGTGATGAACTCGGTGGCCAGAACACCAATCTAAAATAGTATTTTGCATCGCGGTAGCGCCCCACAAGGCATACCAAACACGCAATACAGGATGAGCTTCATAAGCATTATGAGACCACAACCTATGGTAACCGCCCGTAATGGACATCCCTGTTAGCCATGTAATAGCAACAAACGCGACGACCGCAGAGGTGTTGTAGCCATACATAAACCCGTACAAAGGTACAAGGGTCAATAAGATCAAGGTACTGATCGAAAACATTATCACAGGCACCCAATTAAGGGGTGGCTTTTGCTCTGTATTTTGAGTATCCATATACAACCCGATTTTCAAAATTTAGTAAAAAAACTAATAAACGATAAGATTGTCTATCTTACCAGTATGCGAACCTTAAAGGTCATTCTAACTGATTTTATCTCAGCGAACATCTGTTCCTCCAAATAAAACCTGTTTCAAATCAGTTTTCCTACTAAATTGTGGTTGCTAAACGAATAAAGCCCAAGAAAATCACATTAAAAAGACCTTCTTTTAACCCGACTTTCCTCCCATATATTTATTAATAAGATGCATCATTTTGCAATTCATAAGCGAACTAATGAAAAGCTAGCACCCCTAGATAAATCTTATCGCCCTGTAAATACAGCGTCTCTGCGCTGTAAGAACGAATTGATGCCTTCTTTAGCGTCTTCACTCCTCATCACTTTCGGTAAATCTTCGAACAAGGTCTTCAACGCCGCTTCTTGTCCATGCACCCGACAAGTTTTAGCCGAGCGCAAAGCAGCCTGCACACCTAAAGGTGCTGCTTTTGCAATCTTCTTAGCAATAGTACGTGCATGCTCATGTAACTGATCTCTTTCAACCAACTCTTGCACCATGCCCCACCCAAGAGCTTGTTGAGCACTAAACTCATCGCCGGTTAGAATATAACGTTGAGCATTACTCCAGCCAATTTCTCTTGGTAAACGAACAGTACCGCCACCGCATGGATAAATACCGCGCTGGACCTCCAATTGAGCAAAGCGCGCTTCTGGCGTTGCGATACGAATATCCGTATTCAGCAACAACTCCAAGCCTGAGGTATAGCAAATACCTTGCACGGCCATAATCACCGGCTTGGTTAATACTTCACCTTTATTTCCATAAGGATCCAAATGCTCGGGTGGTAATTCAGGATACTCATCATTAGCAAAGATAGGAGCCCATTTATCCAACTCCAACCCTGAACTAAAGTGCTTGCCATTGGCCTGTACCACCGCAACCCGCAACTCATTATCATGCTGCAGTCGATACATAGCTTGCGCTAATAAAAAATAGCTTTCGGGATCAAGCGGGTTATACATTTCAGGGCGATTGAAGGTGATCGTCATAATGTGATCACTGACTTCTACAATTAACTTTTCACTCATAGCGGTATCCATATTTTTTTAACGACGTAACTCTTTAACAGCGCAATTATTAAATTCTATCGATCAGTTGCACAATTAAAACCAATCGGCTTTCATTGACATACAAGTCTCATCAAAACCTTGAAGTAGATTGGCTTGATGCTCGACTTTAGGTAATTCCCAACGCATAAAATATTGCGCTGCTTGAAGCTTCCCTGCTAAAAACTTCTGGTCTTCTTCTGAATCCGAACCAGAAAAGCGCTCAAGTGCTTTATCAGCCATCTCTATCCATAACCAAGCAATCACCATTTTCCCCATCATATCGAGATAAACAGCCGAGTTAGCTAAGCCTTTTTCAACTTCACCTTTTTGCAAAGCTCCGCCCAGTGTCATGGTCGTTTTAATAAAAACGTTAAGGAATTTTTGATATTCAGATACCAACTCAGTTAGCTCTGTTCGGCCTTTGGCTGATGTCAGTGTTTCTTGTATTTTTTGCAATAATAATTGCTGGCCCTTGCCGTTATGAAGCCACAACTTACGACCTAATAAATCCAATGATTGAATACCATGAGTTCCTTCATGGATCGGATTTAAACGATTATCGCGATAGCACTGCTCAACCGGATAATCTTTTGTATAACCCGCACCCGCTAATACCTGAATAGCTAAATCATTAGCCTTAGGGCCATAATAAGACGGGAAAGACTTAACCACAGGAGTTAATAAATCCAATAACAAACCACTATCAACATCACCTCCCACTTCCGACTCATCCACTAGGCGCGCCGCTAATAAGCACAAGGCTAATGAACCCTCAACGAAACACTTTTGTGCCAATAACATACGCTTCACATCAGTATGCTCGATAATATTTAACGGCTTACTGTTCGGATCTTTACTCGCAACCGATCGGCCCTGCGGACGGTTCTTCGCGTAATCTAACGATTCCAAATAGCCTCGATAACCAATCATCGCTGCGCCTGTGCCGACACCAATGCGTGCCTCGTTCATCATTTTGAACATGTACTTCAAGCCATGATTCGCTTCGCCGATTAGAAAGCCTTGGCACTGCCCGTTTTCGCCAAACTGCAATACCGTACTCGTTGTTCCGCGATAGCCCATTTTATGTAGCAGCCCTACCAGCTTCACATCATTAGGCTCACCTAAGGTGCCATCTTCATGAGTTAATATTTTCGGTACAATAAATAATGAAATGCCCTTCGCACCATTTGGCGCACCCTCAATTCGCGCCAATACTAGATGAACAATATTTTCGGTAATGTCTTGATCACCACCAGAAATATACATTTTCTGGCCTTTGATACGATAGCTGCCATCGTCTTGGAGAGTTGCTTTTGTGGTCAGGTCTCCTAAAGATGAACCGACATCCGGCTCGGTCATCGCCATCGTGCCCGAAAAGCGACCATCAAACATCGCAGGCAAATATTTTTTCTTATGCTCGTCTGCCGCAAAAGCATTAATCAAATTCGCCGCCGCGCTGGTCAGAAAGGGATAGCCAGAAGTCGAAGGATTAGCCGACATAAAATAACTGACGCAAGCCGTATTAATAATCGCCGGTAATTGCATTCCCCCATCATCATAACTATGACGCGCCGCTAATAAGCCCGATTGTGAATAATGCTGCCATGCGACTTTCACTTCATCGATGGTTGTAACCGTTTCACCATCAAATTGTGGCTCGTTCGCATCGGCCTTGGCGTTATGAGGCAAAAAGTATTCGGTGGCAATTTTTTCAGCAGTGGCGATAACGCCATCGAAGGTTCCTTTATCATGGTCTTGATAAAAAGGCAGTTCGGTCAGCTGTTGCGCTTGAAAAACGTCATACAATAAAAACTCTAAATCTTTCGCATTAATTAAGTTCGACACAATGATCACCCTAAGAATAAATCTAGGTCTAGTATCCGACTTGCCAAGACGACTTTGAATTGTCAATATAGACACAATTAGGGTCAATAGTGCCAACCCCAACGAATTTCGAACAGATACCCACGGCAAGCATCTCTCTTCATGGTAAGCATCACCGATGATAAACATATATGTCCTAGGGTTTGATCATGCCCTCGCGTCCGCCATTACCGGAGTCGTTGATCTTTTTGCCTTAGCCGGTATTACTTGGAATCGCATACAGCAGCAAGAGACGGCTGTGGCATTTAATGTTCGCCTCGCCAGTGAGCAGAAGAACAACATTCAATGCATAAATGGCTTACAACTTGCGGCTCATTATAGTTTCACCGATTTAGAAAATGCCTTGAGCTCTAAGACCTCAACAGCGGCTGCAGAATCCAATATACTAATTATTCCCACTATCGGTGGGCCGATTCAGCAAACCCTCGACAATAACCCTGAATTAATCCAACTATTACGTAAAGCCCACATTGCAGGCTGGACTATCGCCGGTAATTGCACAGGTAATTTCTTTTTAGCAGAAGCCGGTATTTTAGATGGCAAGTCAGCAACGACGCACTGGGGTTTTGAAGCTGAATTTAAGCAACAGTTTCCACTCGTTAAGCTACAGGCCGAACAACTGATTACCCGTGATGGCAATATTTTTTGTGCAGGCGGAGGCATTGCCTGGTTTGACTTAGGCTTGCATATTATTGAACGCTGCGTCGATTTCGAAACAGCCATGCAAACTGCAAAAGCGTTTGTCATTGATTATCGTCGCGATAGCCAGCTATCGTATTCACTGATGTTAATAGCTAAACCTCATCAAGATGATTTAGTTCACCAAATTCAAGCTCAAATTGAACAGAACTGTACTGTGTCGTTAAGCATCGATGATTTAGCAGAACAGTATAACGTTTCTCAACGAACGCTAATTCGCCGTTTTAATAAAGCTTTAGACATGCCGCCCAATACGTATCTTCAGTCGGTTAGAATTGAACGGGCAAGAAAAATGTTAGAAGAAAGTGATTTTAATATCGATACCGTAATGAACAAAATTGGTTATGAAGACGCCAGTTCTTTTCGACGTTTGTTTAAAAAGAAAACAGGAGTAACGCCGACTGAGTATCGGAATCGTTTTAGTCGACGACTATAGTATTGTTTATTAACAACAACGAAGAGGTTTCAGCAATAAATAAAGGAATAAAAAGAGGCTTGCGGGTTCAAGACAAGCCTTAATACGCAAAACTAAACGTATGAGACACCAAATTTCTATTAACTAAAGATTAGGTGAAAAGACAGATTAATTAACCGGGATCCTGAATTAATCAACAGAACTATTAACGCATTTCAACCAACCCTATTCAATTCTCTTACATGACACTTTATTGTTCAATTACGCCACTCTGATGTAACGTCGTTTTTAATACTTGAAGAATAAAGTATCGAATAAAAAAATTATCACAAGTGTGATTATAAGAGCATTTATAAACGCTACTTCACCCCTGAAAACTCACTCTCAGGAACAAAACTGATTCCACTACTTGCTTTCAGCGTAAAATCGCCAGACTGCCCATTTGAATAAGTCGCCGCTGTAATTTTGTAATAATCTAGACCATCACCAGAATTAGCATCCAAGTTAATACGTGAGTTATAGCCATCACCACCATCGTCATTATCCGACTGCCAATTAGTCGTAATTTCCTCAACATACAAATACGTGTCGATACTCGACATCAAATCAATAGTCACATTAGAACCTTCAGCAACGGTTAAAATATAGCTAGGGTTATTGCTTGATGTACGATCACGGCCACCCGAATTATTCCAACTTCCTTGAATAGTACCGGTAAAAGGCACTGGCTCAGCAGAACCTGCAGCAGTATCAAACGTCAGGTTACCGGCAATAGGAAAGTGATCAGACAGATCATACTTAGTAAATACATCCGCATGAATACTACGAGGTACCAAAACCTTAGCGAATGAAGAAACAGGCGCTAAGTGAGCGGTAGAATACAATACATAATCCAGAATTTCAGGATCACCGTCAGTCCAGTTATTTATGCGACCATCAGCAGTATATTTATAACCACCGTTACGAGGCACTTCTTCGGCATTCAATACATTCAGCATTGTATTGTACTCTTGTGGAAAATCTTCTTTATCCACGTTCAAATCACCCGCAATAATGACAGGTTCGCTGGTGCTGATATTACGGCTATCAATGAAGTCACGCATTTGCTGGAACTGACTCAGGCGCGTTGCCTGATTTTCAGCAGACGTCCAAGCTTGAGTATGGCTACCAAAAATATGATAAGGATTGCCGCCTTTATTGATCTTGGCATAGATGACGCCTTTAGCAGACATGCAGTCTTCTGCATCACACGCGTTAAAAGCAATTTGAGATTCTGAGTCAATAGGATAACGACTAACGATTAAGACACCACCATCTTCTACAGAACCAGAGCGATCGACAACGTTCGTCTGATAAGGATATTCAGTTTTTAGTGCATTAAGAAAAGTCTCTCGTCGGCTATTATCAAATAACTCAGAGAATACGATTGCATCGTAACCGTTCAACTTATCTTTTAATAAATTTAATCGCTCGCTAACGCTTTTAGAAACGATTCCTGGCAACAAAGCCCAGACGTTATAAGCCAATACATTTAAGTTATTATTTAAGCCACGAGTCACAGTCTCTTCTTGAGGCTGAATCACATAATAATAATCGTCGCCATTTGCACGGGCACTTTCTGCTTTAAACGCAATCGTACTGTTAGCCCCAACAAAGTCTTGGGTGACAGAATGAATATCACGATCATCATACCAAGCAGACTGCTGCGTACCGTGCCAGATGTCACTGAAATTCCACGTACCGGTCAGCTTCTGCTGCAACATCGCCGTGCTGCCATCTTCTGCGGTGACTGTGGTATCAAAATAATAATCCTTACCCCACTTAATACCGCTATCACGATTAGTTTCTAAATAACGGGCGGTCCCATAAGGAGGAATAGACGTAGCGTGCTGTTTCCAGTGATCACCCTTGGTCAACGAAGAACCACGCTGGTTAACCGTTAGATCTAATGTTTGATCGGTATTATTGGTTAGATAGATATAGCTCTCAGACCAAGCAGAAGCGCTTGATAAGGAAGCAACGGCTGTTAATAAAACGGAGGCCGCTGTAAAAGCAAGCTTTGAAGACTGCTTGAAGGATTGCTTTGAGGAAACTGTTCGCATGTTTGCATCTCGACTAAGGTGTTATTTTTTATTATTTAACATACCTCGGATGCATCCTGCGGTGAGGTGGGTATTCTAATCATTAAAATACCCAACTATAACTCTCACTGCATTGCCGTAAGGTGACAGTCTAATGCCATCCTACGACAAGTTTTAACTCATGATTTACTGATTACCCCAAGTCCATTTCTGATTAGCACCACTATGTGTTGACCAAAGAGCAACTTGGGAGCCATTATCAGAACCATAAGCATCAACAGCGATTGCAGTATTGGAACGCGGAACTAACTGATCGCCAATAAAATCCCACTGCTGATTAATATTATTTTCATCACACTGCCACATATGGATACCACCGCCTGAATAAGGCTGGCCCATATTATCTAGGCAATAATCCGGGTTGGCTTTATTACGTAATAGGCCTGTTGATTGATCATAAGCCCATTTTTGCCAATCAACATTTGCACAATCCCAAAGCAAAGCTTGCTTACCATTAGAAGGACTAGCCCCTTCAAAGTCTAAACACTTATTAGAACGTCCATCACGTAATTCTTTATAAACTAAAGAAGTCTCAATCTGGCCTTCAGGAGTATCAAAGGTTAAATTACCGGCAACAGCAAAATGATCAGACAAATCATACTTAGTAAAAACATCCGCATGAATACTGCGAGGCGTTAATACTTTAGAGTTCGAAGAAGTCGGCTGTAGGTGAGCAGTAGAATATAGAACATAATCTAGATCTTCAGGTGCGCCATCTGTCCAAGCATTCACGTTACCATTATACGACGACGCATAGCCGCCATTGCGAGGGGCTTCTTCAGCATTCAATACATTCAACATCGTATTGTATTCTTGCGGGAAGTTAATTTTGTCGACGTTTAAATCACCCGCAATAATCACAGGTTCGTTCGTACTGATTGAGCGGCCATCAATAAAATTACGCATTTGCTGGAATTGGCTTAAACGTGTCGCCTGGTTTTTTTCTGCATTCCAAGCCTGTGTATGGCTGCCAAAAACATGGTAAGGGTTTCCGCCCTTATTAATTTTCGCGTAAATCACGCCTTTCGCTGACATACAGTCTTCTGCATCACAGTCAGAAAAAGCAATTTGAGATTCGCTATCAATCGGATAGCGGCTAACAATTAAAACACCACCATCCTCAATAGATCCTGAACGATCGACAACACGAGTCTGATAAGGGTATTCAGTTTTAAGTGCATTCAAGAAAGTACTGCGGCGGCTGTTATCAAACAGTTCAGAAAAGACAATGGCATCATAACCATTCAATTTATCTTTCAATAAATTCAAACGTTCACTGACGCTTTTAGAAACCAAGCCCGGTAATAACGCCCAAACGTTATACGCCAATACATTGAAGTTATTATTTAAGCCTCGAGTAACCGTTTCTTCTTTTGGATGGATTACATAATA
>Ga0105353_1000518_pt1 | contig 22061 bp, 20 predicted proteins | sample EN1Hudsemesocosm_2_FD_83657 | JGI IMG/M metagenome (GOLD analysis project Ga0105353, IMG submission 83657) | Methane-oxidizing microbial communities from mesocosms in the Hudson Canyon - EN10B Hudson Canyon | ecosystem: Environmental > Aquatic > Marine > Cold seeps | place: Hudson Canyon...
AGCCCGCTTACGGACCTGTGCAATAAATTGTTTCACGACAGGTAAAGCGACGTCAGCCTCTAACAACGCCATCCGAACTTCCCGTAAAGTTCCCTTGATATTATCTTCAGTAAGCTTTGCCTGGCCGGTGACTTTTTTAAGACTATCGGATAGGCGTTCTGTTAGATTCTCAAACATGTTTATTCTCTATTATATTGCCAAGTAGTTGCAAACCGCGCATTATAACCATTTCGAAGCCATAAATTGAACCATAAGCTGAATAATGAATATTTTAGTACTTAGCCTCTTATCTATCGGACTATACTCTTTCGGGACAATATACCAAGGATTGGTATATTTAAGAAAGATTCAAGTTAAACCTTTCATATCCTTATTAATTGGTGCAACAGCAGTTTGCTTTCAACTTATTATAACGCTTGATCACACATTACAAGATAATAAACTCGTATTAAGCTTCTTCAACTCTGCATCTTTCGTTGCATGCCTTATTGTTACTTGTTTATTGTTTTTTTCAAGCAAACGCCCACTACAAACTATATTTCTGGCTGTTTACCCTGCCGCCGCCCTGTGCACCTTAGGCGTACTTGCCTTTAATGATAACGCCAGAACATTCTCACCCGAAAATAGCGGCATATTTATACATATAATATTATCCATGGTCGCATACAGCGTATTCTCAATAGCCGCAGTACAAGCAATTCTTGTTTATTTACAAAATAACAACCTTAAGAAGAGAAATCATACCATTTTAATCCGTAACCTCCCCCCACTACTAACAATGGAAAATATTTTATTTGAAATGATTTGGAGCGGCACCATACTCTTAGCGCTTGCGATTACTGCCGGCTTCATATTTGTTGATGACCTATTCGCCCAACATCTAGTTCACAAATCATTATTATCAATTTTTGCACTTATTATTTTCTCAGGACTACTTTGGGGGCGCAAAAAGTATGGCTGGCGTGGAATAACAGCCAGTAAGTGGACTTTATGTGGCTTTGGCTTATTAATGCTCAGTTTCTTCGGCAGTAAGTTTGTCCTAGAAAGACTCATATCATAATAACCAAAACATTCCCCCACACAAACCCAAAAAAATAAATCAGGCAAGTTACATTGAACGACTCATCAATATCATCATTACTATTTTTCCTATTAATCTTAATCATACTTTCTGGATTTTTCTCTAGTGCCGAAACAGGCATGCTTTCATTAAACAAATATCGCCTAAAACACCTAAAGAAGAGCGGCCACAAAGGCGCCGCCAAAGCCAGCAAGCTTCTAGAGCGAACAGACCAATTAATCAGCATCATATTGATAGGTAATAACTTTGTAAATATACTCGCGTCCTCTATCGCCACTGTAATTGCAATTCGATTATGGGGAGACGCCGGCATTGCCATCGCAACAGCTATATTAACCTTGGTCATACTGATTTTTGCGGAAATCACACCCAAAACCATCGCAGCTTACCACCCTGAAAAAATTGCATTTCCAGCCGCACACATACTAAAGCCATTACTAAAAACTCTCTACCCTATCGTTTGGTGCATCAACCTAGTCACCAACTTCCTTCTTAGAATACTTGGCTTCAACACACATAACAGCAACGAAAACCACTTAAGCAGAGAAGAACTAAGAACCCTTGTAAACGAGTCAGGCACGTTAATCCCAAGAAACCATCAAGAAATGCTTATCAGCATACTGGACCTAGAGAAAGTCACGGTTAACGACATCATGGTCCCACGAAATGAAATCATAGGCATCGATATCGACGATGACTTAGATACCATATTCCAACAACTAAAAACCTCTCAACACACACGACTCCCTGTATTTAAGGGCGACATAAATAATATCATTGGTATACTCCATTTACGCAGCATGACTCGCTTTTTGTCAAACAAAGAACCGAACAAAGCCCTACTCCTTCAAGCTTGCAGAGAACCCTACTTCACACCTGAAAGCACAACCCTTAATACCCAATTACTACACTTTCAGAAAGAGAAACGCCGCATAGGCGTAGTTGTTGATGAGTACGGAGATGTTCTAGGAATTGCTACAATGGAAGACATTCTGGAAGAGATTGTAGGAGAGTTTACGACAGACTTCTCATCAACTAGCAACCAAGAAATCACCCCTCAAGTCGATGGCAGCTTTTTAATCGACGGCAAAGCAACAATAAGAAGCATTAACAAAACACTTCACTGGGATCTTCCCATAAACGGCCCCAAAACATTAAGCGGCTTAATCACTGAAGCCCTTGAAACAATACCCGAAACACCTGTTTGCCTTTACCTTTCAGGGCATCAAATAGAGATACGGCAAATCAAAGACAATATCGTTAAGACCATTCAGATATCCCCCCGAAGGAAATAATACGATAAACCTCCACTTTCACCTCACATTTGTAGCATTTTGTTATTTTTTTTTACTTTAATTGATTTATAATTACAAGATTGATATACAGGTACTATAGGTCCCTTGTATATTGTTATTACGATTTTAAATGCTCAAGTATAAAACTGAGCGAAATTATGCATTTTTATTATATTTTTGTAACGGGGCAAAAATAATGAACAAGTCTTCTGGCGTCAGTTATTTACGAGAAACCGAGCGCCACTCAGCGAAACAAGACAGTTCACATCAGGCTACTATAGATAGCCTGCGTACCTTAGTATCCCGAGATATTATTGAAATGCTACAAACAATGTTTGATGGCATCGACGACTCTTTCTTTGAACTCGCAAATAATGCACGCACAAACAATGAGCAAAACCAGTTTTTTGAAGCTATGCGTGAAATCAGAATAAAGCGCAAGTTTATCGAGTCAACCTTCGAACAAAAAATTCAAACACTATTTTCAAACCAATACGTCCATTCTACAAATTCAAACCAAACACCAGCTCAACATGACACAGGAATAGACAACCTATCTCTTGTACAAAACGATGATTTAGAAGAAGAAGTTGCTATTTCATCAATGGCAAATAAAGCACTCTCAAATTTCCAAGGGCCATTACTCCAGTTTCATGCAAGAATAGGCAAACTCTATGGCGCAAGTGATCTAAGTGAAATCACCCCCCCTCTTGACCCAAAAGATATAAGCCAAGCATTTTCACAGTCATGCGCCAAGCTTGAAATAGAGCTAAAAGAAAGATTAATTGTTTTCAAACAGTTTGACCGATACGTACTATCAAATCTCGATAAAGTACTAGAAAATGCGAACAAGCAACTTATTCGTATGGGTATAATGCCAAGCTTAAAAACACCAGGAATACGGCCAAAGCACGGCCCTAAAGGCGAACTAGCCAGCTCACAAACAAACGCATCACCCACCCATACTTCAAGCACAAACCCTGAAAGCTCAACGCCTCCACTAAACAACCAAACAACTCAAAATATCTTGCCGCAACTTCAGGCCTTACTCGCGAATATCCGTACACAAACTAGCCATAGAACGAAAACTGAACACCCAACAGACTCATTTAGTCGTCAAAATATAAATTATGAAACCACTTTCATTGAAACTCAGGACTTAATATCGCTCTTGAGTTCAATACAAAACGTGACAACGCAAAGCGCACCATCAAGCCATAAAACCAATGTTATCGATATACGCTCTGAGCTAAAGAATGAACTGAACAAAGGATCAACGAAAGACCTAAAACAGCCAGCGTTTAACCAGGTTGATGAAGACTTAATTAATTTGGTAGCCATGCTATTTGAATTTATTTTGGAGGATTACAATCTTGCTGCACCAATTCAGGTACTGATAAGCCGCTTACAAATACCCATTCTAAAAGTTGTAATCAAAGACAACACGTTCTTCAGCTCTAACCGCCACCCAGCAAGACAGCTATTAAACGTCCTTGCAAAATCAGGAATTGGCTGGACAGAACCTTTAAATGGCAATAATGACGCACTATACGAAAAGATTCATGATACAGTTCATGCAGTTTTAAATGATTACAATGGCGATATATCTTTATTTGAAAAGCTATGTTTTGACTTTAATCAATTCATTAAACGTGAAGAGAGGAAGTCCAAAATAGTAGAACAACGAACTAAAGAATCTGAAGTTGGCCAAATAAAATCCCGCCAAGCGCAAAAGATAGTTGAAGACACATTAAGCTCTATTTTCAAAAACACTCAATCCCCCATCCCCGATATAGTAACAGACACACTAAAGAATGGCTGGAGCCGAGTGATGTTCCTAGCTTTTTTAAAAGACGAACAAGAGCATCAGTGGCAAAGAAGCTGTAAAACAGCTGAAGATTTAGTTTGGTGCATCCAACCTTTAGTCGCCCTCAATGACCGTCAACGCTGGATATCTATTGCTCCGAAGTTACTGAAAGAACTTAAATCCGGCCTTCAAGAAGTGTCTTACAATGCATCCGGCATCGATTCCACCATTATTGAAATCAGAACAGCGCTAACAAACTCATTTAAAAATAACATATTTAAAGGGAATGAAAAACAAAGCACGGCCGACCAAGCTCAAGCCTCAATTAAAGACAATAAATCAGCTGTTGAAAAACAATTAGACTCCATTGACTCTGAACTTGAAAAATATTTAAATCAAGTCGAACTAATAGAAACAGGTACTTGGTTTGAATTCTCATCGGAAAATTCAACTTATCGCTGCAAGCTCTCAACCATTATAAAAGAAGCTGACTGCTTTATTTTTGTAAACAGAATGGGTCTAAAAACATTTGAAAAGACCAAAGCTGAGCTTGCAAAGACATTATGTAAAAAACAAGCCGTTGCACTTGAGCAAGGCCTACTTGTGGATAGAGCAATGAATGCTTTAACCTCAAGCCTCAGACAAAAAGCGAGCGCGTAACACTTACGTGGAAAGCAACAACAATCATGTAACCAGACTTTGTATCGCAATATTCAGCGCAATCATCCTACATTCAGCTGTAGCGACACTATTAGTCCTGCTTGATATACCCATAATTGCAGAAAAAGAAAAAACAATACCTATTACACTTATTTCTGCCAATAGACATTCAAGCACAAGCCAGACACAAAACCTAAGCAAAAGCGATAATACACAGGCAGCTCAAGCATACCTGGCAACCTTGAATGAATCATTATTTAAAAAAGAAACGACCTTCGACCAGAAGAGCGATAGCGGAAAGGAACAGACACCCAACAATAAGCCTCAACACAACACTCACACACCCGATTTTCCAACCATAGGCACAATCACGCGCTCACAAAGCTCAGCCAGCAAGCAAACCCTTCAAGGCCTTCAGAATATATTTGCCAATAAATACCTTAAATCACAGAACACTAGACAGCAAATATCAACCAAAGCGATTGAACAACTTAGTGATTATGAATTGGAGTTATTAAACAAACTAGCGAGAGATGAACTATACGACCCTTTTCACCAAGTAATGAAAGCAAAAAACAAAGATCGAGTAGATTACGTTATTACACTAATATTATTTTCAAATGGCGCAATAAAGAGCGCACATATTAAGTCAAAAAGTGGAATAGAAGAAATTGATAAATTAGCCAAGCTGACTGCGTTTAGAGCAAGCCCTTTCCCTGCACCACCAAAAAAAGACCACAATAATGGTTACAAATACGATATCCCCATTATTTACCAACCCTTTAAAGAAGACCAATAGATTTAAAAGGGCTATTGATAATACAACAGCCCCAAATACAATACAGGCTCGAAATTAACTGGCCGCAGCAGCGGTTACCATTTTCTTCAACTCACCCGATTCGTATAGCTCTGAGATAATATCACAACCTCCAACTAACTCACCCTTAATATAAAGCTGGGGAAACGTTGGCCAATTAGAATAAACTTTTAAGTTCTCTCTAATTTCCGGGTTATCCAAGATGTTAATGTAAGCAAAACGCTCTTCACAAGCCATTAAAGCCTGAGATGTTTTAGCTGAAAAACCACATTGCGGCTGCTGCGGAGAACCTTTCATATACAAAAGTATATCATTACTTTCGATCTGTTCTTTGATCGTATCCATTATTGACATATTTAACACACCTATTCATACAAAATCACTGAGCGCACAGTTTACTCTTTTTTTATAAGACCAACCATAACACTCAAGTATTTATTCAAAGTTTTCATTTCCCCAGCCTCCACCACCGGGCGTCAAAATTTCCAGCACATCCCCTCTAGACGCATGCATAGAAGCCTTACTAGCAACCATTTCATTATTCAGCAGATTTATCCCTACACCTCCTCCCTTTCCACCATTTAAACCCCATGGTTTAAAGCACCGCCGCTCCGTCAATACGGTCACATCCAGCGGCATTAAGAATTCATAAGCTCTCTCTATTCCCTCACCTCCGAAGTTTAAACCACGACCTCCAGAGTTTGAACGAATAGCATATTTTTTAATTCGTAGCGGATAATGCATCTCTAAACTTTCAACAGGCGTATTTAATGTATTGGTCATATGACATTGAACTGCATTCAAGCCTGCCCAGGAAGCACCCGCACCACCTCCCCCCCCAATTGTTTCATAATAATCCCAGCGCACGCCATTCATAATGCCGCCCATGGCAATATTATTCATTGTCCCTTGTGATGCAGCAGGCACATTAACACCAAGCTTAAATAACGCCCCTAAAACCACATCAACTAAGCGCATACTCGTCTCAACATTACCAGCAGATACAGCAGCACCATCTGCAGCATTAACAAGCACACCTAAAGGAGCCTTCACACTAATTATTTCAAAAACCCCATAACAGTGAGGTACATACCCTGGCAGAAGTCCGGCAAAAGCATAATAAACAGCTGCAACACAAACACTCAGCGGACAGTTAATATTACCTTCAACTTGCAAGCTTGTACCGGTAAAATCGAGATAAATTTTATCCTCACTAATAGATAGGGACAACTCAATGACAACAGGCTCACCCGAGTAACCATCACCGTCCATATAATCTTTAAATCTTACCTTACCCCTCGGAAGCCCCGAAAAACTCTTCAATGCTAAGTCTCTGCCATATTTATTCAAGTCAACTAAGCCTTGCTGAAAATACTTTACCGCCTGATCTTGCCCTTTAAGCCAGTCTATTAGGCGCTTATTCCCAACTACATTGGCGCTAATTTGAGCCAAAAAATCTCCTGGCAAACAGTGCTGATCAGCAAGCTTATCTACGCTTGCCAACAGGGAAACTACGCCCTCTTGTAACACGCCTCTCTCATATAATTTAACAGGCTTTATAACCACACCTTCTTCAGATAAAGATTTTGACAAGGGCATCGAACCAGATGACTCACAACCGATGTTTGCATGATGAGCCCGGTTTGCAACAAAACCTAGTAACTGCTGACGCATAAAAACAGGCGCAATAAGGGTGACATCAGGTAGATGCGTCCCCCCCATAAAAGGATCGTTTAGTACCAGAACATCCCCTTCATCCCATAAAAAGCGAGTAACAACATCACTCATTGCAAACGCCATACTCCCTAAATGAACAGGGATATGCGCTGCTTGTGCCATTATTCGTCCACGCGAATCAAAAAACGCACAAGAGAAATCCATACGATCCTTAATATTTGGAGATAATGCACTTTTTTGAAGTACACCTCCCATCTCTTCACAAATTGAATTCAAACGGCCAGAAAAAACAGCCAACTCAATTACATTGAATGCGCACTCTTTGAAATCGCCCATTAAAATATTATTTACCCTTTAATTTAGTATTAAGTAATCAAGAAAGCTTATATTAAATGTTCATAAGTATAAATATACCCATTAGGGAGTCATGAAAATTTGATAAACGCAAAAGTTCAGGCTAACATTACATATTTTATACAGGCAGCACTATCGCTGCCTTTTTGCGTTAAAAAGAGATTCTAATGAATAACGACCAACCACTCATGAACACTTATGGCCGCTTACCTGTTGCATTTGAAAATGGAGCTGGATCTTGGCTATATGATACTGACGGCAACAAGTATTTTGACACTTTTTTTGGTATTGCTGTTTGCGGCTTAGGTCACACTCACCCGGCAGTAACAAAAGCCATAAAAGATCAAGCAGCTCGCCTGGTTCACTGTTCAAATCTCTACCACAATCCATTACAAACAAAGCTAGCACAACAACTTTGCGAGCTTTCAAGAATGGACCGAGTATTCTTTGCAAACTCAGGCGCAGAAGCAAATGAAGCTGCTATTAAGATTGCTAGAAAGTATGGTCACGACAAAGGTATAAAATCTCCAACAATTATTGTTATGGACCAGTCATTTCATGGCAGAACCATGGCAACCCTCACAGCAACCGGTAACCGCAAAGCTCAAGCTGGCTTTGAACCCTTACTCGGTGGCTTTGTTCGCGCCTCTTTTAATGATTTTGACGCAATTGAAACGCTTGCAAAATCTAACCCCGATATTGTCGCCATAATGATTGAACCCATTCAAGGCGAAGGCGGTCTTTCCATCGCCGATGAATCGTACATGACATCAATTAGAGCGCTATGCGACCAACAAGATTGGCTAATGATCCTTGACGAAGTACAAACCGGTAATGGAAGAACGGGTCACTACTTTGCTTATGATAGCTACAATATACTACCCGATGTTGTTACTACGGCTAAAGGCCTAGGCAATGGCTTCCCTATTGGAGCCTGCCTAGCAAGAGGAAAAGCAAGCGAAACCTTAACACCTGGGACACATGGCTCAACTTTTGGAGGCAACCCTTTAGGCTGCGCCGCAGCGCTCGCAACCATAAACGAAATAAATACCAATAACTTATGCCAACGCGCAAATGAATTAGGCGATAGGATTTTAAACTCACTTAAGGATGAGCTACTGGATACCAACTACATTAAAGATATTCGCGGAAAAGGCTTAATGATAGGTATCGAAATGACAGAGCCCTGCCCAGAACTAGTCCCACTAGCAAAAGCTAAGGGCCTGCTATTAAATGTTACATCAGAAAAAGTAATTCGGTTGCTCCCAGCCTTGAATATGAGTGACGAAGAATGCAGCTTCCTGATCGATGCAGTGGTTCAAATTATCCGTCTATATGCTGCAGACGACAGAAGTAGCCCTCGTCCTCAGCAGCTACTTTAGTAGCTACTAACCCAATGATATGCCCATTATTGACAGTAGATACTTATTTCGTCAATTATATTGAATTCGTACCTTTTTAGACTTAGAGACACACATGGCACTACGACACTTTTTAACCCTCACTGATCTTAGCAGTGAGGAATTAAAGCAAATCATTGAAAGAGCAATCACACTCAAGAAAGAACACAAACAGGGTAATATTTACGAGCCTCTCAAAAATCGCGTACTTGCACTAATTTTTGAAAAGTCATCAACCCGAACACGCGTATCTTTTGAATCAGGAATGGCCCAATTTGGTGGCTCATCGTTATTTTTATCTCCAAGAGACACGCAATTAGGCAGAGGAGAACCGGTCGAAGATAGCGCGAAGGTGTTATCTCGAATGGTAGATGCTATTACAATTCGTACATTTGAGCATAAGAAGCTCGCTCTTTTTGCCCAGCATTCTTCTGTTCCAGTTATTAATGCACTGACTGATGATTTTCACCCCTGCCAACTTTTAGCAGACATGCAAACTTATCATGAACACCGCGGCTCTATTGAGGGCAAAAAGGTCGTATGGGTAGGAGACGGCAACAATATGTGCCACTCTTTTATTAATGCAGCCAAACTACTCAATTTTGAACTAGTTATTGCCTCGCCCATTGGCTATGATCCATCAAATGAGCTCCTTGAAGCAAATAAAAAACATGCACACATCGTAAGAAACCCACAAGCAGCCGTCAAAAATGCTGACCTTATTGTGACTGATGTATGGGCATCCATGGGCCAGGAAGAAGAACAAAACGAAAGAATGGACCAGTTCAGGAACTATCAAGTTAACCCTGAGTTATTAAGCGAAGCTAATACAAATGCTCTATTTATGCACTGCCTTCCCGCTCACAGAGGAGAAGAAATAAGCCATGACATGCTTGAACATCCAAGCTCTGTCGTTTGGGATGAAGCAGAAAACAGATTGCACTCTCAAAAAGCACTCTTAGAATTCTTATTATGTAATGCCTAGAAAGCTACGATAGGCTCCACCAGCTATATAAGTATCTAATAACTAAGCTTAAAAAACAGATTAAAAGTGGTATTCAGTTTGTGTTAAACCTTTTAGAGCTCGAAAACATTCAATGTAAATACAATAACTTAGTCGTTGTAAAGGGTCTGTCATTTAAACTCGCAAAAGGAGATATTGCTTGCTTACTTGGCCCTAGCGGATGCGGAAAAAGCACTATACTTCGTGCAATAGCAGGCTTTGAAGAATTACACCAAGGTAGCATAACTCTCAATGGGTACGAAATAGCAAACCCCACTAAAAGCCTAGCGCCCGAAAAACGAAAAATCGGTATGGTATTTCAAGACTACGCCCTATTTCCACACCTAACAGTTCAAGAAAACATAGAGTTCGGACTAAAACTCAATAAAATTGACAAAAAAAATAAAGTTACTGAAATGGTTCAACTTGTTGACCTTGAAGGCTACGAGCAACGCTACCCTCATGAGCTGTCTGGCGGACAACAACAACGCGTAGCACTTGCCCGCGCACTTGCCCCAGAACCTTCTTTATTACTTCTGGATGAACCTTTTTCCAACCTGGATGCCGAACTAAGGAATCGCTTAAGCCTTGATATTAGAAATATATTAAAATCTTTAGGGATTAGCGCAATTTTAGTTACACATGATCAGAAAGAAGCTTTCGCCATGAGCGATCAAATTGGTGTAATTGATAGAGGGTGCGTTCAACAATGGGGCAAACCTTACGAGCTTTATCACGAGCCAAACAACCATTTTGTTGCGTGCTTTATTGGACAAGGCTCATTCGTGAAGGGTGAATCCTTAACAAAGGACACATTTTCCAGTGAGCTAGGTGTAATACAAGGCAATAGAGCATACAACTGGCCCGAAAAAACGAAAGTCGAAATTTTAATCAGACCCGATGATGTCATATATAAACCAAGCGCGAGACTAGAAGCTAAAGTTACCGCAAAAGTCTTTGCCGGAACATCAACCCAATACCAGCTACAGCTAAAGACAGGAACCCATATTGAAGCCTTATTTCCAAGCCACCAAGATTTCTCTATAGATCAAGAAATCCCTATCAGCATTGATGCCGAGCACCTTATTGCTTATCAAACAAACGATTAACAACCAGACTCACGAACAGCATTTATGCTCGGATGAGTAAGTATCCCCTGCAGCCAATTCAGCAGAAAAGAATTCCTCATAAACTGATAGCACTTCAGGCTGCTCCCAATGTAAAAAATGCCCCACCCCCTTAATTAATCTAAATTCGCCATAAGGTAATAATTGAGTGGATTTTTTTGTATCAAACAAGTCCATTATGGTGTCATATTGACCCATTATTACTAAAACAGGCACATCAATTCGAGACAAATTTATATGCTGTTTCAGATCACCCATCTTAGTTACAAAAACACTATGCTCATAAAAAGACTGGAATTGGTCATCACTCATGCTGTCAAACTGCGAAATAATCTGTCGCTTAAGCGAATCAGGAATATATTTCCCGAACTTCTCGATCATTAAAGGTGCAATTTCTCGCCCTCGACCTTCAGAAATATACTCTTGAACTTGCGAAATAATAGAGCTCAAAACCATATTTGCCTTAGTACCAAAACTACCTAAGATAACTCTATTAAAAATACCCGGATATTTATCTAAATAGGCTGCAGCAACTATGGAACCCCAAGAGCCACCAATAATATACTTCTGCTCAGCTACATCAGTTTTTGTGAATTTAACCACATGGTTAAGTACATCAACCTGCTCCTGAAGAGAAACCCCCAGATCACCAGAAATTATCTGAGATCGTCCTTGGCCAGGCATATCAAATATTATAATTCGATAATCTTTATTAAAATGGGAAATAAAAGACCGCCACGCAGACATTGTTTGTTTAGCTCCACTTAAACAAACAATCGTTTTATCGCCACAGCCATAAACCCTGTAGGGAATAATAAAACGGCTATACTCTATATCTCCGGCAACTTTATTCATCCTGACACCCTTCTCCAAAGTTCCATCATTTCATTTATCAGCTGACTATTTATAACAAGATTCAGCTAAAAAAAGCGTGATTCATCACGAAATTTGATAAATTTTTAAACTCATTGCAAGCTAACAACAAGAGAATATATGGATAACTTGGATTTTCTGACTATAAACCAAGCTCTTGATGTATTAATTCAAGCGCTCTGATTGGATCCTTAGCTTGCGTAATTGGACGCCCTATCACAAGATAGTCAGAACCAGCCTTAACTGCATCTCTGGGCGTCATAATCCGTCTCTGGTCGCCTTTTTCAGCGAAAGCAGGGCGAATACCAGGCGTCACGAGTTGAAAGCCTTCTCCGAAGCTACTTTTTAAGCTAGCAACCTCTTGTGAAGAACAAACAACACCATCAAGACCAGATTGATAACATAAACCAGCCAAACGATTAACATGCTCAATAGGACTATTATTAACACCTACTTCAGCCAAATCTTCAGATTGCATACTCGTTAAAACAGTTACCCCAATTAATACAGGGCGACGATCAAAACCAGCTAACTTTTCAACACATGCATCCAGCATTCTACTCCCACCAGATGCATGAACATTCACCATCCACACACCCAAGTCAGCAGCCACACCCACAGCATTAGCTGTCGTATTAGGAATATCATGAAATTTAAGATCCAAAAAGACGTCAAATCCCAACAAATGCAAAGCATCTAAAACCTGCGGACCACATCGCGTGTATAACTCCTTACCCACTTTTACGCGACACTGCGCCGGATCTAGCAAGTTCGCCATTTTCATCGCTAAATCCATTGTAGGATAATCCAACGCCACAATAATTGGCGACAAGAGCTTCGTGTTAGGTTCAGGGTGAGATGGATTATCGTTCGTCATAGAAAACCTTTTAACATACAAATATTCAAGAAATAAACTCTAAAGAAAAAGAAACTGCTACTGCAAGTGCTCATATTCAACTACAGGCTTAACTGACTGCCAACTTTTACAACTAGGGCATATCCAATGTAATTGATTACCTGAAAAACCACACTGCATACACTTATAAGCCGCCTTATCTTGACTTACCTGCTCAAGAACATCAGCAATAATATCAAGTATGTCAACACTGGACCAAAGATCTTTGGGCTTAATTTTAAACAATGCATTTAATGCAACCAAACTCGGAGACTCCATGACCTGCGCCAACAAAAAATCACTTGCCTTTTTGGGCTCCCCCTGACGAACCATTGACTCTACAATCGCCTCAATCAGAGGAAGCTGACCGGTTGCTAACAATAACTTATTTAAATAAGCCTGATGCTGATTAAAGGTATTCGTTCTCTGTGTACATTCCAAAAGCAAAGGCAATGTTATAACAATATTCTCAGGAGAAATTTCAGATAACTGCTTGAGGTAATGAATAGCAGCACTATATTCTTCATTCTGCATAGCAATCCGAGCCAAACCAAGCAAAGCCCGAATACACACTTTATGTATTGATAAGGCTTGATCAAAACAAACCTTAGCTTCACGAAATAAATTTTTCCGGAGTTTTTCTTCAGCAATCTCACAGCAATATTGAGCAACCCTTAGTGCAATTTCAGGACGCCTCTTCAAGTCAATTTCTTTACCCTTCTGAAGCGCATTACTCCAATCTTTTTCATGCTCATAGATATCAAGCAGTAACGTTAAACTTTTAAATCCAAATTGTCGCGAACCGCTAAGCTGCTCAAGCAAGGATTCTGCGCGATCAAATAAGCCTGCCGCTTTATAGTCTTTAGCAAGCTCATAAATGATGGATTCTGAAGCTATATCAGATAGCTCAGGATGAGCCATTAAATTTTGATGAATAAGTATCGCCTTCTCTACTTCCCCCTGCGCCCTAAAGTGATTACCAATGGATATATGCGTACTCAAGGTTTCAGGTGTAACCTCAAGGGAATGAATAAAACGATCTAAAGAGTCATCTGAATATGAGTCAAAAAGCAATTGCAGTCGATGCTTGATATTTCTAGGGGGCTGATACTCTTTAACGTCTTCTTTAATGTTTTGCTTTGAATATCTACCAACACACCAACCCAAAGATAAAGCTATAAACAAAAACAAGCACAAAAGTTCTGTTTCCATCTAATTACCTTTCATTGAAACACCTTTAAGGCGCGACAGCTCAGTGGCTTGAGACTCAAGCTTTCTTTGCTTATTCTTTATGGATAGTTTTTGCAGGACACCGACTGGCAATACAGATAGCCAACCAAGCAATATACCAAGAATTAAACTGAGGGAAATCCACCAACCGACACCAATTGATGAAATTTGAATAACAAAGAAGTCTACCGAAACAGGAGCACTGTTATGAAAAACAAATAACATCCCAATAATAACAAATAAAATTATCAGTAACACTGATACACCAAGCTTAAGAAATGCCATATACGACAACCCTGACTAATTGTTAGCACCCTAAGGCGCAATCAGAAACAGTGCACATATTAACATGCTAAGTTATTCAGTTGCGAGTAAGATTAATACCCTTCCTTAAGACTATCATTAACATTATCTCTTAATTCTTTGCCAGGCTTAAAATGAGGCACATACTTTGCCTCAAGACTTACTGACTCACCTGTTTTAGGGTTTCGACCCAAACGTGGCGCCCGATAATGCAATGAGAAACTCCCAAAACCCCGAATCTCGATTCGTTGTCCAGAAGATAAAGTATTAGACATTAAATCTATAAGCGTTTTAATAGCCAATTCAACATCTTTAACTGATAGCTGTGTTTGCTTGGCAGCAATAATTTCAACTAATTCTGACTTTGTCATTTACTATCCCTACTAGAACCCTACATAAAATAACTTTATTTTTAGTGTAGACAAAGATATCAAAAAAACAAAAAAAACGGGCATATAGCCCGTTTTTTTTTATTACATTACAAACAGTTAGTTATGCCAAGGCACCACTAAAGTTATTTGTTCTGCATTTGCTCTTTGATCAGATCACCGATTGTAGTCGGACCAGCTGACTCAACTTGCTTCTCGCGAACATCTTTCATCGCCTGCTTCTCGTCATCAATATCCTTAGACTTAACAGATAAATTGATTACGCGATTCTTACGATCAATGTTGATAATCTTAGCTTCAACTTCGTCACCTTCTTTCAATTGAGTCGTTAGATCTTCAACACGATCCTGGCTCATTTCAGAAGCTTTCAACGTTGCCTCAACATCTTCAGCCAACTCTAGAATAGCCGCTTTAGCATCAACAGACTTAACCGTACCAGTAATGATAGTACCCTTATCATTTACTTGTACATACTCGGCAAACGGGTCACGATCAAGCTGCTTAACACCTAGAGAAATACGTTCACGCTCCGGATCTACAGAAAGGATAACAGTTTCAATCTCATCACCTTTCTTGTACTTTCGCACAGCTTCTTCGCCAGTCTCATGCCAAGAAATATCTGAAAGATGAACCAAACCATCAATACCGCCATCTAGACCAATAAAGATGCCGAAATCAGTGATAGACTTGATCTTACCACTCACTTTATCTTCTTTATTAAATCGGCTTGAGAACTCTTCCCAAGGATTAGCATGACACTGCTTAATACCTAGAGAGATACGGCGACGCTCTTCATCAATATCAAGAACCATCACTTCAACTTCATCACCTAACTGAACAACTTTAGATGGGTGAATATTTTTGTTAGTCCAATCCATTTCAGAAACGTGAACCAAACCTTCAACGCCTTCTTCGATTTCAGCGAAGCAACCGTAGTCAGTTAAATTCGTTACACGCGCAGTAACACGTGTATTTTCTGGATAACGTTCTTTGATTTGAACCCATGGATCTTCACCCAATTGCTTCAGACCAAGTGATACACGATTACGCTCACGATCAAACTTTAATACTTTAACGTTGATTTCGTCACCAACATTTACGATTTCACTTGGGTGCTTAATACGCTTCCAAGCCATATCTGTAATATGTAACAGACCATCAACACCACCTAGATCTACGAAAGCACCATAATCTGTTAGGTTCTTAACAATACCTTTCGCTTCCATTCCTTCAGTCATTGACTCAAGTAATGCTTCACGCTCTGCACTGTTTTCAGCTTCAAGCACAGAACGACGAGAAACAACAACGTTGTTACGCTTCTGATCTAACTTGATAACTTTAAATTCTAATTCTTTACCTTCAAGGTGTAAGGTGTCACGTACTGGACGAACATCAACCAATGAACCAGGAAGGAAGGCACGGATAGTTTTCAATTCAACAGTGAAACCACCTTTAACCTTACCGTTAATCACACCCTTAACAATTTCTTCAGCTTCGAAAGCTTTCTCAAGCTCTTTCCAAGCTTCAGCGCGCTTCGCTTTTTCACGAGATAAACGCGTCTCACCAAAACCATCTTCTACAGCATCAAGTGCAACATCAACTGAATCGCCAATGTTTAATTCAATTTCGCCGTTATCAGACATGAATTGTGATAGAGGAATAACACCCTCTGATTTCAAGCCTGCGTTAACTGTTACCCAGTCACTATCAATATCAACAACTATACCCGAGATAATGGAACCCGGGGTCATATCGATTTCTTTTAGGCTTTCTTCAAATAATTCAGCAAAGCTCTCGCTCATTAGATTTCCTGTGTGATTAATCATCTCCGTATCACCAGCTAATACGGTTTATTTATTTAATTATTTTCTGCGTTGCTGGCCAACGTTTTTCAGAAAATAAGATAAAATCATTCAGACTCTGAGCCAATTAACCCGAGAACCTGACTTAAGACTTCCTCTATAGAAAATTGAGTAGTATCAATTACTTGCGCATCATCCGCAGCTTTCAACGGTGCATTCGCACGCCCTATATCACGGGCATCCCGCTCCTCAATCTCCTTCAAAAGGGGCGCGATTTTAACATCTTCCCCTTTATTCTTCAACTGTTTATAACGTCGCTCCGCTCGAGCTCGAGCACTAGCAGTCATAAACACTTTAAATTCAGCAGCAGGAAACACAACCGTCCCCATATCCCTTCCATCAGCAACAAGTCCCGGCGCTTTAGAAAAATCTCGCTGCCGCTGTAACAACGCCCGACGAACAGAAGCCAAAGGCGCTATTTTAGACGCATTATTACCAGCAACTTCAGTACGAATTTCATTAGTCACATCCTTGCCAGCCAGCAAGACACTAACAGGCTCACCAAACTCAGAGGGTAAAAACTCAACATCCAAATTTTCAGCAACACCAGCTAGGCCGACCTCATCATCGAACTTGACACCCTGCTCAGTGGCAGACAATGCCGTCAAACGATACAAAGCACCACTATCCAACAAATGCCAACCAAGCCTTTTGGCCACCAACTGCGCAATACTACCCTTACCCGAGCCACTAGGCCCATCTATAGTTAATACAGACAATCGAGACCTATTACCAGCAGACATCTATGACACTTCCTCTACTTGTATATTCATGCCAACAGTTTCTGCCAACTCCACAAAGTTAGGGAATGATGTCGCCACATTGGCACAATCTTTAATAATTATTTCTTCTTGAGCCCTTAAAGAAGCCACAGCAAATGCCATTGCAATGCGATGATCTCCATGACTATGCACCACACCACCACCTATCGACGTACCTTTAATTGCAATACCATCAGGGCGAACATCAGTACGAACACCCAACTGAGCCAATCCATCAGCCATCACCTGAATACGATCACTTTCTTTAACTCGCAACTCTTCAGCACCGGTTAAAACAGTTTCACCTTCCGCGCAAACCGCTGCAATAAAAAGAACCGGAAACTCATCAATAGCTAAAGGAACCTGGTCCTGAGGGATATTTATACCTTTAAGGACCGCATGCCTCACAAATATATCACCTACCGGCTCCCCCCCAACTTCAGTTTTATTACTGATAGTGATATCGGCACCCATTTGCTGAAGTATATTTATCACGCCAACCCGCGTAGGGTTAAGCCCCACGTGCCTCAACAACAACTCCGCACCCGGTGTAATAGATGCCGCCACCATAAAAAACGCAGCAGATGAGATATCAGCAGGCACATCAATTTTACCTGCGGTCAACGTCCCACCACCTGACAGCTTAGCCAAAGCGCCCTCTCGCTCCACCGAATAACCAAAACCATTAAGCATCCGCTCAGTATGATCTCGAGTAGGCGCAGGCTCTTTCACTTGGGTCTCGCCATCCGCATACATGCCCGCCAGCAAAAGACAAGATTTAACCTGAGCACTTGCCATTGGCATATCATACTGAATACCTTTTAGCTCAACACCACCCTTAATTCTTAAAGGAGGGCGACCACCTTCATTCGACTCAATTTTTGCCCCCATCAACCTCAAAGGAGCAGCTACCCGCTCCATCGGCCTCTTCGACAAAGATTCATCGCCAGTCAATTCTGTATCGAATGACTGACCAACTAATAAGCCCGCAAATAAGCGCATCCCCGTACCAGAATTCCCCAAATAAATAGGACCAGGAGGTGCCTTTAAGCCATTAATCCCTACACCGTGAATGCGCACCTTCCCGTCATCAGGCCCCTCTATCACAACCCCCATATCCCTGAATGCCTGGAGCGTTGCTAAGCTATCCTCACCCTCTAGAAAGCCTTCAACATCAGTTACACCCTCAGCCAAAGCGCCCAACATAATTGAGCGATGAGACATTGATTTATCACCCGCTACACGGATATCACCACAGACGGAGCCACCTGGCAGCATTTTAAAAGTTACATTATTAGTATTCATGGTATTTGTATAAGATTGTCCAGATAAAATTTTTGTAAAGTGCTCTCGGGCAGCTTTTGCTCGCGTAAAAACCCCCAGCAAACGCTGACTATCACGCTGCTCAATAGCCGCTCGAAGGATCGCCAAATCATCATTAAAATGATCAAGAACAGTTAGTATGGCATTCTGATTAGCCAAAAATATATCATGCCACATAACCGGGTCACTCGCAGCTATACGCGTAAAATCCCTAAACCCACCTGCAGCATATCGAAATATTTCTTGATTCGCCTCCTCTCCCGCCAAAGTATCGACTAAAGAAAAAGCAATTAAGTGAGGCAAGTGACTTGTCGCAGCAAGCACCTCGTCATGATGCTCAACAGACATCTCTAAAACCACAGCACCGCAGGCCTCCCACATAGAACGAATCAATTGAAGCGCCCTAGAAGAAGTATGCGGTAAAGGTGTAAGAATCACTTTATGATGCTCAAACAACTTTTCATCCGCTGCCATCACTCCACTTTTCTCTGAACCTGCTATTGGGTGCCCCGGCACAACAAACGCAGGAACTTCACCGTACACCGACTTAACCGCATTTAAAAAACAGCCTTTTACACTTCCAACATCAGTTAAAACGACACTTTCCTTTAAAAAAGGCTTAACTTCTTTAAGTGTTTCCTCAAAAGCCTTAACTGGAACGGCTAAAACGACTATATCGGCATTCATGACAGCATCTTCAATAGACACAGCCGCCTCGTCAACTACCCCCAGCTCTACACCCAGCTTTGTTTCACTATAATTTAAACTATAGCCGATGGTTCGTGTGGCAAATTCATTCTTTCGCATAGAGCGAGTTAATGAGCCACCTATCAAGCCCAAACCAATAACCGCCAAACGCTGAACACCACAAGTAACGGTCATAATTATGTCCGCAGAACTTTTTGTAGCGCATCAAGGAAACGCTGATTCTCAGATTCCAAACCAATAGAAACTCTCAAAAAGTGCGACATCGCATAATTTGCTAGTGGTCGAACAATCACCCCTTCAGATAACAAGGCCTGAAAAACTCCCTCAGCATCACGCCCAACATCAAAACTGATAAAGTTTCCTTTTGAGGTGATATAAGCTAAACCCAAGACATTTAAACCATTCGAAACCTGCTTCAAACCCGATTGATTTATCTCTTTACCTTTACACAGGTACTCAGAATCCTTTAACACTGCCGAGGCTGCAGCCAACGCAAATGAGTTAACATTAAAAGGCTGTCGAACCCTATTTAGGATATCTGCAATGACTGGATTTGAAATAGCATAACCCACCCGCATAGAGGCTAAACCCCAAGCTTTAGAAAAAGTTCGCGTCACAATTAAATTTGAATAAGACGATAATAAAGCGACACCATCTGGAAAATCTTCATCATCAATATACTCACAATAAGCCTCATCTAAAACGACAAGAACATGAGCTGGAACTTGATCTAGAAATTTTTTGACCTGCACAGATGTCAGCGCTGTTCCAGTCGGGTTATTGGGATTAGCAATAAATATCAAACTGGTTTTATTCGTTATAGCTTCTAACATTGCATCCAAGTCATGCCCCCAAGACTGAGCTGGCGTCACGACTGCCTTTGCCCCGACTGACTGACACGATATGGCATAAACAGCAAACGCATACTCTGAATAGATAACTTCAGACCCTGGCTGTGCATAGGCTCTAGCAATTAGATCCAAAACATCATTAGAACCATTACCCAATGTTATTTGCTCTAATGCAATCTGCTGCTGACGACACTTAAAATAATCTGATAAAGCCTGCTTCAAGATAAAGCCATTACCATCGGGATACCTAGCACCACTAGCCATTACATCATTAATAGCAGTAGCTGCCTTAGAACTTAAACCCAGAGGATTTTCATTGCTAGCCAGCTTTACAATATCAGTTAAACCTAACTCCCTTTCAAGCTCTTCAATCGGTTTCCCCGGTAAATAAGGGCGCAAACCTTGCACCCCCTTACTTGCTAATGCTGCATAATCACAAAGCAAAGCACTCATCAAAGAACACCTACAGGGTAAGAACCTAAATGCTTTATCTCGACAACATCTGCAGACACTTGCCCAATTACTTTCTGAACATCAGGATCATCAATATGACCCTCGAAATCAATAAAGAAAACATAAGCCCAAGTACCCGAAAGACTAGGCCGCGTCTCTAACCTAGTCAAACTTACACCTTGCTGATGAAAAGGCTCCAAGACATGATATAGAGAACCCGGTTTATTTTTTGCCGAGACCAAAATGGACGTTTTATCCTGACCGCTAGCCGGTACAACCTTAGTACCAACAATCAAGAAACGTGTCGTATTATCCGGCTGATCTTCGATATTTTCGAACAATCTATCAAGCTCATAGCGTTCTGCCGCCATATCACCAGCAATAGCAACAGCCCCTGCCTCTTCGATAGATAATCGAGCCGCCTCAGCATTACTACTAACCGCAACCCGCTCAACATTCGGAAAATTCACATCCAGCCACTTTCGACACTGAGCGAGCGACTGCTGATGAGAGTAAACTCGTTTAATTTGAGGGATCTCAAGTTTCTCATTTGAAAGCAAGTGATGATGTATACGCAACTTGACCTCACCGGCGATATATAAAGGCGAGTTCACAAAACTATCTAAAGTATGATTAACCATACCTTCGGTAGAATTTTCTACTGGAACCACACCATAACTAGCCTGTCCCGATTCAACCTCACGAAACACTTCATCAATTGCTGACAGTGGCTGAGCCTTAACAAAATGACCAAAATGCTTCAAAGCTGCAGCATGAGTGTAGGTCCCTTCAGGACCTAAAAACGCCACTTTCATAGGCTTTTCCAAAGCCAAACAGCAGGACATTATTTCACGAAACAACTTAGCAACATCTTCATCAGGCATTGGCCCAGTATTACGCGCCATGACGGAGCGCAGAACCTGAGCCTCACGTTCAGGGCGATAATATTGAACTTCTTTACCACCTGCGGAAGCCTGCTTGACCTCTGCCACACGCTGCGCACAGGCAGCTCGATTATTAATCAGAACCTGAATTTCCTGGTCAATTGCATCAATCTGATCGCGCAGCTTAGCTAGCTCTTTAGACTCTTCAGTCATAGCAACTACCCTTCACTCTCATCTTGACTTGACTGACCTTCATCAGATTTACCTACTTCAGACTCCGGCACGCCATCGACAATTTCAGCATCAAC
>Ga0105353_1000529_pt1 | contig 21800 bp, 10 predicted proteins | sample EN1Hudsemesocosm_2_FD_83657 | JGI IMG/M metagenome (GOLD analysis project Ga0105353, IMG submission 83657) | Methane-oxidizing microbial communities from mesocosms in the Hudson Canyon - EN10B Hudson Canyon | ecosystem: Environmental > Aquatic > Marine > Cold seeps | place: Hudson Canyon...
TCCATAGTTTCCATCGCAAGACCAGCACCATTAATCATACATCCAATATCACCATCCAGCCCCACTTAGCTTAAACCACGATCTGCAGCCGCCATTTCACGCTGATCTTCCTGTGTTTTATCACGTAATTCAGCTACTTTTTGACGACGGAACAAAGCATTATCATCGAAGCCCATTTTGGCATCCATAATCATTAACTTGCCACTTCCACCAGTAACAATTAATGGGTTGATTTCAATCATATTGGCATCTAAATCACGCATAGCACGATAACAGCCAGTGATTAGTTTTACTGCAGGGCTAATTTGAGAAGTTTCCAAACCTAGAGAAAAAGCCATTTCTCTCGCTTGAAAATCCAATAAACCTACCGCTGGATCAATTTGAATTTTTTTGATTTTTTCGGGGTTATTCTCAGCAACATCTTCAATATCCATTCCACCTTCAGTAGAACCCACCATAATGATGCTTTCATGAGCACGATCAACTAATAGGCTAAAGTAAAGCTCTTTAGCAATATTAGTTCCTGCTTCAATATATAATCTTAAACAGACTTTACCTTCAGGCCCTGTTTGATGAGTCACCAAGCGCTTACCCAACATTGCCTCTGCAGCTGCCTCTACTTCTTCATGAGATTTACAGATTTTAACGCCACCTGCTTTACCCCGTGCTCCCGAATGAATTTGTGCTTTAACCGCCCAAACTTCACCACCAATTTCTCTTGCACGTTGTACAGCATCTTCTGGGCTATAAGCTAACCCACCATCGGCGACTCTTACGCCATATCCAGCCAAAATTTCTTTTGCCTGATACTCATGAATATCCATAGTATTCCTATTTAATTTTATAAAATTTGTTCTAAACTAAAAAAGTTTTCGCAAGATGCATAAAGCCCTTACGTTTTTCATATAACAGATTGAAATGATTCATATCTGGTCTACCTTGTATTATTTTAATTTTGCAGCGATAGCTTCTGCTGCTTTAACTACATTTGATGCCATCTTCTCAGAAGCCGCATCAATTAAACGACCATCTAAAGCTGCAGCACCTTTACCTTGAGCAGCGGCTTCTTTAAGCGCTGCTAAAATACGGTGCGCTTTATCAATTTCTTCAGCTGGTGGTGTAAATACTTCGTTAGCCAGTTCAACTTGTGACGGATGGATTGCCCACTTACCTTCACAACCTAATGCTGCTGCACGTTTAGCAGCTAACTTATAACCTTCAGGGTCTTTAATATCACCAAATGGCCCATCAATCGGACGCAAACCATAAGCACGACAAGCGACAGTCATACGACTAATTGCAGCATGCCATTGGTCACCCGGGTAATTTTCGTTTAAACCACCAATGTTAGTTGTTCTTGCACGGTTACTTGCTGCATAATCAGCTACACCAAAATGTAAGGCTTCTAAACGACCACCTAAAGCACCTTGTTTAGCAATATCTTCAACATTAGCCATACCCAATGCTGTTTCAATCAAACATTCAATACCAATTTTATTCTTTAAACCTTGTTGCATTTCTAACTGATTCACCATAGCTTCAACCATGTATACATCAGAATAAACGCCAACTTTAGGGATTAATATAGTGTTTAATTTTTCACCACATTGCTCCATTAGGTCAACAACATCACGAACCATATATTGAGTATCTAAACCATTAATACGGACAGAAACTGTTACGCCATGACCAGCCCAATCCATATCATTAATTGCTTCAATAACATTTTTACGTGCTTGCAATTTATCATCTGGAGCAACAGCATCTTCAAGATCTAAGAAAATGAAGTCAACACCGCTTTTCATTGCTTTTTCAAACATACCAGGGTTAGATCCAGGAACGGCTAACTCACAACGTTGAACGCGTTGTACATTGGCTTCATATAACGTATGGCTCATTTAAACACCTAAAAATTATTTCAATTTAAAGTACCCTTTTTGGTACTTGAAGATTAGTTTCAGGCCAAAACCTGAACTCAAATTAACCGACCATTTTACTTCTGAGAGATATAAAGTCAAATTTTTGCCCCTCCAACACGAACAAAGCCTAAAAACATCTCCTTGTTACACTTAAAATATACAAGACAAACGGGGGAGATAAAAGCCATCAAAACTATTCATAGCGAAAATAAAAGCCATCTCAAACTTTTAATGGTTTAAAAAAATAATTCTAAAATATACGCCATAAAACCATTAAAACACTGTATTAACAGTGAACCAAAGGATTTCATAAGTGTTAAGTAGGGTAGTGCGGGGAAACTTTCTTTCAAGTAGAAAAATTAGAACGGTACAAGGAAAAGAAGAACAATTGATTACTTACAGAGGGATTCAAGGCCTTCGCAAACTCCTTTATTAAATGTAAAGCCCATCAAATCGTAACAAAAAAAACACAAAGAATAATAATTATTAGAGTAATAACCACCTTACCAACAAAATGTAAAGAATCCTGACAATACAGGACCTTTACATTTGAATTTATTTTATGCTACACGTTTCCGCTGCATTGCTCTAAAGCCTAATAAGCCAGCAACAAGCAATCCTAAAGTAGAAGGTTCAGGTACTGCTGTAGGATCAAAACCATTCGGATTTCCTGCTTCATCAAGAAAAAAGTTATCCAACCCTAAGCCTACAGCAGAACTGCTTGCATCATTAGTGAAAGAGAACCATAGAATATCATCAAACAATGAATTATTAGCCGCAATCGAAATTAATGGATCACTCCCTGCACCCAATCCCCAGTCGTCAGGAGTCACTGAAAATATATTATTTGCTTTTGATGAATTAACCCAAGTCAGCTCATTACCGTCTGAAGCCCCTCCACCACGTGCTGTATTAGTACTAACTCGAAAACCACCTAGATCAAAAGTGCCCCCACCAATTTTAGAGACTCTAATCTCATCAACCTCTCCAAAAGGACCTGAACTCCAATGAGCATGGACAACATCATTACCAGTGCCATAATAGTCACCCACAATAGAAGCAAAATCAGATGGTGTACCTGCTGCAAATATAAATTCTAATTTAAAACCTGCTTCTTCATATTTAGAAACGCCTTGAAATGTATCAATATTATTTGTCACTCCTGTAGTGGCATCATTTTTAGTAACAGTTCCACCAGTGAAGTCAATTTGAACCGCTGATACTGTTCCTAGACCTGCGACAGATAATAACGCCACCCCTGCCGATTTACACAACACTTTCCTTATACTCATCTAAAGCACCTTTTAATAATTTTTAATTTAAAAACAACCAATAATTCTAAAGTTATTACAATTGAGAATCATCTTGAACCACAAATAAAAAAGCAAAATAGATGCCAAATAAAAAATATACCTACTTAACAAATAGTTATTTAAAACCATCAATATCTAAAATATCTTTTTGTATAAAAAGCTGACAATAAATACAATCCCAAACCAAAACCCAATCCTCACCATCTCCTTTGACTGAGTTACCCCTAATAGAAACTGTTAGTTTTTAGAGTAAAACATTCACCAATAATCAAAACTTTACTTACTTAACTTTGTCACAAAAAGAAAACGCGGTTGCCCTAGTTTTTTTAATATGGCAATATAAACGGTTTGTTTATTCTCAAGACAGCAACATTTTAGGAATAAACCCTGATAACACAATTAAAAAGAAAGATGGATTGGAAGCAGGACTTAGCTTTTTCCTTATCGATATGAATCGCTAAAAACCCTCCTTTATAAAATAAATCTTTCTTACTTAAATCAACTTTAAATTTCTAAACAAAAATAGAGGCAACAAATGGCAGGTCGCAATCACTTATTTATTCCTGGTCCAACCAACACTCCACATGAAGTTCTAAGTGCAATGCATGTGCCTATGGAAGATCACCGATCTCCTATCTTCCCTAAACTACTTAAGCCTGTTTTAGAAGATTTAAAAAAGATTTTCAAAACAGAAACAGGCCAAGCATTTATCTTTCCTGCGACAGGAACTGCTGGCTGGGAAGTAGCTATCACCAATACTTTAAACCCTGGTGATAAAGTATTAATTTATCGCTTTGGTCAATTTAGTCACTTATGGATCAATATGGCTGAGCGTCTGGGCTTAGATGTTGAAGTTCATGAAATTGAATGGGGCAAAGGCATTCCTCTAGATCATTTAGAGGCTCGCTTAAAAGAAGATGGCAATCACGAAATTAAAGCTGTTTTAGCAACTCACAACGAAACATCAACAGGCGTAACAAGTGACATTGGCGGCGTTCGTAAAGCAATGGACGCATCAAGCCACCCCGCTTTATTATTTGTTGATGGCGTAAGCTCAATCGCTAGTATTGAATTCCGTATGGATGACTGGGGTATTGACGCGGCGATTAGTGGATCACAAAAAGGTTTTATGCTTCCAGCTGGTTTAGCTGTTTTAGCGTTCAGCCAAAAAGCAATTAAACTAACAGAAACAGCAACTTTTCCACGCTGTTTCTTGGATCTTAAAGATCAAATGGCGCAAAATGCTTTAGGTTACACACCTTATACAGCTGCAACACCTATGATCTACGGCTTACGTAAATCAATCGAACTTTTATTAGACGAAGGTATTGAGAACGTTTATGCACGTCACTTCCGTTTAGCAGAAGGCGTACGTAAAGCCATTGCAGCCTGGGGATTAGAACTATGTGCAGTACCAGGTTTTGAGTCTGATACTGTTTCAGCGATAGTTGTTCCAGAAGGTAAAGATGCTAGAGATGTTATCAGCACAGCATTTAACAAATATAACATTTCTTTAGGCGCAGGCTTAACAGAAGTGATGGGCAAAGTTTTCCGTATTGGCCATATTGGTGATATGAATGACGTCTCATTACTAGGCTGTATTGCTGGTGTTGAAATGGCTATGTTAGACCATGGTTTTGACATCGTACCAGGTAGTGGTGTTGCAGCAGCGATTGAGTATTACCGCTCAACGGCGGCTTAAGTAATTTAAATTAGCTTTAAAAAGGAACAAGACAAATAATACCTTGTTCCTTTTTTACCCCGATGCTAATAAGTTAAGCTTTTGTAGTCTTGATGAAACAAAGTGGAATCAAGGTTTATCTAAGATTTTCCTTGATTCCGTTTCACTGCATCAAGGCTACTTATTTTTTATTCCCTTAACTTAACGATATTACTTTTCACCCCTTCCGCAACACCTTATCACTATGAACAAGCCAAAAGTATTCCTTACTCGTAAATGGCCAGCTTCTATCGAAGCCAAATTAGAATCTCGTTATGACGTAACTTTAAATAATGATGACAGACCTTTAACAGCTGAGGAATTTAAACACGCATTACAAAATTACGATGCAGTTTGCCCTACGGTTTGTGATTCATTTCCAGCTGATGTTTTAAATGTAGAAAACAAGCGCTGTAAAATTCTGGCTAATTTTGGAGTTGGCTATAATCATATTGATGTAGACACAGCAAAAGCACAAAATTTAATCATCACCAACACCCCTGGCGTATTAACAGAAAGTACAGCAGATATAGCGATGACATTGCTATTAATGTCCGCTCGCAGAGGTGCTGAAGGTGACCGCCTAGTTAGAGCCAAACAATGGCAAGGCTGGTGTCCTACTCATATGATGAGCTCAGATGTAACAGGCGCCACTTTAGGCCTAATTGGTTTTGGACGCATTGCTCAAGCCATGGCCAGAAAAGCGCATCATGGTTTTGGTATGAAAATCATCTACTTTAAACCCAGCCCAGCTGATCAGTCCGTTATTGACGACTTAAAAGCCACTCGCTGTGATTCGATAGAAGAAGTTATGCAATCAGCTGACTTTGTTTCTTTACATTGCCCGGGCGGAGAAAGCACCCTGCATTTGATCGATCAACAAATGCTAGATTTAATGAAGCCAACCGCACATTTAATCAATACCGCCAGAGGTGATGTCGTTGATACAGAAGCATTAATTCAGACTTTAAAAGCCAAAACCATTATGGGAGCAGGATTAGATGTTTATGAAGGCGAACCTAATATAAACAAAGGACTTTTGGGTTTGGATAATGTTTCATTGTTACCCCACTTAGGTAGTGCAACAGTTGCAACACGCACTTCAATGGGAGAAAAAGTCTTGAATAATTTAGAGGCTCATTTTAAGGGTCAAAGCATACCCGATAGAGTTATCTAACTTTATGAACAGGCGGTTTTACACTAAGTGCTTCGATAACAAAAGACCAATAAAACGTATAATAGCCTAGATGACATTTGAAGCCTATTTTTATGCCACTATTTACTTCTAAAGTCTCCAGCAATTTCATCAGCTTTCCAACTAGCCACCCACGCGGGAATTTCATTTGCAGGCATCGGCCGTGCAATACCAAAACCCTGAGCTAATTCACAGCCCAGTTGCAATAAGGCTGTGCCATGCTCAATGGTTTCCACACCTTCTGCAATCACTTCACGATTGAATGATTTAGCCAAGCCCACCACACCTTTAACAATGGCAAGGTCCTCGGGATCAACCAACATATCTCGCACAAAACTTTGGTCTATTTTTATCAGACTAACTGGCAAGTGTCTGAGATAAGTAAGTGATGAATAGCCTGTACCGAAGTCATCTAAAGCAAAATGAACACCCAAATCACGGCAAGCGTGCATTATCGACGAAACGTGTCCAATATCACTTAATCCACTGGTTTCCAATACCTCTAATTCCAAACATTCTGGTGGAGTTTCTGGGTGAGCTGCCAATAATGCAGCTAAGCGATGAGAAAAATCAGTTTGCTGCAGTTGATAAGCACTAATGTTGACACTTATAGAAAAGTGTAAGCCCTCCGTCCTCCAATAGCCTATTTGTGTCAATGCTGTATCAATAACCCACTCGCCTACTTCTAAGCTAATATCATGATCTTCGATCACAGGTAAGAACTCAAGAGGAGACCTTAAACCCCGAACAGGATGCTGCCAGCGGATTAATGCCTCGACACCAACCACTTCCCCCGTATGCATATTGACTTTGGGTTGATAGTACAATTCAAATTCACGCCTATCCAATGCTGAACGGATATCACCGATATTTTCGCGTTGAATTTTAACTACATCATCTTGTGCGGTATCAAACAAGTGATACTGGTTCTTACCCGCTTGCTTAGCCACATACATGGCCTGGTCAGCATGACGCATAAGCTGGTCTGCTTCTGCACCATCTTGAGGGTAAATAGTGACCCCAACACTGGCCGAGACTTGTAATACAGATTCACCTACCAATACAGGTTCAGATGCTGCGAGTAACAACCGCTCTAAAACGGGTTCGCAATCCTCAACTTTGACTAAATCTGCTAAGACTGCAACAAACTCATCTCCTCCAAAACGGGCTAAGGTGTCGCCCTCCCGCAACGCTTCTTTCATCCTTTGTGAGATTATAATTAGTAGCTCATCACCCGCATCATGACCCTGCTTGTCATTCACTGCTTTAAAACCATCTAAATCTAGAAATACCACCGCTAATGACTGGTGCCTACGCTGGCATTGCAGCATCGTTTGGGTTAAACGATCTGCAAGTAATGATCGGTTGGGTAGACTAGTTAGCACATCATAATGGGCAATGTGCTCCAGTTGCTCTTGATGCTCTTTCATTGGAGTGATATCAGTACATAGTGCAACATAATGGGTTGTGATACCTTGTGCATCCCGCACTGCACTAATGGTTTTCATTTCAGCATACACTTCACCATTTTTTCGACGATTCCAAACTTCCCCAACCCAATAGCCGTCTTCAAGTAAGCACTTCCACATATCAGCATAAAACTCAGAGGACTGTCTACCAGACTGGAGGATACGTGAGTTTTTGCCAATCACTTCTTCACGGCTATAACCCGTGGTATGAGTGAAGGTATCGTTAACATCGATGATGGCTCCCTCAGCATCAGTGATAGCAATACCTTCTCGTGCGTGGGTAAATACATTCGCAGCTAATTTTAGCTTTTCTTCAGCCTGCTTACTTTTAGTAATATCAAGGCAATGACCGACATAACCTATAAACTCACCATCACTACCATAGCGGGGCATTCCGTTGTCTATTATCCAACGATATTCGCCATCATAACGGCGTAGGCGGTAGACCATGCTGAATTTTTCTTGTTTATCAAAAGCGGTAAGATAAATTGCCAAACAACGATCAAAATCATCTGAATGCACACCTTCAGCCCAACCATTCCCCAGCTCCTGCTCAAGAGAGCGACCAGTAAATTCTAGCCAAGGACGATTAAAATAGAAACAGCCTTTATCCAAACCAGACATCCAGATTAAAGCCATGCCATTATCTGTAATCGCTTGATAAAATTCCCTATCGATTTGCAAAGCTTCCTCGAGCTTTTTTCGTTCGCTAATATCAGAAATCATGCACAGGTGGCGTAATGAAGCACCTTCCTCCTGTTTTAAAGGAGAAATTCTCATATTAACCCAAACGTATGATCCATTTGAACGCATGAGTCGTTTATCGATAGTATAACCTGAGATTTCCCCGGCATTCATCAAGTCCATATTATCCAAATCTTCCTGCAGATCATCTGGATGGGTAATACTCATCCAATCTATATTGGTCAGCTCTTGACTAGAGCGGCCCATAATCTCAGTATATTTTTGATTTACCTTATAAATACTCCCTGTGAACGAGTCAATTACTCCAATACCAATTGGGGACTGGTTAAAAATTGCACCAAACTGATCTCGACTTAACTTAATAGCCTCCTCAGCTTGTTTGCGCTCAGTTAAATCAACATCAATACAAAACATTTCAGCGGACTGCCCCGGCACATGGATATAAGCATGGCTAGACATCACATTAACCTCTCTCCCATCCTTAGCCATTAAAGTGAATTCACTAGGAGGGGTTGGGTTTCTAGATTCAAATACTTGCTGCATCTTTTCTCGCGCACCAGCCAGCATCGCTGGTGGAACAATTAAATCAAACAAGCTCTGGCCAATGGCTTCATCAGCACTGTACCCATATAGTTTTTCGGAAGCTTTATTCCAATAGCATGTATTACCTTCTGAATCATAACCTTGTACTGCGACTGAAGGGATAGATTGGAACAGTTGACGAAACCGCAACTCACTACTCTTTAGTGCTAAATCCTTTTTATTTTGCTCAATAGCAATACTTGCTAAGTAGGCTGTCTGCCCAATTAAGCTAAAATTAGCCGCTGTTGGCTGATACGTATTGCGATGATAGATAGCGAAAGTACCGAGCACTTGGCCTTGCTTGGATTGTATGGGTTCAGACCAACATGCCCCGAGCTCAGCTTTAGCGGCTAACGCTTTATAAGATACCCAATAAGGGTGGTGCTGAATATCCTCCACGATAACACGCCTATTAGTAAAGGCAGCCGTACCACAAGAGCCAACCCCCATCCCAATCTCAATCCCATCAATTGCTGTGTTATAAAAATCGGGAAGACTGGGTGCCACACCATTCAATAAATGATGTCCTGTATCGTCTAACAACAAAATACTACACAACATAGCAGGATTTTCCTGCTCAATATTACGCACTATTTCCTCAAGAATTATTACCAAAGGTTTATCATTCGCTATAAGTTCTAATACATTACCTCTTGATTCTTCGCGTAATTTAACCTGCTTACTTTTATAACTGTTTATTATTGCCAATAGCATACCGCCCACTGCTGTCAGCATGCCAAACACCCAAAAGTTAACCATCCCACTTTCTTGCATATCATTAGCATACTGTCCTATGCCATGACTTGCGCCCCAAAGTGCTTGTAGAAAAATCATACATAGTAGCAAGGCTGTATACTGACGCCCTGCACGTAAACCTGCCCAAATAATAAAGGGAAGAATCCAAGCGATGCTAAACTCTAATAAAAATTGCGCTACAAACCAATGAAAAACCAGGGATTGCCCCATAAGAAAGGTCAGAGAAAATAACGCGATTATTTCTAAAGAGAGTTGCTTTTCAAGTTGTTTCCTTGATTGACCCCAAAGTAAAATAAGCGGGGTCATAAACGCAATACCTATGGCATCAGCCATCCACCAACGTAGCGCAATACTAGGCCATAAACTGGGCTCAATAAGCTTTAAAGCAAGCAGCGTTAAAGAGCCAATGGCTGCACTGATGAGCGCACTAAGACTTGCGCCATAAAATAGTAGCTTGAAAAAATCCTGGTACCTTTCTAACGATAGATTTATCGGCCGATAATACGTTAATAACCAATAGGCGCAAACCGTTTCAAGGACATTACCTAGAGCACTTAATACAGCAAACGTTGGCGATCCACCAATTATTATAGCGGCAGTTAATGCACCGCCAAAAACACCAGGAAGATATTTAGGGCCTGCAAGTAGCAGTAGGGCCAAAGCAAACCCACCTGCAGGCCAAAAGATAGTGACACCACTACTGGTAATAGAAAATACTAAACTTAGTTTTGCTATACCAAGATAAATACCTAGCACGGCAAGGTTTAACGGTAAGTCAACCCAGCGGTAGCTCTTAAGTGACTGCATGCTTAAAATACCCTCTTTCATAGTTATACGGATTGTTTTAGCATGGAAATTATTGTCAAATGATAAGCTTAAAACTCGTAACTTAAGTGTAGTGAAATAATGTGAATCAGACTAGTTTTCACTTTTGAAATCATTTTATAAAACTAAGCCTTTTAAAGAAATCAACAGCCGCTTGGCTATTCCAGCAAGGGCAATCTAGGGTGACTATTTTTAACAGCAATAGATAATCTTTTGTTGGAGTAATAAGGTACCGCGGAATAAAGATGAAATGTGTTAATTTAATACAGGCCTATTAATAGACCGCAGCTTGAAAAGCTATACACCATCAACTTCTTAGCAGTATTTTAATTTTTGTCGGTAAAAAGTAGGATGGACCTTTGGTCGCGACAGTTCTTAATCTTGTTCCGGTCGCGGCCAAAGGCCCCTCCCACCAATAAGGGTAACTCTAATTTTTTATAAGCCTGTGGTTTATATATAGCCTCTAGCTTACAATTCCAATTCAACCTCTAATCCAAAAATTAAAGCTCTCTGTGTAAATTGGGGGTGCCAAACTAAATGTAGAGCGGACTTAAGTCCGCTCACCACTTAAAACACACTTAAAACAAATGCTTAATAGCATCCCTTTCTTCTTTTAGTTCTGCCTCTGTAACAAGAAGTTTTTCTTTAGAAAAATCATTAAGTTTTAGGTCTTGCACAATATTGACATAACCCTTAACAACCGTCACAGGAAAAGAAAACATCAAACCTTTTTCAATGCCATAACTACCATCAGAAACCATCCCCATACTCATCCAATCATTTTCTTCTGTACCAAAAATCCATGTATTCATATGAGAAATAGCAGCACTTGCAGCTGAAGCAGCACTAGACTGCCCTCTCGCCTTAATAATTGCACCACCACGCTGTTGAACCGTTGGAATAAAATCATCTTTAAACCAATCCTCACCGACTATAGATAAAGCATCCTCTTCTTTAATTTTTGCATGATGTAAATCTGGAAACTGAGTTGATGAATGATTTCCCCAAACAACAACATTTGAAATTTCTCTTGATGTAACGCCTGCTTTCTCTGCTACTTGAGAGATAGATCGATTATGATCTAACTGCATCATGGCTGAAAAACAAAAAGGGCTTAAATCTGGTGCATTTTTCATGGCAATTAAAGCATTAGTATTTGCAGGATTACCTGTTACCAAAACTTTAACATTAGGATTTGCAACTTCATTTAAAGCCTTACCTTGAACTGAAAATATTTCTGCATTACATAACAATAAATCTTTTCGTTCCATACCTGCGCCACGAGGTCTTGCACCCACCAAGAATGCATAATCAACATCTTTGAATGCGACTTTAGGATCATCCGTCATAATGACTTTACGCAATAAAGGATAAGCACAGTCATTCAATTCCATTACCACACCTTTTAATGCATCCATTGCTGGAGTAATTTCTAATAAATGCAAAATGATTGGCTGATCTGGTCCTAATAAATCTCCAGCGGCTAAACGAAAAAGCAATGAATAGCTAATTTGTCCAGCAGCTCCAGTAACAGCAATATCTACAGGTGTTTTCATTTGTAATCCTTTGTTTTTTTTCGATCATGCTCACTAAAAAAGCAAGCAAATTAGTTACCACAATAAAATTCAGTTAATGATAGCAAATTATAGAGTAACTCAAGCAGGTAAATTGATAAAAAAGGCCTCAATTAAAGTAAATCCAAATATTAAGGTATAATATGGCGGTTTTAACATCGCTCAATCATACAAAGTTAGGCCTCGCATTAATGAAAAAACTGTTATTCCAATTCGATACCGACACCCACCCATCAACATTTGACACAGTTGTTGCTTATGATGGTGGAGCTGATCATGTTATTCCACATGGCAATTTAAGCCCTGAAAATGTTAAATCCTTAGTTGAAGGTACGATTTTCACTCGCGCACCTAAAGACAAAAAAAACACCGCTATTTTTGTAGGCGGCAGTGACATGGTTGCAGGACAAGAATTGTTTATTGCGGTACAAAAACATTTTTTTGCTGGGTTTCAAGTTTCTGTCATGCTTGATAGCAATGGTAGCAACACAACAGCTGCCGCCGCTGTAGCAAAAATAGCAACCAGCACTTCATTAGCGGGTAAAAAAGCTGTTATTTTAGGGGGTACAGGCCCTGTAGGCCAAAGAGCAGCAGCCATGCTAGCCTTAGAGGGTGCAGATGTATCAATTACATCACGTCATATCTTTGGTGCTGAAGAAGCTTGTTTTGCGATGAAAGAACGCTTTAATGTTGATTTAACACCTATTGAAGCTGCTGACAGTGATGCCCGAGGTGATGCTGTCGCAGATGCAAATATAGTTTTAGCAACAGGTGCTGCGGGTATTGAATTATTAAAAACAGAACACTGGCAAAACAACCCTAATTTAGAAGTTATTGCAGATGCAAATGCCACTCCACCTTTAGGTATCGGCGGTACTGATATGCTTGATAAAGGTTTAGATCGCCACGGTAAAAATGTGTGGGGCGCAATTGGTTTTGGCACACTAAAACTAGCTTTACACCGTGCTTGTATTGCTAAGTTATTTGAAGAGAACAAACAAGTTTTTGATGCCGAACTTATTTTTAAGTTAGCCAAGGAAATGGCTTAAATTTAATATGTCAGCAGGGGTTAACGCTTTATTACGTAAAGATGCATTAAGCATCTTTCAACAAGGCATTGATGCGGCTGACCCGTATCAAGCAGTCAAAAACTGCCTAACCCTTTCTGACAATACAATTGAAATAGCTTTAGATTTAAACGATCCTACTCAAAAACGAATGGGCCAATGGTCAAAAGTTTATATCATTGCTTTTGGAAAAGCCGCTTGCCGTATGGCACAAGCTGCTGTAGATATTATTCCTGCACAGTTAATTACAGAAAAACCCATAGTAATAACAAATATTGAGAATGTTCAGCTTTTAAAAAATATTGATGTATTAGGAACGGGCCACCCCATTCCCGATACAGCTGGAATTGATGCCGCCCAACGTGTTACAGATCAATTAAAACGCACGAAGACAGGTGAATTAGTCCTCACGCTTATTTCTGGTGGCGGCTCTGCATTGTTACCTTATCCTGTCACAGAGATTTCATTAAACGATAAGCAACAAACTACAGATTTACTATTAGCCAGTGGTGCAGCTATTGAACAAATCAATTATGTCAGAAAACATTTATCGCAATTAAAAGGTGGGCAATTAGCTGAATTGGCCTTGCCTGCTGATTTACACAGTTTTATTTTATCCGATGTTATTGGTGATGATTTAAGCAGTATTGCCAGCGGCCCTACAGTTGCAGACAATACAACTTTTGAAGATGCTATTAACATTCTTACAAAGAATGAAATTTGGGATAAAATACCGCCCTCAGTAAAAGCTTATTTGCAAAAAGGGGCTCAAGGACTAGCTAAAGAGACACCAAAAGCTAATGCAGATTGCTTTAAAAACACATCCCATACTTTGGTTGCCAGTAACAGCATAAGCCTGAATCAAAGTATAAATACAGCTAAAAAATTAGCCTATACAACGACTATTTTCAGCTCAGCCCTCTGTGGTGAAGCAAAAGAAATTGCAGAGCAACTGGTTTTAGCGGCCAAACAAATAGAAAACAGCCAAAAAGATGCAACTGCTTTACTGGCTGGAGGCGAATCTACCGTCACGATAAAAGGTACTGGATTAGGCGGGCGCAATCAGGAAATGGCATTGGCTTTTGCTATAGCCGCTGAAAAACATAAGCTAAAAAGTCACTGGGCTTTTTTAAGCGGCGGTACAGATGGGCGAGATGGACCCACTGATGCAGCAGGCGGTCTAGTAGACTCAAATACACTTAATAGGATAAAACAGGGTAAAATAAGTCCAGATAACTTATTGGACAACAACGATTCATACTCTGCTTTAAAAGAATCTCAGGATTTAGTCATAACAGGCGCAACAGGTACTAATGTTGCGGACCTACAAATATTGCTTATCCGACCAGAATAACTAACTTAGGAGACACCATGTTTAAAAATTCCATGACGATTGCCGGTTTTGATGATGAGCTTTTTCAAGCAATGGAAAAAGAGCGCCAACGCCAAGAAGATCATATTGAGCTGATTGCATCAGAAAACTACACCAGCCCTCGTGTTATGGAAGCGCAAGGTTCTCAATTAACCAATAAATATGCAGAAGGCTACCCAGGTAAACGTTATTATGGCGGCTGTGAATTTGTTGATAAAGCAGAACAACTAGCGATTAACCGTTTAAAAGAATTGTACGGTGCGGATTATGCCAATGTACAACCTCATTCTGGTTCACAAGCTAATATGGCCGTTTATATGGCCCTTGTTCAACCTGGTGATACTATTTTAGGGTTAAGCTTGGCCGATGGTGGACATTTAACACACGGCGCAAAACCTAACTTTTCAGGCAAAATCTACAACTCTATCCAATATGGTTTACACCCAGAAACAGGTGAGATTGATTACGATCAAGTTGAAGCTTTAGCACTTGAACACAAACCAAAAATGATTGTAGCGGGTTTCTCGGCTTACTCTCGTATTTGGGACTGGGAACGTTTTAGAAAAATTGCTGATTTAGTCGGTGCCTACCTTTTTGTTGATATGGCTCACGTTGCAGGCTTAGTTGCAGCAGGTTTATATCCAAACCCTGTACCTTTTGCTGATGTTGTCACCAGTACAACACATAAATCACTACGTGGCCCTCGTGGCGGCTTTATCATTTGTAAAAGCAATCCTGAAATTGAGAAAAAATTTAACTCTAATATTTTTCCAGGTATTCAAGGTGGCCCTTTAATGCATGTAATTGCAGCAAAAGCAGTGGCCTTTAAAGAAGCCATGCAACCTGAATTTGCCGTCTATCAGCAACAAGTCATCAATAATGCTAAAGCTATGGCTGATGTATTTATCGCTCGTGGCTTTGATGTGGTTTCTGGTGGAACTGACAATCACTTAATGCTGGTCTCTTTAATTCCAAAAGGAATTACAGGCAAAGCAGCTGACGCCGCATTAGAAAAAGCACATATCACTGTTAATAAAAATGCTGTGCCTAACGACCCTGAGTCACCTTTTGTAACTAGCGGCATTCGTGTAGGAACACCAGCACCCACAACTCGCGGCTTTAAAGAAGCTCAAATGTCAGAAATCGCCAACTTAATGTGTGATGTGATGGAAAATATGGATGATAATTCCGTCATTACTGCTGTACGAGAAAAAGTGAGTTTATTATGTTCACGTTTTCCTGTTTATAGTGATTAAGAGCAGGCTCAAGACGAAAGGCTAAAGGCGAAAAAAGCCAGAGCATATCCTCTCGTTCACAAGAGCTCCGTGAAAACACTATTTTTGACGTGCTACGTCATAAAAAGCCTACCCCATTTTTGGGGCAGGCTTTTTGCGTTTACAGAATTCTTATAATTATGGAGACATTTATGTCTGATATAGAAATCGCTCAACAAGCGGAAATGAAACCTATTATTGGTTTAGCTGAAGAAAAATTTGGCATTCCAGCCGAGCATATGGACCCTTACGGCCATTACAAAGCTAAAGTATCATTAGAATACGTTAATAGCTTAACCGAAAAAAAAGATGGTAAATTGATTCTAGTCACAGCCATCAGCCCTACTCCAGCAGGTGAAGGTAAAACAACCACCACTGTTGGTTTAGGCGATGCTATGAATCGTTTAGGCAAAAAAACGATGATGTGTTTGCGTGAACCCTCATTAGGCCCCTGCTTTGGCATGAAAGGTGGGGCCGCAGGTGGCGGTTTCTCTCAAGTGGTACCGATGGAAGATATTAACCTGCACTTTACAGGTGACTTTCACGCTATTGGCGTTGCTCATAATTTATTATCAGCCATGATTGACAACCATATCAATCACGGTAACGCACTTGGTATTGACCCTCGTCGTATTCAATGGAAACGCGTAGTTGATATGAATGACCGTGCATTGCGCAATATTACAGTCGGACAGGGCGGCCCTGCCAATGGCTACTTACGCGAAGATGGTTTCGATATTGTTGTTGCCTCTGAAATTATGGCCATTTTATGCTTAGCAACTAACCGCGCGGACTTAAAAGATCGCTTAGGTCGTATTGTTGTTGCCTATAAATCAGATAGAACAACACCCATTTATGCTCGCGATCTAAAAGCACACGGTTCTATGGCTGCATTATTAAAAGATGCCATCAAACCTAATCTAGTGCAAACACTAGAAAATAACATTGCGATTATTCATGGTGGCCCTTTTGCTAATATTGCCCATGGTTGTAATACGGTAACAGCCACCAAAACAGCTTTAAAACTAGCTGATTACGCTGTAACGGAAGCAGGTTTTGGGGCTGATTTAGGGGCTGAAAAATTTATTGACATTAAATGTCGTATAGCTGATTTAAAACCATCCGCTGTTGTTTTAGTTGCTACCGTACGTGCATTAAAGTTCCACGGAGGCGTCGCTAAGGATGACCTAAATAATGAAAACTTAACGGCATTAGAAGCTGGGTTTGTTAATCTAGAACGTCACCTACACAACATTAACAATAATTACGGACTACCTTGCGTTATTTGTATTAATCACTTCACTTTTGATAGTGATGCAGAGATAACCCTGTTAAAAGAAAAATGTGAAGCTTTAGGTGCAAAATGTGTTGTTTCTAAACATTGGGCTGAAGGCGGTGCTGGTGCTGAAGAACTAGCTCAAGAAGTGCTTAATATTGTCGATAACCGTGATCCTGGATTTTCTTATGTTTACGATGAAGACCTTCCACTTTGGGACAAAATGGAAGCTATTTCAACCAAACTTTACGGAGCAGCAGGTATATCAGCAAGCCCAAAAGTACGTAGTGAAATTGCAGCCTTACAAGAGAAATATGGAAAATTTCCTGTTTGTATGGCAAAAACACAAATGTCTTTTTCAACAGACCCAACCGCAAAGGGAGCACCATCAGGTCATACTGTTGAAATATCTGAGGTAAGACTAGCCAATGGCGCAGGGTTTATAGTAGCTCTTGCTGGTAATATGATGACGATGCCAGGGCTTCCAAAAGCACCTGCTGCTGAACGTATTGACATTACTGATGAAGGGACAATTACTGGATTGTTTTAAATAACTTTTTATGGCTATTAATTATCCACAGATCAAAGAGAATAAAAAGTGTAACCTTGATGTAGTGAAACGAAATTAAGAAAATTCTCAACTAAACCTTGATTTCACTTTGTTTCATCACGGCTACAAATGCTTACCTTAATAGTTAAGCCTCTTATCAATAAGAAAAACCGCCCATCTTATCAAAGATGAGCGGTTTTTTTACATTTATGAAAAAGCGCACACTTCTTTATTCCTTCCTACCATTCAACTCTTTCAACACCATCAAAACTTAGCGTACTGCCATCAGCCATAGTAACAACGCCCGAGGTATCCTCCTCAAAATTAATAAAACTTTCTCCATCAGCAGGTGCAACTTGCTCTCCGTCTACTGTAATTGTCCAGGGTGCATCTGGGTCAGCACTATTGGCTTCATTCAAATTAATAGTATCAGTCCAGCCTTCTCCACCATGAAAGGTATCATCACCATCAAATGCTGAAAAATCAAATTGATCATTGCCCTCATTTCCATAGGCTACCAGCTCTCCATCGGCACCTGAAAAACTATCATTATCGCTGCCTCCTGTTTGTTCGATAGACGATTCAACAGCATTATTTCCATGATCAACTTTAAATGATATGCGCGTCGTAGCCGATTCATTTCCATTTGCCTCAGTCGATGTTACTGATGCACTGATAGTAAATTTGCTTTCATCTGGGTCAGAAACAATGAGTTTTAAGCCATCTAACTGGTCATTACTAACATTCCATGAACCATCACCATTATCAGTACCTGAATTTAATGAGGCACTATCAGGAAGCCCTGCAACAACAATACTTGAAATAGACTCACTACCATCGACATCCGTTAAGTCAGCCGAAATATTTAATGAGTACTCATAGCCTGTAGCACTACTGCTACCGTCAAATGCCGAAGCATCGCCCATAACAGAGCCATCTTCAAATTTAATGTTTTCAAAATTTTCTAGCCTATCTTGGATACTGTGATGATTATCATCGTATTCTTCTCGAGTGTAGTGCTTTAATTCGATAGAATCAGTTCCACTACCCCCATCAATCGTTTTATCAATATGGTGTCCTATAACAACAAAATCATCACCATCCCCTGCATCAATTTCTTTTTTCGTATCATTACCTACAGATAAGTAATCATTACCGTCACCTAATGTAATCTCTTTTTCTGCGTTATCACCGATAAAAACTTGATCGTCTCCATCACCTGCTGAAATCTCCTTTTTAGCATCATTACCTACAGATAAGTAATCATTACCATCACCTAACGAAATCTCTTTTTCTGCTTTATCACCGATGAAGATTTGGTCATCACCATCACCTGCTGAAATCTCCTTTTTAGCATCATCACCTATATATAAAGCATCATCACCTGAACCTAGACTAATCTCTTTATCGGCATCATTGCCAATGTATAAACGATCATCACCTTCTTTTAAAGAAATTTCTTTTTTTGCATCATGAGTAATATAAATATCTTCACTAGAGCTACTGCTAGATAGAGAACTATTCAAATCATAATATGCACTATCCGCATCACTTTCAAAATTATCTAAGCCCTCCGCAATATCTATACCTGTAAAAGATGATGTGCCGCCTGATACTTCAGTCGCATCCCCAATAGTAACCTTGACCGTTGATAAACTGGCATCATTATCAACTGGATTAACGCCTGTAACTTTTGCCGTTACCGTACTCTTATCTCCATTACTATCGCTAGAAATCGCACTTATTTTCAAATGTAAATCGGATGTATCAGATGATTCTAAAACAACCTTTAGCCCGCTTAATTGATCTGTTGTTAACGAAGCACTATTATCACTTATAGTAATTGTGTCTCCCGCAGTATTTGTTAACGATGCACCTGCTGGCAAATCTTCGATAAGTATCTCTAAAGACTCACTTCCATCCGTATCGGTTAATGCTGAAGAAATATCGAGTTCAAATTCAATATTACCTGGTTCTATTTCAGCGCTGTCTGCTTTTGTCAGTTGAACATTATCGATATATAAATAATCACTATTGTCACTGTTGGTGATTTCAATTTTTAAGGCATCACCAAACCCACTAAAGTTATCAGCAAAGCTTGACGTATCAACATCAAAAGATGCTGTCACTAACTCTCCTTCCACTTCAGTAATATCATTAGCCGAAATAGACCCAATTAACTCATCGCCAGCATACAAATTGATACTGTAATCTTCACTTTGGCCTTGGCTCCAGTCAAGATGAGCAACATCAACACTTAACGTATAAACAGTATCATCAGCTAAAGTCTCATTTAATGTTTGAGAAATGACACCGTTACTTTTATTTAACCACGCGACATTCTCACCATCGACTTGGTTATTATCTAAATAGGTATTATCAGGATCATAATCTCCAGCATAACCACTTTGATCCCAGCCATTAACATTGGAATCATATTTTTCATTGCCTAAACTTGAAGTTTCAAAGGATGCATTTGCAATAGATATTGATACTGGTTCACTTGGACTTCCTTTAGACCCTTCTTGAATAACACCATCTCCAAGAGAAACTGACAAGGTTGAAGCATCAGCTACCGCAGTTACATCAATGCTTACAGTTGCTGCATCATCACTCCATAATGTGCCATCACTCACTTGATAATCAAAACTTGCGTAATTATCGCCACTTTCATTTTCACTTGCACTAAACGTCAATAAACCAGAATCTATATCAGCACGAGAAATTTCTTGATTAAGAGTCACATCAACTCCATCAAGCTGAAGTTGCCCATCAGTTTCTAAAGACGTTATTCGAATAGCTGCTAGAGAATCACCATCACTATCAGTAAATTGAAAATCACTAGAGCTAAATGTTTTTGTAACATCTTCTGTAACATCAATTGATCCACTATTATCTCCAGATGCAGTTGGCGCAACATTCTCTAAAATATCTTTAACATCAATTGTGATACTTTGCGTTGAACTTGTACCATCAGCACTGGTTGCAGTGACATCAAAAGTATAACTTTCCGTGGCTTCAAAATCCAATGTCTCGGTTGTTACAACTTCACCATTTTCATTAACTGTAAATGGCATACTATTTTCAACTGAATAAGTAATAGTATCACCATCCACATCTGTAGCTTCAAGCCTCACACCTGTTGAAGCACCTGCATCTAGGTTTTCAGCAACTTCATTGGCATCTGTATTGATATCAACTACCTGAGTAATTTCACTGTTTGTAATGACATCTTCTAAATCGTGTTTCTCATAATGTTTAACACCATCGTCATCGGTAAAATCAAAACGTACTTGTTCAATACCATCAATAATATCCGTACCGTCTTTGTTATCATTTCCTAAACGTAAATCAGTTACAGTTGTTGTTCCATCTCCATTATTAATAAAACTATAATCACTTTGTTCCCCTGATAACACGATATAGTCATTACCTTCACCGCCATGAACAATATCATCACCAGCTCCTGCGGTTAACCTGTCATCGCCGGCACCACCATCCAGCACATCATTACCCGCCCTACCTGTCAGGTTATTATTTTGACCATCACCTGTTAACTGGTCATCAACGTTAGTACCTGACAAATGTTCTATATTTGATAATTGATCTCCCTCTGCTTCACCACCCGTTGCAGTTTGATTTTGAAGATTAATATTAACACCTTCCGATCCACCATAACTTGCCGTATCGCTTCCTTCGCCCCCATCAATGGTATCGGCTCCTGCTCCACCACCAATCCAATCATTACCAGCACCAGCCTTAATAATATCATCACCACTGCGAGCAAAAATGGTATTTTGACCACCATCCCCAGTTAATTCATCACCATAAGCAGAGCCAGTAATTTTTTCAAAGTTTGAAATTGAGTCACCCTCTGCATCACCTCCTCCCACTGTATCAGTAGAGAGGTTAACCTTAACTCCAGAGGAAGAATCTCGATAATTGATAACGTCTATTCCGTCACCACCATCTAATGTATCGGCTCCCTCACTACCACGAACCTCGTCATCCCCAGCATTGGCGTTAATAACATCATCACCATCAGTTCCATATAACCGATCCTTACCTGACGTACCTTCAATGCTTTCAACAATATCTTCAACATTAATAGTAAAGTTTTCTGTATAGCTACCCCCTTCACTATCGGTGACCGTAATATCAACTTCATGACTTTGAGCGGACTCATAATCTAAATCTGCACCA
>Ga0105353_1000532_pt1 | contig 21708 bp, 19 predicted proteins | sample EN1Hudsemesocosm_2_FD_83657 | JGI IMG/M metagenome (GOLD analysis project Ga0105353, IMG submission 83657) | Methane-oxidizing microbial communities from mesocosms in the Hudson Canyon - EN10B Hudson Canyon | ecosystem: Environmental > Aquatic > Marine > Cold seeps | place: Hudson Canyon...
TTCACATTTGGGGTCATAGGCATGAACCTGCAGGTCTCTACAAAAAGATGCTGCTGTGCCTAGACCCATGCCTGTTCTGATGCCGCTTTCTGCCGCTTTTGGGTTGAGTTGAACGACTTGGTTGCCTCTACCATCCACAATGATAATGGCTTGCTCATCTTGATCACAAAACAAGGTGTTAAGCTGGAGCGAAGGGAAGTGCAAATACAACCAAAGTGTCATGAGTTGCTGGCTTTGACAGTGGGGAATGGAATGAGATTGTCAGGGGGGCGCTGTGTTAATGACGGCCAATATGCGGACATATCAACGGTAAACGCTTGAAGCGGCCAGCCTCCTTTTCGTTTGGTAATGGTGGTTTCAATACCCAGGTGATGAGGGGCTAGTTCCATGCTGAGTGTCACGGGTAATGAAAAATTGCTGCGCTGAGTCGAACGTAGTAGAAACTGAAGGCAAGCACCGTTTTCACTGGCAAGCTGTAAGCGCTTAACCTGGTGCACTTCAATATGATTTTGCCACAGCAGCACAGTGCTGCATGCACCGCTTTTCAGGCACTGTTCTGCACTCCACAGCGCATCGTTTTTCTGCTTGGTATTAATGACAAATATCAGGTTTAGGTCGAAACCTTGGTGGTGTAAAAATTCGGCACTGAGATAACCAGGCGGATTAATAAAAACATGTAAACGTTTTTTGGACAGCATAGTCGGGATCAACAGGCGCAGCTCACCGATACCGCAGGTCGAACTGAGACTGACGACACCACATTGTGGCAGTCCGCCTTCCAGTTTTTCGTCCAAAGTGGCATAACCGGATTTGCTTGAAAAGCCAGCTAAATCCGCTACTGTTTTCTTATCTCGGCCGCGCCAAACTAAGTGCTTTTGTTCTAATAAATCGATTAAGTTGTGCATAATAAATACCTGTATATCCATACAGTATATTTTAAGGTTTGACGTACTGCAAGTTGAACGTACTCAAAATGAATAGGTTACGAGGAGAGTGAAATTATGTGTGGAAGATTAAACGTCAGTGATGACCCGTTTGTGACGCAATTATTAAATGAACTGGGGGTAGATAATCCTAGCGACAGCATGCGCTACGCGCGCTTTATGCGTGCGACTAATACACTATCCATTGTTAGGGAAATAAGTGTCCGAGAAACAAGTATTAGGGGTATAAATACAGGGGAAACAAAGGGGAAGAGAGTGCTGACGCCTGCAATATGGTGGCTGTTGCTAGAATCTACAGAAACAGGTTTTAAACCATCAAAATATACCTCGTTCAATACCCGCTACGACAAGTTGAATGCTCCTCGAAGCGCGGGTTATAAAGCCTATCGCGAAAGTCGTTGCGTCATTGTGGCCAAAGGTTTTGGTGAAACCGAATATCAGAATAAAAAGCCACTTCACTATCATGACTTTGAGGCGGACCGGGGAGCCATCGCATTTGGAGGCTTGTACCGGGAGTGGGTTCACCCCTCAAGTGGCATCGTGACATACTCTTGTTCGGTCATCACCGTACCGCCTCACGAAAAGCTTGCGTCTTATCATTCTAAGTCCAGCCCCTTAATGTTGCCTCAGCATGATGACACTATTAATGCCTGGCTTGATCCTGGCAATACAGAAACAGAAATGTTCAGTGATTTACTGCAACCTAAGCTTTATCAGGATCTGTTGGTACAAGAGATAGACAAACCCAGCCATTACGCAGCGGTAGGCGAAGCCAGAACTATCAAGCGGGATGCTAGGAATTAACTTTTTGGGACGTTATGAGTAGTCAAGTACTGTTTATGTATACAGTGTGAGAGTAATCTACTATATTGGGCAATGATTCATGCGATTAGGTAAGAATAATGCTCGATACGATGCTGCTCAACAAAGAACAACAACAAGCTGTTGAATTTTGTGTAGGGAGTGACGCTCAAAATAAGTCACCACTTCTGATTATTGCCGGTGCGGGTACAGGTAAGACAAATACACTGGCACATAAGACCGCCCAGCTAATCTTAAACGGTGCGTCGCCTGAACGCATTCTGCTAATGACCTTTGCTCGCCGAGCCGCAGGAGAATTGTCGTCACGCGCAAATCGAATTATTGAGCAGCAGCTAGTTAAACAGAAAAAACACTATCAAGCGGTCAAAATTTCATGGATGGGCACCTTTCATTCCGTCGCTGCACGTTTGCTCAGAGAGCATGCTACTGCGATTGGTCTAGAAAATGATTTTACTATCATGGATCGAAATGACAGTGCTGATATGATCGATGTCATACGGCATGAACTAAACTTTACCGCGACCGAAAAGCGATTCCCGGAAAAGAAAACCTGCCTCGATATTTACTCCCGTTGTGTCAACAGTAAACAGACTATTGGCGAGATTCTGAATGCTCACTTTCCACATTGTAGAGAATGGGATAAAGAGCTGACAACTTTATTCGCAGCTTACGCCAAGGCAAAAATGGAGCAAGTTTGCCTAGATTATGATGACCTGCTTTTATACTGTTACCACATGGCGCAGGTGCCTGAAATTGCTAAGCAAGTGCGAGAACAGTTTGATTATATATTGGTGGATGAATACCAGGATACGAATGTATTACAAGCTGGCATATTAATGGGTTTTTTCCCGTCAGGCGAGGGTTTAACCGTCGTAGGGGATGATGCCCAGTCCATTTACTCTTTTAGATCTGCTGATGTTGATAATATCCTGACTTTTCCTGAACAGTTTAACCCGCCTGCCAGGGTTATTTCGCTAACGCAAAATTATCGCTCTCACCAAGACATACTGGACCTATCTAACGCACTGTTATCTGAAGGCACGGAAGGTTACAAGGTTGCGTTATTTAGTGACAAAAAAACCGGAACTAAACCTAAATTAGTCTCAGTGGAAGATGATAGCAAGCAAGCGCAATATATTGTCGAGCAGGTATTAGCGGCACGTGAACGTGGTATCGAATTAAAAAAACAAGCCGTTTTATTTAGGTCTAGTTATCACAGTGATCGGCTGGAATTAGAGCTTACCAGGCGAAATATTCCGTATGTGAAACATGGCGGCCTCAAATTCTTAGAGGCCGCTCATGTGAAAGACTTATTATCGATCATGCGTTGGGCTGATAACCCAAAACATAAAATTTCAGCGTTTAGGCTTTTGAAACTATTACCCGGTATCGGACCTAAGATTGCCGAAAAGGTTATTAATTTCCTGGCCGTCAAGCAGTACGACTTAGCGATGCTGATTGATTACCCCATGCCTCAAGCGGCAAAGGACTCATTTCAGGCATTGATAAAAGTAATTAGTGCGATTCATAAAGATGAAATTGCCTGGACCGAGCAAGTGAGTGAAGCTGTTAAGGTTTATAAAGAATTATTAGAGATCAATTATGATGATCATTTTGTCCGCTTTGGCGACATTGAACAGCTGGCGCAGATCTCTCAGCAATTTCCTTCAAGAGAGCGATTTTTGACGGAGCTGACATTAGATCCACCTCAATCGACAGGGGATCTTGCTGGGCCTCCACTCATTGATGATGACTTTCTCATTCTATCAACTGTACATAGTGCTAAGGGCCAAGAGTGGAATAATGTTTATGTTCTAAATGTTGCTGATGGCAACTTTCCTAACGAATATGCGGCAGGCAATAAACGCAGCTTGGAAGAAGAAAGGCGATTACTTAATGTCGCAATCACTCGTGCAAAAGATGAGCTTCATCTTATGCAACCAATGAAGTACTGGGTGCCAGAGCAACAGCGTTATGGGGATCGGCACGTATACGGCGCGAAGAGTCGGTTTTTTACAGAAGGCATTCTTCAGTTGTTAGATGCGACTCATTTTCCAAATCGAGAGTTTAACGAAAGAGAAAAAGCGATTGCCAAGAAAGCCATTACGGATATTAAAAAAACCGTACTGGGTCTTTGGGAGGCTTAGTGTTTAGCTGGGGTTTCTAGTGTTAGGTTTAAATTCAAGAGTTAGGTTTAAATTCAAGTGCTAGGTTCAAATTCAAGTGTTAGGTTTAAATTAAAGTGCTAGGTTCAAATTCAAGTGGAGGGTTTAAATGCAAGGCCATTTCTACTGATTATTCAGCAGGCGGTTCATATGTCATTTAGTCGTTTCACAAAATGCAGAACTACCTCGTGTGGTGACTATTTAGGCTCATTAAATGAATGCTATTTAGGCTAATTATCTAGAAATAAAGAACGAATGTTTTGAAATAAAGAGCAAATGATCACCATTGGCTAATAAGTTGATGGACTTTAAAAAGAGCGTATTATGAAATAATAGTCTTGTGATTGCTCAAAAAAACGTCTTGTTTTCATTAAAATGATATAGACTAAAAAATGTACAGTTAATTAGATTTATAAATATAGCCTAAAAAACTACGACAGTAATTTTTTACGGGATTATTGTCTAAGGAATGTTTGTCTCAGGGAAAATGGTTTGTGGGCTGCCTAAAGGTCTGACCTTAGGAGGTTTGTGATGACAAGAATTTATTACTTGCTTAATACTTTAAATGAGGCTGACTCGTTATCAGATATGCTTCATCAAAATGGAATCGCTGATTGGCAGTTTCATGTGCTAGCAAAAGATGAGGATGGCTTGTATCAGCATCACCTTCATCGGGCTAACTTTCTACAAAAAAGAGATGTGGTTCATTCTGGTGAGCGCGGCGCGTTAATCGGTGGTGCAGTCGGACTTTATCTTTCATTATTTGTCTTACCTTGGTCAATTTCATCTACTGCACTGCTTGCCAGCATCATGGCGACCATGTTCACGATTGGTGTATTAGTTGGAGCCGTTTTAGGTAATTCTCATGAGAACTACAAAATAGCACGCTTTCATGCTGATTTAGAGCAGGGGCGACTACTGATTATGTTGGATGTTCGGAAGTTCCAATATGATGAAGTAATGAGCTTGATGCAACAGAAATATCCAAAGCTTAAAACAGTAGGGAAGGATTCAATTTTCAGTAACCCGTTTAAAAAGGGCCCATGGATACATATTTAAGTAGGTGTATTCGTTAAAGTTTTCGCTAATGGCGAAGATATAAAATTATTATAGATAATTGACATGGGAAGCTTGTGTTTGGCTTCCCATGTCATTAGTCATTGCTCATGATTTACGTAAAAATAATAAAATTAACTAATTTATAAATCTGATTATTTGAAATTATGGATTTATATTCTATCTTAGTTCTTAAGTGCCCCATCAAAATATAAGCATACTGTCGAGAACTAAACGTCGATAACAATCGTCGTGTATAAATAACGTGTATAAAAAAATAGTCGTATTAAAGGTAATTACAAAAGCATAAATAACTAGCGCTATACAACAGAGTTAAGTCCATCGTAGTAAATAGGATATCACTATGAAAAGAAGAGGCAATCTATGTTGAACCATTTTCGCGTGCTCTGCATGCTCTCGTGTTTTGTTCCGTGTACGGCCTGGTCAGCTTGGGAAGTAAATATGACCACTGGTGTGACCGATACCAGTGTTGCGGTGTATGACCTGCATATGCTGGTGTTTTATATCTGTGTAGTGATCTCTGTTATTGTCTTTGGGGTGATGTTTTGGTCAATATTTCATCACCGTAAATCAAAAGGCGCTCAATCTCACCCCTTTTATGAAAGCACATTTATTGAGGTGCTTTGGACGCTGGTGCCGATGATTATTTTGATCGCTATTGCCGTTCCTGCAACAAGCACTTTAGTTGATAGCTATGATTACAGTGAATCGGATATTGACATTCAGGTCACGGGTTATCAATGGAAATGGCGCTATAAATACCTGACAGAGGATGTCGATTTTTTTAGCGTTTTAACCACGCCAGATGAAGAAATTTACAACAAACAAGTTAAAAACCCCAACTACTTATTGGAAGTTGATAAGCCGCTTGTCGTGCCCATTAATAAAAAAATCCGTTTTTTATTCACCTCAAATGATGTAATCCATGCATGGTGGGTGCCGGCTCTTGCGTTGAAAAAAGATGCGATACCCGGTTTCATTAATGAGTCATGGACCAGAATCAATACGCCTGGAATCTATCGCGGACAATGTGCTGAGTTGTGTGGTAGAAACCACGGATTTATGCCTATTGTTATAAAAGCAGTCACCGAACCTGAGTATATTGAATGGCTAGCCGAGCAGGAAATGCAAAAAACTCAACTCGAAAGTGCAAGTCAAAAAGAATGGACCTTGGCTGAATTAATGACCCAAGGAGAGACGGTGTATAAGAAAAATTGTGCCGCTTGCCATCAGCCGACAGGCCTTGGAATTCCGCCCACTTTTCCTGCCTTGAAAGGCAGTTCCATTGCTCTCGGACCAATTGAAAAACACTTCGATATCGTCTTTAACGGTCAATCTGGCACCTCAATGGCAGCGTTTGGGGAGCAATTATCTGCAGTAGATTTAGCTGCTGTTATTACTTATGAACGTAATGCCTGGGGGAATAATGCGGGAGACAAACTATTACCAGCAGATGTCGCTGAAATGTCAGGAGCCAATAAATGAACACTAATATTGTGGAGGGTGAACAGGCACATAGTCATGGGCCAGCAAAAGGAATAGGGCGCTGGTTATTTGCGACTAACCACAAAGACATTGGCACCATGTACTTGATCTTTAGCCTAATCATGCTGTTTGTGGGCGGTGCGATGGCGTTTATTATTCGGGCGGAGCTCTTTCAACCCGGTTTACAGTTAATCGAACCCGAATTCTTTAATCAAATGATTACTATGCATGGTTTGATTATGGTATTTGGGGCCGTGATGCCCGCATTTGTGGGCTTGGCCAATTGGATGATTCCATTGATGATTGGCGCGCCAGATATGGCTTTGCCTCGTTTGAATAATTTAAGCTTCTGGATTTTACCCTTTGCCTTCCTCATGATGTTGAGTACCTTGTTTATGGAGGGTGGCGGGCCGAATTTTGGTTGGACTTTTTATGCGCCATTGTCGACAACTTACGCGCCGCCAAGTGTCACTTTCTTTATTTTTACAGTACATATGATGGGCTTGTCTTCCATCATGGGGGCGATCAATGTCGTGGTGACTATTTTAAATATGCGTGCACCGGGCATGACGATAATGAAAATGCCGATGTTCTGTTGGACGTGGTTAATCACCGCCTTCTTATTGATTGCCGTGATGCCGGTCTTGGGTGGCGTTGTGACCATGATGTTGATGGATATACACTTTGGTACTAGTTTCTTTGATGCTGGTGGTGGTGGCGATCCTGTCTTATTTCAACATGTATTCTGGTTTTTTGGGCACCCAGAAGTGTACATTATGATTTTACCTAGTTTCGGTGTTGTATCGGAAGTGATACCGACATTTGCGCGTAAGAAACTCTTTGGTTACCACTCAATGGTATATGCCATTGTGGCCATCGCTGTTTTGTCTTTTGTGGTGTGGGCTCACCATATGTTTACCGTCGGTATGCCATTAGCGGGTGAGCTGTTCTTTATGTACACCACCATGTTAATTGCGGTACCCACGGGGGTAAAAATATTTAATTGGATTAGTACCATGTTTAAAGGATCGATGACATTTGAGGCGCCAATGTTGTTTGCGTTGGCGTTTGTCATCTTATTTACCGTCGGAGGCTTATCAGGAATTATGTTGTCGTTGGCATCTGTCGACTTCGTATACCATGATACTTACTTCGTCGTGGCACACTTTCATTATGTCTTAGTACCAGGTGCGATATTTGGTATTTATGCCGCGGTATATTACTGGTTACCAAAATGGTCCGGTCGTATGTATGACGAGTCTATAGCTAAGCTGCATTTCTGGTTTTCTTTTATTGGCTTGAATCTGACGTTCTTTCCGATGCATTTTGTCGGTTTGGCGGGCATGCCAAGGCGGATCCCTGACTACCCACTCCAGTTTGCCGACTTTAATATGATGATTAGCGGTGGTGCATTTATTTTTGGTATGAGTCAGCTGATATTTGTATATGTACTATTCAAAACGATGCGAAGCGGTGAAAAGGCACAACATTTGCCTTGGGAAGGTGCTCGAGGACTCGAATGGACGGTTGCCACGCCAGCGCCATACCATACGTTTGCTACTCCGCCTAAAGTAGAAGATTGATAAAAATAAATGGAAGATTGATGAAAATAAATGGAAGATTGCTGAAAATTTCACAGCCTTTACCCTTAGCTGTCATCTGTGTACTGATGTTTGGGTTTTGCTTTTTGTTAGTGCCTTTATATTCAGTTTTTTGTGATTGGACAGGTATCAATGGAAAAACGTCTGGGCCTTATCAGTCTAAGGGCAATGAGGAAATAATTCTTGAAAGGAAAGTTGCAGTTCAGTTTGTGAGTAATTCGAATGAGAATGTAAGTTGGCCATTTAAGGCACTAGAGGATCGAGTCGACGTCCATATAGGTGAAAAGCGACAAGTTGAATTTAATGTGAATAATGTAACTGATGCGATGGTGGTCGCGCAGGCAGTACCGAGTGTTTCACCATCTGAAGCTGCACCATATTTACATAAAATTGAATGCTTTTGTTTTCAGCAACAAGTTTTAGCGGCTGGGGAAAGCAAAAATATGCCCTTAGTATTTTTCATTGATCCTAAGCTGCCGAAACATATAACGAAGCTAACTTTATCCTATACCTTGTTTGATGTAACACCTGTAGTTGATACCACGATATGACAGGTATTAATTTCTTAGTTTAATCCGTCTTTAGAGAAGGAATCGGTCATGGATGCGCACCAGGAGTATTATGTACCAGAACGAAGTCAGTGGCCTATTATTGCGGCTAGTGGCGTATTTTTTACCTTTGCAGGACTTGCGACGGCGCTGACTGCTATGAATCAGCAGCAAGATAGTAGTACGGGTTTTAGTCTGTTTTTAGCTGGCTTAATCGTCGTGGTGGTGATGTTTTTTGGCTGGTTTGGTAGCGTTATTCGTGAAAGTGAGCAAAACTTATATTCCTCGCAATTATCCATTTCTTTTCGCCGCGGTATGGGTTGGTTTATTTTTTCGGAAGTCATGTTCTTTGCCGCATTTTTCGGCACACTCTTGTATGTTCGGATGTTGGTTATACCTTGGTTAGGCGGTGCGGGTGAGAAGGGGGTTTCTCATATTATTTGGCCTGACTTTGTGGCTCAATGGCCGCTCTTAGAATCACCAGACCCGAGCCGATTCCCTTCACCCAAAGGTATTATTGATCCTTGGCATATACCATTCCTGAATACCATTCTTTTGGTCAGCTCCAGTTTTACTTTAACCTTCGCACATCATGCACTTAAGAAGGGGAAGCGACAGTTAACCAAAATATATATGTTTTTAACCCTTTGTTTAGGCGTAACTTTTTTGGGGTTTCAAATTTTCGAATATGGCGAGGCTTACAGTGATTTAGGTTTAACCTTGGAAACCGGCATATATGCTTCTACATTTTTTCTGTTAACCGGTTTTCATGGTGCGCATGTGACAGTGGGCAGTATTATTATGTTGGTGGTATTTGCGCGACTCTTTAAAGGTCATTTTAGCGAAAAGAAACACTTTGCTTTTGAGGCCGCCGCTTGGTATTGGCATTTTGTCGACGTGGTATGGCTGTTATTATTTGTGATAGTTTACATCTTGTGAAATTGCTCTCTTTTAACTCTTTTAACTTTAAGCACGACAATGCAATGAGCTATTTATATCGGCTCTACTTCCGGGATGACGCATAAAAATGAGAGATGCTAAATATTGCCTATTAGATAAATCCTTGGTGCTAAACGCTAGATGTTAACAAGTAGGTGTGAATTAGTTGGTGTTAAATAAATAGTAGGTGTTCAATGAATCAGAGTAAAAATTGGCAAATCAAATTGTTATGGTTTATTGGCTTAGCGCCTTTACTGCTTGCGTGGTTGATGAGCCAGACAGGGTGGGGTATACCGAACGCGACAAAAAATCATGGCGACTTAGTTGAACCTGCTTTAAAGGTTCCACAGAGCTTGAGTCTGCTTCATGAAGGCCGTTGGGGTTTAATGTATCTGAGTGATTCATGTGATCAGGTATGCGAAAAGCAGCTGATCTTAATGCAGCAAGTTCACAAAGCGCTGGGTAAAGAGTTTAGCCGTTTACAGTCTCTATGGATAAAAGAAGAAGGGCATGAGCTTTTTCCCTCTAAAGTCGATTTAGTGCCGGAACTTGATTCTGCTTCAATTATTGCATGGTTTAAAGACAATAAGCTTCCAACTTTTGACCATAGCATTTGGCTCATAGACCCGGGAGGAAATCTTGTTTTACGCTACTCACAAGACACAACAGGTAAAGATATGCTTCAAGATATTCGCTGGCTATTAAAAGTTTCTCGCATTGGTTAATTGGGTTTTAAATCTCTTTAGCGTGAGAAGATCTAACAAACATGATTAATAGTCTAAATCTTCATAGCACGATGTTTGCTTAAAGTCACGTCATGTGACTAAACTAAGAATAAACAACAAGAGGTGCGATTATGTATATTCAACATTTATTCGGTTTATTCTCCCATCCCCACGCAGAATGGAGTGCGATAAGAAAAGAAAACTACAGTATGAGCCACGTGTATCTGCTTCAAATTGCACTTTTGGCTGCACTGCCTGCCATTGCCTTATATGTAGGCACAACCCAAGTCGGTGTGAGCCTGACAGGAAGTGAATATATTAAATTGTCACCCGAGCGAGCTTTACCCTTAACCTTTGCTTTCTATGCTGCAATGTTAGTCGCTGTTGGTTTTATGGCATATGTAACTTATTGGATGGAAAAGAATTTCGGCGCTGACGCAAACTTTGAACGCTGTTTAGCATTTATTAGCTTTACCGCTGCCCCTATGTTTGTTGCCGGTATGGTGGGTATCTACCCGCTATTATGGCTGAATGTTTTAGTCATCTTGGGAGCCTTATGTTATAGCTTGTATCTACTCTATAGCGGTGTCCCGATCTTTATGGATATTCCAGAAGAAAGAGGATTCATATTTTCTTCCTCAATACTGACGGCAGGCTTGTGTACTTTAGTCGGGGTGATGGCTGCCACTATTATTATATGGGGAAGTGGCATAATCCCTCAGTTAGCCAGGTAGATATTTCTAATATAAAGCCTGAAATGAAGAATTTCATTTTAGGCTTTATATCTTAGTTTTACGCTATGCTAGTTTTTATTATCAGCGCGATTAAATGCGTACTTGTTTTTTGCCTATTTCTTTATTTATCATGTTTGTAGATTAATACTTAAATGATTATCCCAAGACATCTTCAGCTTTTGAGCTGTGTTAGCAAAGCTAGACGTGCTCTTATAAAAAGTAGATCCACTTTGTGTGGCAAGAGAAAAGAGCTGTTTTTGTTTTAAATCGTATTGATATAACTTCCCCATACCATTTGAAATTATAAAACCCGATTTACTGGTAGCGGCTATGCCGCAGGCATCACGGCAACGTGCTTTATCAATAAATTCTCCTTTTGAGATATCCCAGAATGTGACAAGGTCACCCTTGGGTGATGATGTTGCTGCATATTTTCCTGACTGATCAAACCTGACACTACCGCAGTAATGCTTCATTGCTTGGTAAGTACTTGGCGGTGCCTTGAGAAAACGAATTTCTTCTCCTGGTGTATGCATCGCCATCAATGGCACTTGATCGGTTTTATCGCCCTGGTACTGCATGGCAATAACAACTTGGTCGTTTTGGTTGATATCGATATGCCGAATACTGAGTTGGTGTAAATCTTCTGGAAGGAAGCGTTGCTCAAGTAAAATACCCGTAGAAAATTCAAGATAAGTGAGGGTGGGTTGCATCGTATCTAAATTTAACTTTGCGCGCCCATCATTCTCATGCGTCTTAATGCCACCATTTGCCACGATGAGTGTTTTGCCATCAAATGAAAGCTTAATCTCATGTGGGCCAATACCATGTGAAGGGTATTGTTGGGTTATTTCGAAATCTTTCGAGCAGTCTCTGAGCGTGATTCGACCTTCTCCAGATTTAATATGATTTTCACTTGTAACTAAAAAACGACCATCTTGAGTGAATAAACCGTGGCCGTAAAAATGACGCCCTTTTGAGGGGGTTATGGTTTTAATCAGTGACCCACTCTTAGCATGAACCAATGAAATATATTTCCCGGGTCTTCTGGCTACAACGCATAATAAGTCGAGCTTGGGGTGCTTAAAAACTTCGTGCGCCCTTGCTGGTAAACGCAGCTTATTGCTTATTTCACCGATGGAATTGGTGATGATAAGCCAATGTTGACCTTGATTATCGGTAGCAGCACTGTATAAATTTAACGGACTAAGTTCTTGTGTGAACGACTTAGCGTAAGCGCTCGAAGCCAAGGGACTTAGAGCTAAGCCCTTTATAAAATATCTTCTTGTGAGCAAACTCTAGTCTCCATCTCTGCTGTTGAAGCCCAGACGAATACCGTTATGCGTAATAGCCGTTTCTAAATTGACATGTAAGACAGTTAGCGATGCTACCAAAGCCTCAGCTGATTGGTAGCCTGACGGTGTTAGAACGGATATTTTCAGAGGCGATTCTATCTGTTCTATATTGTTAAGCACTTTATTGAAATTCTCTTTAATTGCTTGGTACTCATTGTCAGAGAGCAATAACTGTAGCCCCTTATTTTTAGCAGGCGTTCCAATAAATAAGGTCTCTAAACTTTGGATATTTAGTTTGATATTTTTTAAAGAACGCTCACTTCGCCATGACTCAAAACGCTTAAATTTCACTTTCTCAAACTGGCTTCCGAGTGGCCTTTGCAGTTTTAAATCTCGTATCACTTCAATAGGTTCAACAAGCGTTTTAAGTAAGGAGGTTGCAGCATCAATATCATCTTCGAAATAACCATCGAGTTGTTTGGCATCTTTAAATTGCGGCAGCATTGTAAATTTCCACTCATCATGAAGAGAGGTGCTTGTGTTCATTAAATAACGTGAGATGCCTACGAGTACATCGCATGAAAACGTTTTATTTTCGAATGCCCCAAAAAGTTCATCGTTGAATAAAAGACGTTCTATAGCAGGTAAGCCTTTTACGCTGACACTCGCATTTTCAAAGGCATTCGCCATTAGTGCAGAAGGGTCTTTATCTGATATGAGCTTGAGTAATTGTTTACCTATATGATTTTTCTTGTCAGGCCAGAACTGAATACTATGGCTTCTCATCGCAATTTCTATAGGACCAAAGTTTACATTCTGAATATACTGCCAAGCGTCCATTGATTGATGAAATGCATCTTTTGCGCTCTTTAAATTTAGCTCTACTTGAGCTTCGGAAGAAGGCTTTAAAGATTGGCAAAAAGCCTGAGTAGTCGCATGCAGTTGACTATTTGATTCAGCCAACGTGGCATAAGCTGGAATTATATAATTCTCGACTGTTGAAATGTTAAAGGCTCTCCATGCTGCTTCATTATGGTCAGCAATTTTCATCTCAGTTAACTGACTTTCAACAGTTTGTGTGTGCTGATTTGAATAAGCGCCGGTACTGTAAAGCAGGCCACAAATTATTAAGCCTAAAGATATATTCGATTTATTTTTGTTTCCAATGTAATTGGTAAACTCAGCTCGCCGTATTTGAAGGCATATACTGGAAAAAAATAAAGAGAATAAATGCATTAGAGTGACTCCAGAAAAGAAATGAGTTGTTGGCGCTGTTTGTTGTTCATATTAACCACTGCTTGTTGAGCGTTTTTGGCTTCACCACCGTGCCAAAGTATCGCTTCCAATAGACTGCGTGCTCGGCCGTCATGCAGGAAAAAGGATTGACCGCTGACCGCTTCTGTTAAGCCAATGCCCCAAAGTGGGGGGGTACGCCATTCCTGTCCATTCGCCTGAAACTCAGGGCGCTTATCAGCTAAGCCTTTTCCCATATCATGCAATAACAAGTCAGTGTAGGGCCAGATTGTTTGTTTTTCTAAAGTGTTTTGCCCGGCTATATTGGCCGTGACAAATTGAGGTTGATGGCAGTGTTGGCAACCTGCTGCATGAAATAGTTCTTTGCCTTTGTTTCGGTTCTCAGCATTAATATTTCTCGCTGCGGGCAGGGCGATATTTCGCGTGTAATGAAGGAGTAAGTCGGTCATGACTTTTGATGCTTCAAGCATGTCAATATCGGGTTTATCTCTGCGTTTGTTGCCATGTGCTTGGTTTTTGCACTTTAGTTGTCGTGTAGTGCAATCACCTGCATGCTGTGGGAAATGCCATGAACTAATCCCCATATCGCCATTTAATGCTGCGTTATTCTGTTGCTCTAAGCTTGGCGTACCGGCCTTCCAGCCAAAACGTCCGAGACTTAATGCTCCATTAGCTTCATCCCAAACAGTATTCGCCTTCCCAGAAATACCATCTTTATTTAGGTCTTGAGGATCTGCAAGTGCCAGAATATCGTTCTTATCAATGGCCTCCAGCAAACCTAAGCCAATCAAAGGCGGTGCTATCCTGGGGGAGAACAAGAAATTTTTAGAAATAGGCCCATAGCCCAGGTGACTTATCTTATATTCAGGTCGCTGAAGCTCGATACTTTCATTATCATTTAAATCAATTTTGATAGCGGTATAGTCAACTTTAAGTTGGCCTTCCGCATTGCCGCCAGGGTAAGCAAAAGTCTGTAGTTGTTTGCCGTAAACGGGTTCTGGAATAAAGCCCAATTTACCTGATGCCAGTAGTGCTTCTTGTTGGTGGTTTGATGGCGGAATACTTAACCTTAGAAAGAGAGCGGGGGAGGATGAGTGGCTTCCTTCTATGACGCCTCTACCATTGCCTTTGTGACAACGCGAACATGAACGCGCATTATATAGTGGCCCCAAGCCATCACTCGCAGTGGTACTCGACGGAGCGAAGACCCAAATTTTTTCGAATACGGCTTGACCAACCTTGAAATCGAGTTCTTCTTCAATCGATAATGTGGGTGAAGGGTGTGAGAAAGTAAATCTGTCTGGTGACCTATTATGTGTATTTGCCCCCCCCGGCAGCAGTTCATTAGCTGATGCGCATATTGGAAAGGTTAGTATGAGGTAAATGAGTGCGGGTAAGATTTTTATAAAATACATAACTAAAAGTAGGGGGAGTGAATAGGGGTGAGCAAAATACCATCGTAGATATTTGCTCACCAATGAACGCTTAGCGCGCTTCAATTTTGCTTATATTCTATTATTTGCCTATATATTATTCAAAGACGGCATTAGGGTTATCTAAGCTATCAGAACCTTCTAACTCTACATTACCTAGCGCAAGGGTATGTATTATTTTTTCAGTTGTTTTGGCCTGAACGACTAGAGCATCGACGATGTCTTTGATGATCTGGTTCCCATCAGTATTTCCTTCACCGATTAATACATCGAAGGTATGTCCTTTGAGAGCATGATCAACCATAACTTGCATAGCTGTCTCAGTTGAGTTCAGGTTTGTTCTCATTTCAGCATCGAGTTCAGGTTGCGCTTTTTTGACTAAGTCAGATAAACTTGCGCCTTTTGTCAGCTCGCCTTGGCTATTCTTATACTCGCCTAGGTATACATTCTTAATGCCTTTCGCGTCATAATAATGCGACCAGTGCGTATTATCTGAAAAGCAATCATGTTCTTCTTCAGGGTCATGTAGCATTAAGCCAAGCTTAATACGCTCGCCTGCAAGCTCTCCGTATGCAAGGCTGCCCATTCCGGTCAATATGGTGGCTAAACCGCCTTGTTGGCCTTTTGCATTTAGCTCTGCTCTCGCGCCACCTTCAGCTGTCCAGCTAGTTGTCATTTCTTGAAGGTCATCTACCAACAGGGCAGTTGCTGACTTCAGGTAAGCTCTTCTTCGATCACAGTTTCCACCCGTACAGTTAGAAAGAGAGTAATCGGTAGCGGGTCGCTTGCCTGCACCAGGGTTTGTACCGTTAAGGTCTTGACCCCAAAGTAAGAACTCGATGACGTGGTAACCTGTCGCCACATTAGACTCTACCTCATCAATTTCATGGAGTGTCTCGCTAAGAAAGGCCTTGTTTATTGTTTTCGCATCAACAGCTTTACCGCCAATCATCGGCATAGGGTTAGCGATAATGTTCGCATTATAGAATGGGTTTTCATCAGACTCAGACCCATAAGCGGCATCTACATAGTCAATCAGACCCTCATCTAGCGGCCAAGCATTTACTTTACCTTCCCACTCATCAACTGAGGCATTGCCAAAACGATACACCTCTGTTTGCTGATAAGGTGCGCGTGCTTCAACCCAAGCTTGTTTAGTTTGAGTTAAATTTTCTTCAGTGGGGGATATTAAAAAGTTATCGACCGCATTTTCAAGTGACTTTGCACTAGATAGCGAGTCTTGAAAGCTAGATTCTGCAATCTGAATATATGTGTCTAACACTGAAGTGCTAGTAATTTCAGATTCTGATTGCTTATCTGTGCTTGATAATAAATTACACCCAGACAATAAAGAGCTAGCGATAGCGATGTTGATAATAGGTTTTAAAGTGTTCTTTAAATGCATTAGCTTGCCTTTCTGTTCAAAAAAGAAATGATAGTAATGCAAATGAGAGTGATTAGCAATTAGATTATCTTTTGCTCTTAAATCAATAACACCCAGAAACTAAGCGCAAAGTAGTACAGGTGAGGCGCATAATATTATGGCTGAATCATGTGTTCATAACGCTGGTCAGTCAAAATTTTCAGGAAGGCAACAAGTGCGCTGATCCGTTTATCATCCAAAGCCGGACCAGACTCAAGCTCTTTCAATGAAATGTTCTGCTCAATTTCAGGTTCTGCCCAGGGAAGGTTAGTTTCAGGGCTTATTTGTCGTTTTTTGTTTTTCGAATTGTACTTATTGTAGAAATCGATCACAGTTTTGAGTTCCTTGAACACACCGTTATGCATGTAAGGTGCTGTGACCGCAATATTACGAAGAGTCGGCACTTTAAACTTACCTATCGTGTCAGGATTGTCTACTTCTGGATGGTTAAACAAACCCTGATCTACATATTTATTTGGTGTTTTATTATGTTCTCTAACGGCAGTATTAACCGGAACGCCAATGTTGTGATAGGTATAGTCACTAAATACTTCTTTGGGGCTTGTTTGCCGTTTACTAAGTTGATGGCATTGATTACAGTTTGTGAATTGTTCAGAGAAGAAGAGTGTCATGCCTAAGTCTTCTTTTTCTGTTAGCTCATACTTACCCTTAAGGTAAAGGTCATACTTCGAGTCAAAAGGTGAGAAGAAATCAGTTTGTTCGAATGTTGCAATACTTATCGTTAATGCTTGGTATGCATTTCCAGGCTTGTTGAAAATATCATCGCCGTATAAGGTTTTGAAACTGTTTATATAGAATGGATTTTCTTGCAGGCGTGAGATGATAGATGAAATATCAGGCATGCCCATTTCTATCGGGTTTAAGGGCGGACCTCCTGCTTGTCCTTTTAAGTCGGTCTCACGACCATCCCAAAATTGGCCGCCGACATACTGTCCATCCTGACGTAAATGAAAATCGGGTATTTGATTAGCGTAAGACGCGGTTGGTGCGCTTCGGTCACCAAAGGACAGTCCATCATCACCTAATGATACTGCGCCTTTTAATTTTGAGCCCCGTGCATCTACGAAACCATGCTCAGGCGCGTGACATGTAGCGCAAGATTGAGTACGGTTTTTTGAGAGGTTGCGATCGAAGTAGAGTTGCTTGCCTACTTCTATTTGAAGCTCATGTTGCTCTGTTGCATTCGCTGGGAGTAAAAACGCACATAAAGCGGTAGTGAACAGACTTGAGAGCATTAAGCGAGTGAGCTTGTATGTATTAATACATATTTGAATATCGAGCGAAGAAGGCATCTATTTTGTGTACCGGTGTTATATGAATTATGAGGAAGGCGAGCATTAAACAATTAAGTAACAGATATTTCAAGTTGCTGAGAAAAACGGGATGTTGACTCTGGCGTTAGCTATCTTGAGTGAAAAATATTCAAATATCAGTCATCGAAAGGCGGTTGAGGCTCATCAATGTACAATTCGATAATATGTTTTACAACACCTTCGTTAAGGAGTTCAGAAATTGCTTTATTCATGCGCTCAAGCATCGCTTTTTTTGAACTTTCACTGATACTTGGTGAGACCGACACGACTAACCTTGAAACTAGCTGATTAATAAGTAAAGGTTCGGATATGTTAATTTTACTATCGGCATTAATTTGATCTAACCAGTATAGCGTGCCCCCAACTGGCCCAAGATTACCGTCTACTCGCCCAAGACTAAGCATTTTCAATCCTTGTTCAAATAAAGTAACAGGGGTTATTGAGATATTATCAGAGTGAATAAGCTGTGTGATCTTATCGCCATAACTTTTACTTGTGCCTCTGATAATGGCTATATTCTTATCCTTCAGATTCGACCAAGTTATTGGACTTTCTTTAAGGCTGATAATCGCGTTATTGAAATACCCAACAGGCGATAATTGCGTAACAGAATCATTTAATGATAAATCTGGGAAGAGAATCGAGACGACATAGCCATCTTGATTATTATTGAGCGCTTGGATGATACGCGGAAAAGGCACAATTAAAACCTCAGGCACAGTTGCCTCATTTATGCGCTTAGAAAATTCGCGTAAAATATCAACATAGAAACCTTTCTTCAGCTCACCATCATAGTAGCCTATTGGTTCTGACTCTATCGCCAGCAATTTGATGCTACTTTCGCCCCATAGAAGGGTAGGCGCTAAACTAGTGAGCAGAAGCAAAGTCAATCGAATGATGAATTTCATCGTATACCTCTATTTCCGCGTTATTGTTATACCTTTCAATCGGATATCTAAGTGATGTGTCTTAGTATCCTATTAGATCTTTGTGCTGCTGAACAGTCTGTCTTTTTTAGCCTGCTTTTTGTCTCTTATTAATTAGATCAATTGTGGCAGCCCTTTTATAGTTTAGCTTTCTAAGCATGAATAGGCATAGTGATGAAACAGAATAATGATCAGGCTGTAATAGAATTACTAAGTAAGGGGTGGTTAACGCACGATGCCATGTGGGTAAAGGCGGTCTATGACGAGTGTGGACCAGAGGTAGCAAGTAGGTTAAATACTCGTGCTATTCAGCTAATGGCTCCCATCGAAGTAAAGCGATTCCAAAAGGTATTAAGCCTTCCAAATGTCGATACCTTTGACAAACTTCAGAAGTTTATTACAGGGGCACTTGCTATTGTATCTGGAGAATTTACCGACTTTGAGGTTAGTTATCCATCCCATAATATTTTGCACTGGCAGTCTACACAATGCTTTGCTTACGATGGCATTAAAAAAATGGGCATGATTGAGCAATATCAATGCGGCATTATTGAAAGAATTGAAGGCTGGTTAAATGGCCTGAATATTCGTTATGAAATTCTTCCAAAAATTCAAGGCTGTAATATGCATAATGTCGGTTCTTGTAAGCTAGATATTCAACTTTTCTTTGGCAATTAATATCCTCAATTTAAGTCATTATTAACAGCAGCGGCGAAAGGGTAATACTTCTATTAAAGCCTTAGACCTTATTTGAAATTTAAATTCCAAGCCAAATGGAAATAATCATTACTCATGCAGTCTATTAATCTCTTAATGATATTCAATTAAGCTAGTATTCATTATTTCAAAAACTGAACTGAAGAGGGGCTTATGACAGCTCAGTCAACACCCAATATAGGCTTTTGGCCTTTCGTAATACTCATGGCGATGGTATTTTCATTATCCCCACTTGCTATTGATATGTATTTGCCGGCATTGCCAAACATGGCCGATTTTTTCAACACTAATATCGACGCCCTGGAGGCATCGGTATCTATTTACTTAATTTTTTTTGCTTTGGGGCAATTGATACTTGGCGCATTGGCAGATTCAATCAATAAAGCCAAGTTATTAACGTTCGGTTTAATTACATTTTCAGCAGCCAGCGTGATGATCGGTTTAGCCACGAGTCTTAGTGAACTCTATATTTGGCGTGCGGTACAAGCTTTTTCTGGCGGCAGCTCAGTCGTCGTTTTTGCATTAATTCATGCTTTCTATGGCAACAAAAGAAGCGGACAAATCATTAGTTATGTGATGGCCTGTGTTGTTGTCGCACCGATGATCGCACCGATGATGGGCAGTCAAATACTGGCTTTCGCAGGGTGGAGCTGGATTTTCTACGCGCTTGCTGTATTTGCAGGTGTCACGCTTGTGGCTCAATTAAAACTATTGCCAGCAAGTAAAATCACTCAAGTTCCACAGGCTTTTAGAATACGCTCGCTCTTATCTGCTTATAAAAACATTTTATCTAACAGCACGACAATGGCGTATGTATTAGCAGGCGGTAGCGCTTTTGCGGGCTTATTTGCGTTTATCGCGGGTTCACCCTTCGTTTATATCGAGTATTTTGGTGTATCACCGACTCAGTTTGCTTACTTGGTCGCGCTAAATGCCATCGCGATGGTGAGTATGAATTTAATTAATGCGCGTTTATTAAATGAGGTCGATCCGACTCAAAAACTAATAGTGGCAGGCAAGCTGCTCGCGATAGTGGGTGGCTATTTATTCACCGTAGCTTATTTGCATCTATCATTAGCTTTTGTGGTCATCGGTGTTGTCGCTTATGTTGGTTTATTAGGCCTTACCGCAGCGAATGCGATATCGGCAGCGCTCGCGACTGCTGGAAAAAGTGCGGGCTTGCTATCGGGTATCAATGGGGTATTGCAATTTGGCTTGGGTGCACTGTCTAGTGCTGCGGTTAGCATTAGCACTAGTACCGATGCGATGACGATGAATACCACTATGGCAATATGCGGCTTATCAACACTGTTTTTTGTTTTGATTTTAGGGCATAAAACTTTCCGTCCTTTACTAGGGGAAGCTTCATGAAGCTATCGTTACAAAACGGAATTACGCTATAGTGGCGTTTTAGTTTATCAATCATTCTATCAATCTATTTGGAGATGAAAGTATGAAGCAAATTACGCGGGTAAATCACTTAGGCATTCGAGTCACTAACTTGACGACAGCCCGAAACTTCTATGAAAAGTTAGGCTTTGAATTTCTTGTAGGGCCTGTAGGGCCTGAACCCGTGGCTATTATGGAACATCCTTCAGGCGTAAATATTAATTTAATATTAAATGCCGATGCACCTGATACTAAAAACATACTGATGGATGTGCCCGTAAAATATGCAGGCTATACGCATGTCGCTCTTGAAGTAAGTGATATGAAAACCGTGGTTTCACAACTTAATGACTTAGGGATCGAAATCACAGAAGGGCCGGTTGAATTTCCAACAGGGTTTTCCACGTTTATTCGTGATCAAGATAGAAACGTCATTGAATTTCATCAACCTAAAGAGCATGTCGATTACGCCAAACTACGTTGAACTAAACTTTAACGTAATTAGGAGTAACCACTTTGTTATAGCGGCACAAAATTGTCCGTATTGGCTAAACATTGGTCGCATATGGGAGTTTATTTGTCCGCATTGCCTATAGTTGATCGAGGGCATTATACTTTGACTTGAATATCTGCAAAGTGGACGCTAGCAAATATCATGTAGGCAGGGTTTAAACCCGACAGATCCGGCAGGAAAGTGCCAATAGTTACCGCTGAGAGGGCTAGTTAGGCTGGCCTAATTATCATGATCTCGCTTACTCATTGAATGAAGGCTATGGAGTTAAAGCGATACAAATTCAAGTGACGAAAAACCGCTAGCTCCTAAGCAAAAGCGATCATTGCATGTAGATAGAAAAAGTTATCAATAGTATATATGTTAGTCTTTTGCTGAATCGTCAA
>Ga0105353_1000534_pt1 | contig 21671 bp, 15 predicted proteins | sample EN1Hudsemesocosm_2_FD_83657 | JGI IMG/M metagenome (GOLD analysis project Ga0105353, IMG submission 83657) | Methane-oxidizing microbial communities from mesocosms in the Hudson Canyon - EN10B Hudson Canyon | ecosystem: Environmental > Aquatic > Marine > Cold seeps | place: Hudson Canyon...
GAACATTCCCGTTTTAACGGACACTAAATCCTAACTAGGAATGAGGTGCTCCATGGCAAAGGCCAACAAACCACACCGAACGTGGAAGTACACCGAAGAATTTTGAGCCTCTGCTGTTGAGATGTCTTTCTAAATGGCATCAAAGTAATGACGTTGCTGAAAAAAACTTAATATTCACCCTTAATTGTTATTTCCAACAATACCTCTACAGTATCAATTTAATGGCAGTATATTCACTTAAATTGTACAAGTTTTTTATTTCAATGCCCGTCTTTTCAATACACGTCGTCTGTAAATAAGATGAAGAAGGTTTTCATTAATATTTTTATATCTAACCATATTGACCAGTTATTGATATAAGCAAAATCGTAATTAACACGCTTCTGCATTTGATCAATCGTTTTCGTCTCCCCGCGGCAACCATTCGTTTGCGCCAATCCTGTTATCCCCGGCTTAATTTGATGCCGAGCTAAATAGACGTTAATCTTCTTGTGGTAGTAATTATTATGCTCCACAGCGTGCGGTCTTGGCCCTACTAGTGCCATATTTCCAATTAATACATTAAACAGTTGGGGCAACTCATCTATACTTGTTTTTCTAATAAAGTGTCCAATAGGTGTGACTCTAGCATCGACTTTAGCCGCTTGTTTGCAGCCATCTTCTTTATGGAGATACATGCTGCGAAATTTCCAAACAGTTATGACTTTACCTTCCCAGCCATGCCGTTCTTGATGAAAAAATATTGGCCCAGGCGAGCTTAGTTTTATTGCTATGGCTGTAAACAAAAATATCGGCGACATCATCACTAGAGCTATCAAGGCCAAACTTCTATCCATAGCCGATTTGATTAAAGCTTGAAACCCATTAATAGGCGACTCTGATAACGATATTAACGGTACACCTGCAATCTCTTTGACATTCAAATTTAATAGCGTGAGCCCGAAAACATCTGGTGCCCAAATCACATTTATATTTTCATTGAGTAATGTCAAATTGATAGAGTTAAGGTCTTGAACATGATTCATTGATAATGCGATATAAACTTTCTTTATTTTATATCGGTTAACGATCCATGGAAGATCGTCCAGATTCCCCAAAATTGGCACATCCTTAACATCCCAATTCTGGTGTTCCTGTTCGTCGCCGGGGTCAATAACACCTACAACGTGATCCCTTAACCAGTCATTATTGTTAATTTTTTTAGTCAGATGATTTGCTAGACGGTTCGTACCAATAACTAGAACATGCAAGGACCCTTCCTTGGACAAAATATACTTCTGGTAACGTTTAACAATTTGATTTGTGATTATGTAAGTTGCTACTTGGGCTGCAAATGCTAACCCAGCCCAAGTCATCAACACTTGCTGAGATACGGCTTCCAGGTTCTCGGTCAAATAACCAATTATCATTAAGATGCCAAGCACTGACAACCAGGATTTCGTCAATTTTAAAAGGCACTTTAAATAACCTGTACAACAACGATACACACCATTATTGAGATAAACCGAGCGCATAAGGAGAATAGTAATAACAGCAAGTAAGCTATGTGTTTTTGTAAACGTTGTTTCGTAAACGCTAATAACACCGTATAAAACAACAATAACTATAACGAGATCTATGATAACTTGCAGCCCAACAAACAATGGTATGTGGTCTTGCAGTAAGCGTTTTGGGCGTGAGTCAGAAACATATAAGGCCTGTTCAGGATACATAACCTCACCTATTTTTTATAAGTACAGCTATATCTTAATATTTCAGATATATATGCTATTTAGCATAAATGCATCCCTGAAATCCCGGCTTAATTTTTTAACTTAAGCTTTACTAGGCCAAGTTTGTACCACAACTCAAAAACTGTATATTTTTTGGTCAGTTAGTTTTTTTGAATCAACTTTTTTAAAAAAAGCACCCGTATTAGTGTAAAAAAAACTGACACTAAAAATGTATACGTATTTAGATGAATAAGTCTCGCTAAGTATTTATAAATAAACAATATTTTAATATTATAACTCGCATCTAACTATTCATTAGTGTCAACTTTCACCGTTTGAGGGTGCAAAGATATCTGACAGTCAATATTCAAAATAAGTTAGGTGATTAATTTTAATTCCAACTGTAATTTTCCGCTAACTAACTAACACCAACACTGATTATTTTTTAATCATTTTCTTGTGGACTTCTACAAAAAACCATCTATCTTTAAAAAACATGACCATCGAATAAAAAAGTGACAATTCAGAGAAAACGCCCCATTTCGCTGACCCGAAATTGGACCTAGTAGCTTCGCTTTCATAATGTGTCAAAAAAGCAGATTTTTATGATTGTGCAGTCTTGTAATTTATCTCTTTTGGGCTTTAATGATGAAAATCAGCATAATGGGTTTAGGATATGTCGGTACGGTATCTGCCGCTTGTTTATCAAAAGACGGACATCAAGTCGTCGGTGTTGATACAAATATAACAAAGGTCAGCCTCATCAATGATGGGTGCTCCCCCATCATTGAAAAAGACGTTGGCGATATTATTTCGGCCAGCGTCGCTTCCGGTAAGCTTTTTGCTATTAATAGTGCTTTAGAGGCCGTTATTGAAACAGATCTAACTATGGTCTGTGTGGGCACACCTAGTATGCCAAACGGTAATCTTGACCTTTCTTATGTGCGACGCGTATGTGAAGAAATCGGCTTAGCATTGAAAGTAAAACCGAACTCTCATACAGTTTTAATTCGCAGTACCATGCTACCCGGTTCCATGAAAGAGATGGTAATCCCGACGCTCGAAAAGTCATCTGGAAAACAAGCTGGAAAGGATTTTTCAGTTTGCATTAACCCTGAATTTTTACGTGAAGGATCAGCTGTATACGACTTCTATCACCCGCCTAAAACCGTAATTGGCTCGATGGATGACGATGGTGCATTGACCGTGGCCAGTCTATATAAAGACCTAGATGCGCCACTAATTAATACCGACCTCTCTACGGCTGAAATGGTTAAGTACACAGACAACGTGTGGCATGCTTTAAAAATTGGCTTTGCAAATGAAATTGGACTTATCTGTAAATCTGTCGGCATAGATAGCCATAAGGTGATGGATATATTCTGTAGTGATAAGAAATTAAACTTATCACCTAGTTATCTAAAACCAGGGTTCGCATTTGGAGGCTCTTGCTTACCTAAAGATTTACGTGCGCTGATGTATAAAAGTAAATTACTCGACCTCGCCTTACCGATCATCAACTCTATCCTTCATGATAATGAGCGCCATGTAGATCGTGGGATAGAAATGATCACTTCAAAAGGCCGAAAACGTGTCGGCATATTGGGTATTAGCTTCAAAGCCGGCACCGATGACCTCAGAGAAAGCCCTATCGTTGAAGTGATTGAGCGCTTACTGGGCAAAGGATACGATCTTAAACTGTATGACTATAACGTTAATTTAGCATCGATCAATGGTGCAAACAAAGACTATATCCTGAATAAGATCCCCCACATTTCTTGTTTGATGGTAGACACTATGAATGAAGTTTTAGATCACGCTGAAATCATCGTCATTGGTAACAACTCCAGCGAATTTAGCGATGTCCTTAAAAATTCTCGCCCGAATCAAGTCGTCGTTGACTTTGTCCGTATATCTGATCAATCCAGTCAGGAAGGTAAATATGATGGGATCTGCTGGTAGTGCGTATAGTAAGAGAAAACGCGTTTTAATTATCGTAGAAAATCTGCCAGTACCGTTCGATCGCCGGGTTTGGCAAGAGGCGACAGCGCTTAAGAATACCGGTTACCAAGTGTCGATCATTTGCCCTACCGGCAAAGGCTTCGAGAAACGGCATGAGGTGATTGACGATATTCATATCTACCGTCACCCTCTCCCTCTAGAGGCTTCTGGCGCGCTTGGCTATTTACTAGAATACTCCGCTGCATTATTTTGGGAATTTGTTTTGGCTTGGCGGGTACTACTCACTCGCGGTTTTGATGTCATACATGCGTGCAATCCACCGGACTTAATATTTATCGTTGCTCTGTTCTTTAAATTGCTAGGTAAAAAATTTGTGTTTGACCACCATGATATCAATCCTGAGCTATATGAAGCCAAATTTGGGAAGCGAGATTTTTTATATCGGATGATGTTATTTTTCGAGCGGCTTACTTTTCGTTCCGCCGACATTTCGATTGCGACCAACGAGTCCTATAAAGAGATCGCTATTACCCGCGGAGGAATGGATAAAGATAAGGTATTTGTTGTGCGTAGCGGCCCTAGCTTGGATAGATTAAAACAACTACCGCCGGATGAATCCTTAAAGAACGGTAAAAAATTCTTAGTGGGTTATGTCGGGGTGATGGGACAGCAGGAGGGTATCGATTATTTGCTTAAATCTATCAACTACATCGTTTACACCCTCAAAAGAACCGATATTCAATTCAGTTTGGTCGGCGGAGGCACTGAAATCGACAACCTGAAGACAATCTCTCGTGACCTGAAGGTAAGCGATTATGTCCACTTCACTGACAGAGTGCCTGACCAAAAATTACTCGAAGTGCTAAATACAGCCGATGTCTGTGTCAATCCAGATCTCGCTAACGAGATGAATGACAAATCTACCATGAATAAAATCATGGAATACATGGCGCTTGGAAAACCAATCGTACAGTTTGACTTAACCGAAGGTCGTGCCTCTGCGCTAGAGGCTTCATTGTACGCAAACAAAAATGATTTTATTGATATGGCAAATAAAATCACATACTTACTCGATAATCCAGACCTCCGAACACAAATGGGTAATTATGGTAAACAGCGGGTAGAAAAAGAGCTTGAATGGAAATATGAAAACCCCAAGCTTCTAGCAGCTTATGAGGCGCTATGCATGTAAGTGCTTTATGCACGGACATGATAGTGATAAAGAATAGAGCTAAAAAATTCAGTTCTAGTGGTGGTTTTCAACACTCTGAAATAACGCTAACTGCGTTTTAAATACCGTATTGTTCGTAATATTCATTTCCCAGACAACTGTTGTTGTGGGCACCTTGTGATCAAAACGACGCGACACCCACCCTCCTTCTGGATTGTCGCTTCCTACGATAAGTTTTGGTGTTATATTTTTATCTTTCATAGTCATCATCAGGCCAACATCCCCTACACTCACCACTACTTTTTTGTTTTGCACATGAACGCTACACTGCTCAGAAAAATGCCAGCATAGTTGTATTATATGGCTGCCGGTACACTCAATGTGATCACAAACGTTTATTAGATTGGTGCCTTTATCGAACAAGATTCCTCTTTTATGTAGTACAGCATCTTGTAACCGTAAATAACCATCGTGCTCGCCTTCAAAGTCATCAAATTTACTATTTTGTTCAAAACTAATACACCTGGTTTTTGCTTTATGTAGCCACATAAAGTTACCACCAATTTCGGATTGATCTGTATGATCTACACAGACAGTATTATGAGCTGAGGTACCCCTAAAATAATTACGCCATTTTAGTTGGGTATGGTAAGCATAGGTACCGGGGTCAATTAGTATCTCATGACCAGAAACAGACAGAGTGAAAGACAGGCTATCGGCATGACCATGCGCAGCAATACTTTTATAACCCAGCGGCCCTGCATCAACAACGAGTTTAATTTCATTATCCATGTGGAAATTTTTGCCGAGTATATAGTACCCTCCTTGTGGAAATGCTGTTTTAAGAGAACAAGTAGCGCTAACCTCTTCAAGCCGATCAAACTCATTGTTAGACACAGCCCCTAACAGCCAAAGACTTTTATCATCCATTTTTTTTGCGATTGCTTTGAAGTCTGGGCGGTTAAAAAGTACTGCACCACTCGCTAACAATGACCTAAAAGGGCACCAGTCATTTTCTTGCGAAAGACGCACAACATAACCATCATCCGCATCACCTATCATCGGTATATTGCCACCTACATCCATGATCGAAGCAATAAACTCGAGCATACACTTAATTCGACCTTTAAATAATACCGAAAAAACCACGCCGTTTGCCTTAGCGTTTAGCTCAGTCAACAATAAAAAATCCAAAACGAATTGCTGGTAGGCAACAGTTTGTTCTAAATTAACCCCATCAGCAGCATTCTGTCTTAATGCTTCTTGCTCCAATATTGATTTAGCCTTTTCCTGAAAAGCACTGAATTCAGGCCAATATGGCCAGGTTACAGAAGCAATAAATAAACCTGCGGATTCGCCAATCAAATGATTGTTTGCCGATGAAAAACGGGAGAAGTGACCTTGAATAAAATGGCAATGCTGATAAATAAACGTTAGCCAACGATCCAAAAAAAGCCGTCCAGAATCACCCTTAAAAAGCGTTGAATCGACCCCGCCAATTAACTGCCATACCAAGCTCCAGTTAATCAATCTAATCCCAAGCTCTAAGGAACTCGACCAATGCGGCCCCTTTTGATACGGGCATTGATCAAACCAGGATTCAAGTTGTACCTTTATGCCATCCAGGTAACTTTGTTCCCCAGATAATGCATAGGCTTGCGCGAGTGTCACCAAGTGTAAATGGCGACTAGGTTCCCATAAGTATTTAATATCGCCGACTAGTTGTTCATTGCGATAGTCTAATGACTTGCCAAACTGCAAAGGTGCAGTTATTGACGTTTTGGGATCGCGATTCCATTTAGGGGGAATACCCATATCGAAATTGGATAAAGAGAATATGCTCAGTTTACCCGTAAGTAATTTATCTGCCGCTGCAAGGTACGGTGAAGGTTCAATTAACGAAGAAGCCTGCAACCACAAGATTGATTGTTCACTTAAATCCGGCGACGGTACGTTAAAGGCGCTTAAAAAGCCCTTGCGTTCAAGACTCACACTACCTAGCACTTGAAATCGATGACAAATTTCAGCAATAGACATGCATTGTAATCGGTTAAACAGCCACCCAGATTTTTGTACAATATTCATAGCACCCATAGTGATGGCCTTATTTTTTCAATAATCTCTGCGGTAATTTTAAATCGATTAGATTACAACTTAAGTACATTTTTTCGGCTATAAAAGGCTTCGGAAATAAGAGTGGGTGAGTTTGATTCCATTCCTCGTATCCGCATCAACGACCAGAACAGATCATCCGTAAACCAGGCCTTAGTTTGCTGAGAATTATAGGTTTTCTGTAAAATCTTGATTTTTTTTAAGCCAAGATCTTCATCCAGATGAACAAATGAATTTGGAATGCTTAAATCTCCATCCCATTTAGGTATTTCATATTCCAGAATCAAGTGATCTCTAAATGTATTCCACGTTAACTCCGACACCAACCGATGGTCTTGATGTAGATCGTGACGATAATGAGTAAAGATTAAATCAGGATTGATCTCTTTTTTTAGTGACTCAAAGACTTCTTTTACTTGTTCACCATGATAAGGCAGAAACCCATCTCGAAAATCAAAAATACGTAAATCCAGTTTATTGGCACATGCGGTAAACTCATTGGCTCCGTTTGTGGCCTCTTGCTTTCGTTGTTCATTCGATGAAAAAACCACCCAACAGATGTTAACATTCGGGTTGTTCTTGAGCATTGATAGCACGGTTCCACCACAACCAATTTCTATATCATCACAATGAGCTCCAAGAGCCAGTATTGTCTGAGGAGCGCTTTGTTTTTCTGGTTTTAGGTTAATCATTTTTTCCAAACCATCCAAGGTGTTTCACCGGAGTCATATAAGCTGTCAAAGAGTTTCTTGTCTTTAAAAGTATCCATGCACGACCAAAACCCTTCATACTTTATACTATGTAGCTTGTTTTCTTTGATCAGACGCTGAAAAGGGCCTTCTACCAACTCATCACCATCTTCAATATAATCAAAAATACTTTGTTTTAGCACAAAAAAACCACCATTGATCCAGTGTTCAGCACCACCAACCGGCTCAATCTTTTGTACTTGCCCTTCTTCATCGACCTCAACGGCATGAAAGCTTTGAGACGGCCTAACCCTAACAAAACTAGCGACGGAGTCTGTTTGTTTAATGTCTTCAATATGTTCGTTGATATCTAAATCAGATAATCCATCGCTGTAGTTGGCAAGGAAGTACTCGTCACCTGCAACCCAGGGCTGAACGGCCTTAAGGCGTTCACCAATATTGGAATGCATCCCGGTATCGACAAAAGTAATTTGCCAATCCTCAATGTCGCTATTGAGTAATTCTATACTCCTCCCCCCATTCGTTAAGACAAAATCATTTGAGATAGTCTCCTCATAATGGAGAAAATAATCTTTGATCAAATCGCCACGATACCCCAAACATAGAATAAACTCTTTATGTCCATGATGAGCATAGTATTTCATCAGATGCCACATAATTGGGCGTAAGCCAATGCTAGCTAAGGGCTTAGGTATTGTTTCAGAATACTCTCTGAGTCGTGTTCCTAGACCACCACAGAATAATACAACTTTCATGGTCAACTCCTTCTTTTTAGGTTATTAAACTTAGCTTGAAATAATTAAGTTGTCAGCTCTAAAAGATCCGTAGAATAAAGCTCTTCTGCGGCCACTTGGATTTCACTGAAGCGCATATTGGCCCTTTCAGCAATTTCTAGTAATGAGTGTTCGCCATCCGATAGATTGAGCACCCATAGCTTTGCCAGTATGCTTCTTTCTATATTCTCCCCCCCTGTTTTTCGATACAGTCCTCTTTTGCCGAGCTGAGGTTCTCCGAAAGGAGACTGGTTAAGGAATATCGCATTGTTTTCAAATATGTTGATGACATCCAGATAGGCGCTAATCGTGTCGGCAAGGTATTCAGGTTGCACTAAACCCAGATTGTCAGCTGAGGTGTGATATTCAGGGTAGCAACCATTAGGTGTTCTCATTAGACTGCCTATGGGAAGATTAATTCCTGGAGAACAAAATTGACGCTCATCGTAACCATAGGGTGAAAACGCAACAGTCTTATATGGGCGACCATTTGCTGCCAGAACATGCTCTACCAACTGATCGGTATAACATTCTTTGTTACGGTTTTTTTTATAAGTCAGTGGGCCAGCATCACCTGCCACTGCTAACACCAACCCAGCCCGAATGTTGTGTAGTGAATCTTGGTTTTGGTGTAGCCAGGTAATCGAGCCAATTGTCGCTGGCGCAAATACAAAACGATAGGATTTATTCAGTGAAGTCTGTGAACTAAGTACTTTAGCAAGTTGTGTTGCAATCGCTATTCCGCTCAAATTATCATTACACAACGAGGGGTGACAGATATGTGTAAAGATAAGAAATTCATCGCGACTCTCGCCAGGTATGAAATAGTCGCCGTAGTGTAAGTGGCCATCTTTAAGGTCTGAATCAATACATACTCGGTAATGCTCATCCTGAAGAGTCTGACGCTGTTTTTCAGAAAGGCAAAACCCCCACGTTTCGTTATAGTATGCCGTCCGATATGGAATCCAGTCCGGGTGCTCAGGAATGCTGTGTAGATGTTTTTCCAGCTCCGCTAGAGGTACGACTTTGTCAACTGGATAGCTGTAGCTGACAACATGTAAATTTGAGTGCTTAAAGTCGATTATTTTTTTTCCTGATAAACTCTCGATATATGCTTCGCGAATATTCCATTCTTTCGGAATGTTCCAATCAAACACCTGAGTTCCAGTGGCAACACATTTAATATTAAGATCGAAATTTTCATTGAGAATTTTTAGTGTTTCTAGAGTACCTTCGCCAGTGATGCTTCTACACAGTGGATATAGGCGTTCTATTAGTGAATAGCTAATTTCGCCCATTTCCTCTATGGAGTGATCTAGCTTTAGGTGTGTCCAGTGATGGTTATTCATATGTTCAGGCTCCGTTTCTTGTTAGAAATATTTAGAAGCGCCAGAAAAATTCGTTGTCTATCTGTTGGGTTGAAATTAGATACTTTAGCTGCTGTAGCCTGGTAAATGGTTTGGCATGAAATACCTCATGAGACATATTTATCTGCTCAAAGGTTCTACGTAATTGTTCAGCACCAAGTTTGGCAGTCCAGTCGCACTTGAAACCAGGCAATTGTGAGTTAATTTTATCAAAGTTAACCCGATAGCTACGGTTATCACCACCGCTGTCACCAAAGGATAGTTCACAGCCAGGGAAAGTCTCACTAACAATTTCTGCGATTTCTCTTACCCGGTAGTTATCTCTATTATCACCGACATTAAAAATTTGGTTATGGATCGCTGCTCTGGGAGCGACCAGTGCACAACTGATTGCTTTGCAAATATCTTGAACATGCACCAATGGTCGCCACGGGCTACCGTCACTAATCATGGCAATCTTTTTTTCTGTCCACGCCAGGCCGGAAAGGTCATTAAGCACGATATCAAAGCGCATTCTTGGGGAGGCACCATACGCAGTAGCATTACGTAAAAAAACCGGGCTAAATTTATCGTCAGCAAGTTGTGATACATCTCTTTCGACATTCGTTTTACAGTCTGCATAAGCCGTCTGCGGATTGACCGCAGATGTTTCATCAAGAAAATCGCCGCTACCCGCACCATAAACGCTGCAGGAGGAGGTGTAAACAAAACGTTCAATGCCAAGTTCCTTGCATAAAGTAGCAATGCGCAGACTACCCAAGTGATTAATTTTGTGTGTGACTTCCGGGTTATTTTGGCCCAGGGGGTCGTTTGATAATTCCGCTAAATGCACCACTGCATCAAAACCTACTAGATCGCTAACTTCAATGTTGCGCAAATCTTTGTTGATCATCTTAGGCTGCATGGGTGTATCTTTACGACTGCTGTATAACCATCCATCTCGATAGAATCCTGTATCGAGGCCGGTCACATCATGGCCTGCATGCATAAGAATTGGAGCTAGTATGGATCCGATGTACCCTTCGGTACCAGTAACAAGAATATTCATGGTCGATGCTTCCTGTTTAATGGGCTGGTGGCTACCCGATAATATTCACTTTAACCGGGCTGCATATTACAGTTGTTATAGGGCTTATTTATTTTATTTATGCGCTTTCTAAACGACAGGTTTTCAATGTCAATTAGTGTTGTTCGAGTACCCTAACCTCCGGTATGGGTACTACAAATTTACCTCCCCATTCCCGAATATAGGCGTGTTGGTCACTGATTTCCTTGGATAGATTCCATGGCAAAATCAGAATATAATCGGGTTTAGTCTGTTTTATCATCGCCGGATCAAGGATCGGTAAGCGACAGCCGGGTGTATATTTACCTTGTTTTTGCGGGCTAAGGTCGACGGTATAATCCAGAAAATCTTGCCTAATACCACAATAATTCAATAACGTATTGCCTTTTCCCGGAGCGCCGTAACCGATGACCTGTTTGCCTTCGCGCTTTTTTTCGATCAGAAAGTCCAGTAGCTTGCGTTTAGTTTCTTTTACTTTTTCTTCGAAATCCTGGTATATCTTGAGATTATTAATACCAAGTTCAATTTCATAATTACGCAGATCCTTCACTCGCGGTGAGACTTCCAGCGTTGTGTTTTCAGTGTGTCGACCATAGATTCTTAGTGATCCTCCATGAGATGACAATTCTTCAACGTCAAACAAAGTAAGACCGTGGTGCGCAAACATTTTTTCAACAGTAAAGAATGATAGATAGGAAAAGTGCTCATGGTAGATGGTGTCAAACTGGTTTCCTTGAATCAACCTTAGCAGATGCGGAAACTCCATTGTTAGCACACCATCCTGCTTTAGTAGCGCCTTCATTCCAGCAATAAAATCATTAACATTAGGCACGTGAGCAAGAACGTTATTTCCAAGTAGCAAATCAGCAGGACCGTAGTCGGAGAGAATACTCTTTGCAGTGTCCTCACCAAAAAACTGAACGGTAGTTCTAATACCTTTTTCAACGGCAGCAGCAGCAACATTAGCAGCGGGTTCAATGCCGAGAACAGGAATATCTTTCGCAACAAAATGTTGTAACAAGTAGCCGTCGTTGCTGGCGATCTCCATGACTAAACTTTTGTTATGAAGCTGAAGCTGGTTCATCATCATGTCAGTATATTTTTTAGCATGATTAACCCAGCTATCGGAGAACGAGGAAAAATAATCGTAATCGCTAAAAATCTCATCAGGTGTAACATACTCATCCAGTTGCACGAGATAACAGCTTGTACATACATAAGCATGCAGTGGATAAAACGGTTCCATTGAATTTATTTGAGCGGGAGTGATATGTGTTTGACATAAAGGTGACATTCCCAAGTCAACGAAGCTGTGTTCAATTCTTGTATTGCAAAACCTGCAATTGGGCTTATGATTACTCATACTAAAGTATCCTCAAGGCAGCCGTAAGTATTGATCCACATTCTTCCTTAAAGCTATGTCTCCATATTAAATGCTGTTGCTGCAACGTTATCAGGCCTCATTGCCTTTTGTGGGTTGCCAGTCATTCAGCAGCGGAGATCACTGCCCGATAGTGGTACAAAAAGTATAGATGAACTTTCTATTTATGAAAGCATATCGCTGTTTTTCTAATCAGTTCTATCCCACCAAAGTAATCAAACAACGACTAGTTCAGCTTTGATACCAAGCGCTTCCAGTGACTCCGCTATTTCTTTTTGATAAATAGGATTCATGATAAGAACTGTGTCAGGTGCAAACTCGATTAGTTGCTCAGGCGCAACGATTTCTTGCCCAGTACCTGGCAAGAAAGCGCCGTGTTTACGTGGATTGATATCCACTGCACAACCAATCGCACCGGGTACATTAACCATGTTGAGGTAAATTACCGCTCGCGCTCCGGTTCCCCAGAGTGCAACCTGCTTACCTTTCTCAACAAAGCCTTCCAACTGAGCACGGCAAGTTGCTAGACGCTTGTTAGCTGCCTGGGAAAAGCTGGTGACTAATCCAAGTAGACGCTCAAGTTCCATTTGGTTTTCAGTAGGCTTAATTACTAAAGTCTCAGGCTTGGCTTCAATTGCTAAGCACTGATTATCAAAGGTTGACCTAATTTCATTTACCTCAAACCCTGCACGTTCAAAGACCTTTCGCAGAGCCGGTTCAGTGAAGTAGGAGCAGTGCTCGTAAATAATATCCCATATCGAAAGATCCTGGATTAGGAACAGGGCATTTGGCACTTCAAAGCACACATGAGTATTTAAATTATCACCTATGGTGGCACGTACACTCTGCATAAAATCGAGAGGTTTGGGGATGTGTTCGAGAACGTGCCTCGACGCCACCATGTCCGCAACAAGATTTTTGTGCTTTTCGCCGTAGTACTCAGGCACGATGGTGACGCTCTCATGCCAATCCGCAATCACTTTATCGGGGTGATAGCTGGGGTCAAATCCGCGAGCACGATTACCACCGATCGCGCAGAGCAGAGACAGAAACTTACCATCACCGCAGCCAATTTCAATCACATCTTTATCATGAAGATCAAGCCTTTCCACCATGCGCTCAGCTTCTACCTTGGCATACTCCTGGTAGACCTTCGAAAAATGAAGCGCATTTTCATAGAGTTCACTATAGTCGGTGAGCTCGGAATCGAAAATAAGGTTCTCAATGAAGCCACAACTAGAGCAAAAGCCTAGACGGATATTCCCTCTGACGCACTGCTCCGCCCGTTGTCGTGTTGGCCATAGGGCGCAAGACAATACTGGTATGCCTTCGACGGCAAAAAACTCTTCAATTTCAGAAGAGCCGCATACTGAGCAGGTGACAGACATCTTGGTCATGCAATGTTCTCCATAAGTAAGGCAACTTATCGAAGTAGAAAGCTACTCACGGTCTTAAAAAGAATCAACTTGAACTCCATTACCGCAAGCATATGTTTACTGTGGTAATAATATTTTCGTGGGTAGTGATTAATGTCCCCGAATCTGTAGCACTGATAACCAAAAAAATATTTTGTTAGCGAAATTGACCCTTTTTGGTACGTGATATTTCCGTCTACATACCATTAACGGGCATTTACTTATTTTTAGATAAAGCGTAAAAAATTAATTTGTGTGAGATGATTCACTAGTATTTTTTATCATTAGTTATTATTTAAGGTAGTCCTAAATTCATTATTGTAAAGCAAGAAAAAACACATCTTCTTCACTTGAATGATTTAATTGAAGTTATAAATTGATGTTACCTTTGTTGATCGTTGTTTAAACCTTAATGACGAGTTATGTCCAATACGCCTATAAACGTTACTATCTACAAAACACCGCTATTTCGAATTTAATAAACACACCATTCAATACACTGAGCTTTTTACATCTTCTTGTTAAATCTCACAAGATGTAGCTGAGAATAAATGTAAAATTTAAGACCAATGATATTTTATTTATACTTCGAAATTCTAAACGTTAAGTTATTTAGTCTAAAACAAACTAATATTCAGCGAGTATTACGTTCATTACATTTGGTCTTGTACAACAATTAATCTACATTATATATATGTACCAAATGCACCTTCTGAGAAGAGGCGCTCCACCACAACAAGATGCTTATGAAAGGAGTTAACTGGAACCCTCTCTTGCGTCAGACTGATATAGTAAGCCTGTATTGATGTTCAGTAGCACTTAAAATAATGACACTAGTATGAAGTAGATTACGCAATAGAAGTCAAAGTCCTAATTTTTTCTTCTCACACTTCAAACTAAAATCGTTAAGTCAAAATTGACTAAGTAAGGCCTAGCCATGCGATTGAAAATTCTTATTCTTTGCCAAAATCAATTCGGCACCCATATTGACACATATTTTTATTGTCGATACCTCCGCAAGAAATATCAGGTGACCTATATTGGCTGGGATTACGAACTCCCCCGACAAAGCCTTGAGCAGGTGACAATAAAATACATTTCAAGAGATGGCAATATTGCCGCCCGTAACATTCGTTATTTCCGAGCTGTAATTGAATTTCTCCGAAGTAATCCCGTTGATATCTGTTTTATCAAATACTTCAGAGGGTGTTCAGTTTTACGGCTTTTTTTCAGAAAGATACAGTTTGTTTTTGACATACGCTCTGGCGCAGTAGCAGATAATCCTCCTCGTAGATTCCTATATGATTACGCTATGTGGATTGAGTCACTTTTTTTCAATAATGTTACGATCATTTCTCAATCCCTTGCCAAAAGGCTTCGCTTAAGCAATAAAGCAACCCTATTACCCCTAGGCTCAGTCACAATCTGTGACCACCCAAAAACATTTGAGACCTTAGATCTGATATACGCTGGAACGTTTACCAACCGCAACCTTGAAAAGACAATTATTGGATTCGCTGGATTTATTTCTAACAAACCGACTTCACTACAATCCTCCTACACGATAATTGGTTCCGGACATCAAGGGGAAGAAGAAATTTTACGCTCTTTGATAAAAGAATATCGTCTTGAACAGCACGTGAATATTGTTGGCCACGTGCCCTTTTCTGAGCTAGGAAAATATTTTCAAAAGGCAAATATCGGAATTTCTTTTGTTCCTAAAACCTCTTATTTTGATAAACAACCTGTTACCAAGACTTTCGATTATTTCCTCTCTGGTATGGTAGTTATCGGCACCTCAACATATGAACATAAACTAGTTATTGATGAAAGCAACGGCATTTTGATTGAGGACACGTCAAGTGCATTCAAAGACGGCCTCACCCTTCTGTACGAGAAAAGAAAACAATTTTGCAGTCAAACGATAATGCAAAATTCTGAAGTGTACCATTGGAAAAATATCGTTCATAAATTCGACAAATATCTCTTTAAATTAACCGTTGGTGCTAAAAATAATGAACAATAAAATTTTACTCACCCTACCCAGTTTTAATGATCAAGGCGGAGTCGCAAGTTTTTTCAATTCCGTTCTTATCCATACCCATAATACTCATATCGCCCCCCTTGAAATAGGCGGGAGTAAGAGCGCAGGTAATCATTTTCATCCACTAAATGATCAATTACGGTATTATTTTTCCTTAAGAAAAATTCAACCGGGTCTTGTACATTTAAACCCATCGTTGAACTTTAAGAGTTTTTTTAGGGATGGCCTGTTAGCTTTCCTGGCAGCAAAGCGTAAAATTCCTTTCCTCGTTTTTTGGCATGGATGGAACAGCGATTTTGAAAAAAGAGTTCAAGATAAATACCTATGGTTTTTCCGTAATACATTTGGAAAAGCGTCAGGATTCATTGTTCTTTCTTCAGAGTTTAAAAACAAACTCATTGATTGGGAAGTTAACGCTCCCATTTACTTGGGGACCACCTGTGTTGACGATGGGCTTACACAGGGTATAGACCCCTGTAAAAAGTGGGAGAATCCAGATGAAATATCTTGCATTAATGTTCTATTCCTAGCCAGACTTGAAAAAGAAAAAGGAATATATGAAACAATTGACGCGATTAAAATACTACATAATAAAGGCTATAATGTTCGCTTGACCATTGCTGGTGATGGCCTGATTAAAAATGAATTAGAGCGGCATGTTAAAGCACTTGGACTGCCCCAACAAACAATACAATTCACGGGAGATATTCGAGGAAATAAAAAAATTGAGGTATTTAACAGTCATCATTTATTTTGTTTTCCCACGTCATACGGTGAAGGGTTACCGACATCTGTTCTAGAAGCCATGGCTTTCGGGCAAGCTGTCGTCACAAGACCGGTTGGCGGTCTTAAAGACATGTTTGAACACAAAAAAATGGGCAGGCTTGTACAATCCAAAAGTCCCTTGGATATTGCCAACCACATGGAAAAGCTAATTTCCGACACCCATAACCTTGCCTCTGTGGGGAAATACAATGCGCTGTATGCAAAAAACAATTATATGGCATCTAAGGTAGCGGTAAACTTACAAAGCATCTACAAGGAAATATTAACACCTCCTGATGAAGTAATTTCTACAACAAGGGCAAACTCATCGAATTAAGCAAAGGGAAACCTATGGCTATTTACCATGAATGAGATAGTTGAAAGAAGTTCTAGAGATAGACCTCAGAAGCACTGGTGGAAAAAAATTAAGTTTCAACTTAGTGCATGCCTTATCCACACACCAAAATTAAGGGTATTACTAAAAAGGGTCTGGGTGTCGTGTTTAGGAGTATTACTTCAATCACTCTATTGGAGAGTTTTATTATGGAACTTTATAACCGGTAATTATTGTAAATGCATACAATACAATAAGACTCACTGGGTTTCTCCTGTTTCTATTGAATACACTGGGTTAACCGAATTTAATATCCACTATTGTAAAGGTCGGGTAATTACGGGAGATTGGGACCGACTTGAAAAAGTTTTTACCCGTCTAGATATCTATATAGCAATTGAAGAAGTACTTTCTAAAGGTAAAAGCTGGCCTGAAACAGAGTTCCACCAACGAATTATTAAAAAAATCGCTAATGGTCAAATTTACTGGAATTGTGTTGACGAGTTTTCTTTTAATCAACGTTGTCGAAACCTAGAATTGCTTTTCAAAAGCATAAAGGACAATGGATATAAAACGCAGGAGGAACTGCTACAAGGTCAGTATTTTGATTATCGAAAAAAAAATGATGAAATAATTGTCAGTATCGGTAGAGACGGCAATCTATTGTTTAGCAACAGCGCTCACCGGTTAGCCATTGTTAAGATTCTAGGACTAGAAAAAGTCCCCATAAAAATTTCAGTCAGACATCCTGACTGGATTCAGTTCATTAAAGAATTGAGCTCTTACATAGATAAGAACGATATTCCGCTAAGCCATGACTTTAGACACCCGGATATAGAAGACTTAAAATCGTCTAAAAAAGGCGAAACGCTTTATGAAATAATTAGTAAAAACATACCTGTGAAAAAGGGAAAATTAATCGACTTGGGTGCAGGTCTTGGATATTTCTGCCATCGTTTTCAAAATGATGGGTTTAACTGTTATGCATCCGAATGTAGCTCTTTCCAATTAAAATTATTAAAACAAATAAAAAAAGTTGAAAGGTATAATTTTTCTATTACAGAAACGCCTGTGTTAAAAACAAATTACATTAGAAACAATAGATTCGATGTAGTACTAGCACTCAATTCTTTTCATTACTTTTTAAAAACGGAAGAAACTTTTAACGAGCTTATTCTATTTCTCAAAAATTTAGATGCAAAGGAACTCTACTTTCAATCCCCTACTACACTATCCACAACTAATCGTTGCGATTATAAACAGTATAATCCTGAAGAGTTTGTTGGCGTAATCTTAGAGTATTCTAGCCTCTCAAATGCAGAGTTAATTGGATATACAAACGACAACACACCGCTATATAAGCTCTATACTTAGTGTTGGATCTTTGAAATTGATTTGGTAATTACCCAATTAGAGTGCTTACCTTATAATTATTCCATAAATAGATGTTCGGTATTTATGGAATAATGGTTCAAATAACGCTTATTGGAGGCTATTTAACTATAGCAGCCTCAATATTCCATGGCGAAGAAGGTGGTGACTCTACCTCTTGAACACCTTCAAATTCAACTGCGCCTATATCGGGTTTATTATCCAGTACAGCCAAGTTAACCGACTCACCACTACTCCATGAAATGGATCGATCTATCGTTAGTTCATGTGTGCTCATATTTACAGACTTGACTTGCACTTTATCTGAACCAACACTAATAAAATCCCCTTCGATCAAACCATACCCATCTGTAAAGTAACCGGCATCAACAACGGATACTTTTGTACCAGATCCATTGGACTTTGTTGTTGTTAAGTCTCCAGCCTGATCTTTACAAGGACTGCTATCAGATAATGCAAAATCTTCACGGTTAACCGGGTTAGTAATCACAAATTCTGGGGCGCGCTGAATATTTTTAAAAAATATATCTGGGTGTTTTTCCTCATAAGAGCTTAAGGAGCTCATTCTTTCAACACCCGAATAAATCTGCTGATTCGAAGCACTTGAGTCGGAGGCAAAGCAATTATAAGATATCTCATTGTTTCGAAAAGCACTACTATCAGTCCCTATACCGTTTGAGAAACTAATTTCCGAGTCATGCTGATCTGATTCTGGTCGTTGCCTGGCTTTATAAATAATATTATTTTTAAACGTGTTATCGCTTGGTTTATATTCAGAGGTGTTGTATGCATTTACGTACCAACCAGGTCCGCCAATATTATAAATCGTATTGTTAAAAATTTTATTATTTGCAGCGATAAGGCTGGATGAGCCAAGAGAGGATGCGATACCTTCTCCTTGCCCTGTCTGATTCATTAATATATTTTTTCGTACAATTTGATATGTCCCTGTTACCTTCATTACACCAACACCCGAGTTATCGACGGATTCCGGTATATTAGCAAAAATATTATTTTCAATAACATTGCCTAAACTGTTCCTAACTTCTATCGTTCTATTCCCAACCTTATCGCCTTTTGCAATATAACCGACCTTAAATGTAAAATTTGAGCCATCATAAACTTCCCAAAAATTATCATAATAATTATCTTTTATAATATTATAATTACCCTCAATAAGGCCCATATCATGTCCGGATTTTTTAAAAGTATTCCCTTGTATTAAGTTTCTTTCATTACTAGATCTGATCCACATCATGCTACCGGAATCTTCAGGATGCCCCTTCCATGGCTCAACATTCCAGACCCCATTATATTCAACGTAGTTATTAAGGATTTTGTTAAAAGTAGAATTTTTTATGAAATCAAAGGCGGAATAGCCTTTAGACCTAACCAAGCGGGAATTCTTTATTATAGTATGGGTCGTGTTCTCATAAACCGCCCAATTACCATATTTACTATCTCGATAAATCCCCCCCCCATCTGCATCTATTCCATCTACGGTGATATAACTTCTATCCTTTATGAGAATTAGAATAGTCACACTACTTGTTGGACGAAATTTAGGCGTTTCATTTGGGTAGGCTTGATAAACTATTCGATTGGACTCTGATGTACCTGAACGAGCAGGAGCAATTCGTTCGTTTGTATATGTCCCCCCTCTCAAGATTGCTTTGTCACCAGGCATCAGTTGCTCGTTGGCATAATCAAGACTCCATGGCTCATTTTTTGTGCCTGGCCCGGATCCTCCGTTTGGTGCAACATAATACTCCGTTGCGGTTATGGACACACTAAAAAATAATAGAGCACCAATACTCACTAATTTTATAATCATCGCCATATCCCCCTAATTATTAACAACTCTCTTCTATATAAATGCCCTTTACTTAATATAAACGTCAAACCAGCTGATCATAAATCGACCTATTATAGCACACTAAAAAACGATACATTTAGCTATTAACCTAACATCTATTCATATAAATAAGGCGCCCTATACAATTTTGGACTGAGCGGCAAAATGGCCGTCAAATGATTTTTTTTGGTTTCAGTTAAGAATTTGATCTTAACTGCGGCACGTGGATGAATTTTTACGTGCAACTACGATATAAAAGATTACCGTAATCATTTATCACTACCATTTACTGACAGTTAGACAAAAAAACTTATAGGCTCATTGCAGGCTGTTTTCTCCTGCCTAGAATTGAGCTCGCCTCTCTAGTTCATGGCAGAGGCTAGCGCACATTTTGTCAACAACTGCAGACAGTTTAATTTTAGCGCCTTTCTTTACCGATGCTGTATGCATGTAGGAGCCAGGCTGTTTATAAGGCAGGCCAATGAAGTTGTATATATTGCGAATGTAAACATCAACATCTTGCACTACTTGCTCATAAGATATTAATAGGAAGCGTTCTTTATCAGAGAGGTCATGAACGATAACGGTTCGATTCACCGCCCACCAGATTAAGGCCATCCAATCATTATCAGTAAATGACGTTGAATCAAGCCCTCGCAATATTTCTAATGAATCTGAGGGTAAACTCTCTGATATCCAATTACTTCCTTTATCATCGAGAACAATTTCTCTTAAATAATTTGGCACATCCGGGCCAAATTCTTTAAGCGCTGATGCGACAACATCTTGGTAGTTACGCCAAGCCCAAATAATCTTAACCCGCCTGTAGTCATTCATGATACTTGACACATCGAACGAGTTTAGTATGGGTTTCATAACCAGTACATTAGTCTTGCATGCCTCAATTGCAGGAGAGATTTTATCGTGAACAAGGCGATAATTTTCGGCTACTCTTGCATCATTCTCCCCAAACACATCTACTCTCAGGTCTCGTTCAAAAGTATTAAGCAGCATGGAAGTACCTGAACGGCCATATCCCATAATAAATACTGGCTGGGTTACTCGACTCCGTCGACGCAAAAGAAACAGGATAAATTTGAAGTATTTTTTAATTCTTCGGTGTACTTTTTCCTGAAATCGCTTTAAGTCACTCGCGCTATGATGTAATGCTAGTTTCATAAATTTGACTCCTAAGGGTGAAGTTCTGGTTCTGCCGTATTCCTATACCCAACAGTCTAGAAAAAGAGGTAATGATCAAACCTCATTTCTATGAGCAAGACCTCAGCATTAGCTATTTAGACCCTAATTCTTTCTAGACTGAGTGAAAACCAGTCCAATATCATATTTCTCTAGCTATCTTAGCAACTCAACTATTTTTTCTACGTTTTTTAGGGAATGGTTTTCCAGGGCATATTGTCTCCCTCTCTTCCCCATTTCTGCTCGGAGCTCTGGATCAAGTGCGAGCTTAATAATCGCATCGCACATTTTTTCGTAACTCCCTGCTTTTATACCAATACGGTTTGTTTCTAAAATATCGTCAGGGTCCACACACAAACTAACTACCGGAACCTCACGCATCCATGCTTGGATAAACGTATTTGAGAAACCTTCC
>Ga0105353_1000549_pt1 | contig 21444 bp, 17 predicted proteins | sample EN1Hudsemesocosm_2_FD_83657 | JGI IMG/M metagenome (GOLD analysis project Ga0105353, IMG submission 83657) | Methane-oxidizing microbial communities from mesocosms in the Hudson Canyon - EN10B Hudson Canyon | ecosystem: Environmental > Aquatic > Marine > Cold seeps | place: Hudson Canyon...
AGGTTCTTATCAAGGAAAGTATTCACTCGAGAAGCTAATGGGCCACCTGCTGCCTGGCAGCCTAGTGTTCCTGAAGTCATACCAAAAGCTTGGTTACTAGAGGTTACGACGTTTGTAATGCCAGCTATAACGTGCTCGACCCAAGAAACAGGGGACTTGAAGATTACCGCGGTACCTAAACCACAACCAGCCGGGTGCGCCATTGCAAGCATAGGAGATGAAACAAGTATTGCGCCTAATAATAATTTTTTCATTTTCCTTTTCCTTTTTCGTTCAGGTTGGCACGGACTAACGTTCGTGCTTCCTTATAGTAACGTAAATTTTATAGGCCGTAGACATTTATAATTTGTTCCGCGAAGTCTAAGTCGTTTTCTGAGTTGGTTGACAGATTGCTAAGCATTTTTAATGTTATTTGGTTGTCACTTTCGGAGCCAATTAGCTCCAATAGGCCGTCTAGTATTTCCCCTTTTTGTTGTACTAGTTCTGCCTTTATTTGATCACCATACGCAATTACGTATTCTTTGATCTTTCCTGCTGTACCTGACTTGAGGCCCCCTTTGTTGTCAGGGACAAGGGTGACATAATATTGGTCTTGGCTAAATTGCACCATTGCTCCAGATACTCCATCAGTGGTTGAGCTGAAAAGGCCAAGCAATCCTCCAAAAATGTTGCCAAAAAACCAACCTTCGGTTGAGGTTGATAATTGCGTTGTAAAAGTTTTATAGCCTTCTTTCTCAAAAGTTAGGGCTTGATTCTTACCTTTTGACACCACTGAAGTCAGTGGTGTCAAACCAAGCACCTTTCCCGAAATTGTGACAGTCGCTCCTTCAGGCTCTGTTTTGAAGGTCAAGTTTTGATCAGTCCCTGTAATAACCGTCGCACAACCGCTAACTAGAATAGATAGGCAGGCTATAACCGATGCTATTTTTTTCATTTCTTATCCCTTTATTAATTATCGATAGGTTTATCATCGAATGATCCATTGATACAGCTCGTAAGCATTCGATGTAGTCGAAGTTTAGCAGGGAATCGCGCAATGTTGTGCCCCCCTTTAGTTCTTTTTGTTTTGCTTCCCTCAAGCTTATTACGCAGCTATGATCGTGGCCCAGAATGCGCCGTAAATTTCAATACCTAGAGAGTATTATGTCCAAGATTATTGATGGAATTGTTCGTTTCAAGTCGGATGTTTATCCGGCACGTAAGGAGCTGTTTAACTTGCTTGCTGAGGCTCAACATCCTGAAGCGTTATTTATTACCTGCTCGGATTCGAGGATAGATCCAAATCTGTTGGTAAATACCGAACCTGGCGAGCTGTTCATTATTCGCAACGCGGGTAATATCGTGCCACCGCATAACAACTATACGGGAGGGGTGACGGCCTCAATCGAATACGCCGTAGCTGCTTTAGGTATTGAACATATTGTTATTTGCGGCCATACCAGATGTGGCGCAATGGAAGGCGTGATGAAACCAAAAGACGTTGCTGGTTTACCGCACGTCACGCAGTGGCTTAGCTATGCAAAAGCCGCGCATCAAATCGTAGAAGAGCGCCTTCCAAATGGAAGTTTTGATGAGAAGATGGCGATGCTGACTGAGGAAAATGTGTTGTTGCAGCTTCGCCATATTCAGACTCATCCGCATGTTGCCGCTAAGTATGCAACGGGTAAAGTCCAATTGCATGCTTGGGTATATGATATAGGGTCGGGTGTGGTCAATGCCTATGACGAGATGAGCCGCAGCTTTGTTCCGGTTGAGGAGCACTACCAAGAGCGGGCTCAAGCGTTGGCCAAAAAGACAGATGGTTGCTCGCATGACTAACTATATGGGCGATAGTTTTGCCCTGTAAGTTTGCAAAATGAAGCTAGATGTATATTTAGTGAAGAAAATGCTGACGTAGATAGTGAAATAGATAGCAAAGTAAAATAAAAATTCGCCTGAAAAGGTCTTGGAGGGAATGTGTCACAGAAAACTCATTATCGCGCTTGTCATCTGTGTGAGGCCATTTGTGGTTTGGAGATTGTTACGGATGGGTCCGAGATAGTCTCGATCAAAGGGGACCCCAAAGATCCTTTAGGCCGAGGCCATATTTGTCCAAAAGCCATTGCGTTGCAGGACTTGCACGAGGACCCGGATCGCTTGCGCACACCTAAGAAACGCGAAGGGGAACAGTGGCTTGATATTTCTTGGGCACAAGCCTTCGAGGAGATTGCGGAGCGAGTCGCCAATCTTCAAATGGAGCAGGGTAATAATGCAATAGGCGTTTATGCAGGTAACCCGAATGTTCATAATTATGGCAATCTGACCCATGGACGAGTGTTGCGAAAAGCACTCGCGACGCGTAATAATTTTTCCGCAACGTCGTTGGATCAGTTACCACACCACGTAATCGCTTTGCAGCTGTTTGGGCATCAATTTATGGTGCCGGTTGCAGACATCGACCGTACCCAGTTTATGTTGATTTTTGGCGCCAATCCGATTGCGTCAAATGGCAGTATGATGACCGTCCCTGATGTTAAAAAGCGTTTGAAAGCGATTCAGAAGCGCGGTGGCGAGTTTGTGGTCATTGACCCGCGCCGGAGTGAAACCGCGGAGCTTGCAGACCAGCATGCCTTCATTCGACCCGGCACGGATGCCTACGTCCTACTTGCGATGATTCGACTGTTGTTCGATGAAAATTTAGTCGATACAGGGCGTATAAGCGATGAACTCGAAGGCTTGGATCTGATAGAGCCCTTGGTCGCGCCATTTACGCTAGAGTTGGCGGCATCCCAAAGTGGAATTTCTGCCGAGGTGATTGCCGATATTACGCGCCGTTTTGCGAGTGCAGAAAGTGCTGCTTGTTATGGTCGTATGGGGGTGTCAGTACAAGCCCATGGCACACTTTGTCAGTGGGCAATTCAGGTGCTAAATATTCTGACCGGGAATTTGGACGCTGAGGGTGGTGTGCTGGTGCCAAACTCTGCGGTGGGTCATGTGCAGCCTGGTGAGCCTTCGCCGGGTCACCTTGGTCGTTTTCATAGTCGTATTAGTCAGCTGCCAGAGTTTGGCGGGGAGTTTCCGTCGACAGTTTTGGCCGAAGAGATTCTGACGCCAGGCGAAGGGCAAATTCGAGGTTTGTTTACCTTAGCGGGTAACCCTGTGCTATCGGCCCCCAACGGCAGACGCTTAGACGAGGCCTTTGAACAGTTAGATTTAATGGTTTCGATTGATATTTATATTAACGAAACCACGCGTCATGCAGACTATATTTTGCCGCCGACAGGCCCTCTTGAACATGATCATTACGACTACGCTTTTTTAAGGCTGGCGGTTCATAATACCGCTCGTTTTAACGAACCTGTGTTTGATAAGCCTGAAGGCACGCTGCATGATTGGGAAATACTCAACCGTTTAGGTGATGCGATTAGTAAGCGAAAAGACATTAAAAACTCGATGTTACCGTCTCCTGATATGCTGATGGACATGGCCTTGCAGAACGGCCCCTATAGCAAGAAGGCAGGCCATCCAGCCGAACTCAGTTTAGCGGTACTAAAAGCCAATCCACATGGTGTCGATTTAGGTGCGTTGCGGCCTTCTTTGATGGAACGTATTTGTACTCAAGATAGAAAAATACATTTACTCGACCCGCTCATCGAATCGGAATTATCGCGGCTGCTTGCTCAAGTTTCTGAGCACAGTGCTCAGGATTTTCCCTTGAGTCTCATTGGTCGGCGCCACGTACGCAGTAATAACTCCTGGATGCATAACTATCACCGCCTAGTTAAGGGAAAGCCAAGGTGGCAATGCTTGATGCACCCTGATGATCTTGCAGCCAGAGGCCTCGAGAGTGGGCAGAAAATAAAGATTAACTCTCGGGTCGGTGAAATTCAGGTCGAGGTCGAGGCCAGTGACGAAATGATGCCGGGCGTGGTGAGTGTTCCTCATGGCTGGGGGCATCAGCGTAAAGGTGTTGTGATGTCGATAGCGAGCAAGCAAGGCGGCCAGAGCGTGAATGATTTGACGGACGATGAGTACTATGATCAGTCGACAGGAAATTCAGCCTTGAACGGCGTTCCGGTCGAAGTCAGTGCGGCAGTTTGATGTGTGGCGTAATTATTTCTTTGAAAGTTGATATTTAGCAGGCGGGTAAAGGTTTGATATGAAAGTTTTAGTCACGGGCGCAAATGGACATATTGGCGCAAACGTTACGCGAGAGCTTCTTGCGCAAGGCCACGAGGTGAGGGCGTTTGTGCGTTCCAGCGGTGACCTGAGCGGACTCGATGGGCTTGATATAGAACTTGTTTATGGTGATGTAATGCAGCTGGATACTCTCATTCCCGCCGCACAAGGTTGCGATAAGATTATTCACTTAGCCGCCGTTTATAAGACCATTGCAAAAACTGCCGAAGAGATCGTAGAGCCAGCGGTGGTTGGTAGTCGAAATATTTTTGAGGCTGCCAAGAGCGCTGGTATAGATCGAATTGTCTATACGAGTTCAATTGCATCGATAGGGTTTTCGAGCAGTGCAACAAAGATGCGTGACGGTGATGACTGGAATGATGACGCTCAAAATCCATACTATGTGGCTAAAACACAAAGCGAAAAAGTAGCTCAATCACTGTCGGAACAATACGGTATAGAGGTGATCGTTTTGTGTCCGGCGATAGTGCTGGGCGCTTACGATTATCGTGTGACGCCCTCTAATCAGTTAGTGATGGACTGGGTAAATGGCGTAGGTCAAACCTATCAAGGCGGGCTTAATCTCGTCGATGTCCGTGATGTGGCGGAGGCACACGTTGCTGCCTTGACCCTAGGCGAAAATCGACGACGTTATGTGTTAGGCGGACAGAATTTAGAGGTTAAGAAAATTGGGCAGCTGTTGAAACAGGTCAGTGGTGTTAAGCCGCTGCATTTGCCTACGCCGCGCAGCATAACCTTAGTTTTCGCGTCAATCGTTGAATGGATATCTAAACTGATTGGCGTCAAACCGTTGTTTACTCGAGATTTGGTTTTCGAAGTCGTTGGCCGCTATGGATTCTACGATACAAGTGAAACGAACCGAACCTTTAAGTTGTCTCCGCGATCGCCAAAAGATGCGCTTGCCAGCTCCCTTGCTTGGCTGATAAAACAACAAAAAATTCGAAAAGCTGTGATCGAAAAAACTCGTCGATTAGGTGTCGTTAATCTAGGCGACTCAGTTTAGTCCAGCCGTTTTTAGCCAACAGTCTTCACTTTATTACTCTTGCTCGCTATAAGTGGCGCGCAATAGTAAAACGAAGACTGGTCTGTCGTTACGAGGCGCGTTTTCGCTTGATATAACTGACCGACATCCCACCTTTATTTGACAGCGTGATTTGTGGCTGAGGGTCGATCGTTTGTGCCGGGTCTAACGAGATTTTGTACTGCTGCGCAAACGTGGCCAGAATTAACTTAGCTTCCATCATTGCAAACGAATTTCCGATACAAACGCGTGGTCCGCCGCCGAAAGGAATATAGGCATAGCGGGGTAGCTTCTTCTCATTTTCCGCACTGAAGCGCTCTGGGTCGAAACGCTCCGGATCTTTAAAGTATTTGGGGTTAAAGTGGTTGGCGGCTGGTGCGATAAAGAACACTTTGTCTTTAGGGATATGATAGTTCCCCAACACCATTTCTTCGTTTGCTTGCCGGCAGTTCAGCGTCCAAACCGGAGGTAAAATCCTCATGGACTCTTTGATGACCATTTCTGTGTAAGTCAGTGCATCGAGGTCGCCAAAGCTAGGTGACGAATCATCCAACACTTGATCAAGCTCAGCATGTAGTTTTTCTTGGATCTCTGGATGCTTGGCTATCAGATAGAAGGTCCATGTCAGTGCATTGGACGTTGTTTCATGGCCTGCAATAAAAAGCGTTACAAGTTCGTCTAGTAATTGCTTTTCGCTCATTTTACTGCCGTCTTCGTATTCAGCATTTAGTAGCATTGATAGTAGATCACCGCGCTCACTAATATTGCCTTGCTCATCGGTTCGCTTGCTTATCATTGTGCGCATTGTTTCGTTCAAAACGGCGCGAATCTTTTTGATCTTTAAGTTTCTAGGAGTTGGCAGCCAATCAGGTGATTGAAATACTTGGTTAAAGCGGCTATCGGCGATGCGCTGAAACTCATGAATCGCGAGTCCAATTTGGTTTGAGTCGTTGCTAAGGTCTTCCATGTCGGTATCAAAAAGTGTTTTCGATACGATATACATGGTGAGACGAAACATATCATCACTAATATCACGGGTACCTGAATCGCCCCAATCCTCAAGGTAGCGCTGCGAGTAGTCCGCCATGGTCTGGGCATAACCTTCGATACGACGAAAATGAAATCCGGGTTGAACTAGTTTTCGTTGGACTTTATGTGAGTCATGTTGATTATTCGTGACCAGCCCCGTACCTAGAAGGGAGCCCATAATCTTCATATCTCGGTCTGCTTTTCTAAAGCGAGAATTTTCTTTGACGAGAATCTGGTGGCTTAGCTCAGCAGACGTGATGAGCGCGAGGCGCGTTAAAGGAACACTGAATTCAACACAGTCAGGATACTTTTGGACAAGACGCTTGAAAAAGTCGATTGGGTTCTTAGCCATTTCCGGCAAGCAGCCGATCAGCGGTAAGCCTTTTTCTAGGGGGATCGCGAGGTCAGAGTCCGCCATCGTAATAGATGCTGTTGTCATCAGATTCTCCAATGTAAGTTTATTATTAGTGCCATCGGTGGTGACTACTTTGCCTTTTGTGACCGCTGGTCACAAGTAATATTTTGAGACTGACTGTCTCAATTGTCGTATCCTTTTGCTTGATCAAATCAGGAATTAAAAAATCTTCTTTAAAAGAGGTGGACATATATACAGTATCTGCAATAATACTGATCAAGCATACAGTATTATTTTAAACACAAAGCAAGCGCATGAATTGAGGTTTTGTACATTAGATTTGAGCGATTTGGTGAGATTAAGATAAACGCTTTTCCAACACAGACATTGAAAAATTAAGAAATTTAAAGGGGACATCCTAATGGAAGACAACAAGAAAAAAGCACTTAGCGCAGCGCTTTCACAGATTGAAAGACAGTTCGGAAAGGGCGCTGTCATGAAAATGGGTGATCACCCACGAGAAGCTATTCCTGCAGTCTCCACTGGTTCGTTGGGGCTAGATATTGCGCTTGGAATAGGCGGTTTGCCTTACGGGCGTATCGTCGAAATATATGGACCTGAGAGTTCAGGTAAAACGACGCTAACCTTGCAAGTTATCGCAGAGGCGCAAAAGCAAGGCAAAACGTGTGCGTTTATCGATGCAGAGCACGCACTTGACCCTATTTATGCAGAGAAATTGAAAGTTAATGTCGATGAGTTGTTGGTCTCTCAACCAGATACTGGCGAGCAGGCACTTGAAATTACAGACATGTTGGTTCGTTCAAACTCGGTTGATGTCATCATCATTGATTCTGTTGCGGCGTTAACGCCGAAAGCGGAAATTGAAGGTGATATGGGTGACAGCCATATGGGCTTGCAAGCACGCTTGATGTCTCAAGCGTTGCGTAAAATTACGGGTAACATTAAAAACGCTAATTGCTTAGTGATTTTTATTAACCAAATCAGAATGAAGATTGGTGTGATGTTTGGTAATCCAGAAACAACCACTGGTGGTAATGCGCTTAAATTTTATGCGTCTGTTCGCTTGGATATTCGTCGTACGGGTGCCGTTAAGCAGGGTGACGAGATTGTTGGTAATGAAACTCGCGTTAAAGTTGTTAAGAACAAGGTTTCCCCTCCGTTTAAACAAGCTGAGTTCCAAATCATGTACGGTAAAGGCATTTACCATATGGGTGAGGTAATTGATCTAGGCGTCAAAGAAGGCCTGATTGAAAAGGCTGGTGCTTGGTACAGCTATCAAGGCAGTAAGATTGGCCAAGGTAAAGCCAACTCGGCAGCTTTCTTAGAGGAGCATCGCGAAATTGCCGATGAAATCGAAGGGCTCGTCCGTGAAAAGCACATGCCTAAAGTGGAAGCCAAAGGTTCAGGAGAATCAGAAAAGGCTGCTTTAGAAGTATAAAGAGTTAACCCCTCGGCTCGATTCGCATAAGGATTTTGCGAAAGATTTGAGTCTATTGCTAGTAGCGTGTGAGTGCTTTATTGGGTTTGTCCCATAGAGCCTTACGCGCTTTTTTTTCAGTTTTTTTCAGTGCAGCAAGTGCATTTCCCTGTCATCGAACGGCTACTTTCTGCGACGACTCTCGTTGTTGATATAAGTAATATCTAATACTTGCGTGCGAGCTAAGGTGATATCTTAGTCACACTTAGCTGCGTGTTTTGATGTTGCGCTCTTTCCCATTTCACTCAGTTTTAAGTATTAAAGCTTAGCTCGCTTGTGCATTTGTTCTTGGTAAGTATTTAAGCTGCGCTATGTTGATGTGAGATGGTGGTACTTGGTTTTATTCTTCGACAAACTCTATGTCATCAAAACCTTGTTCGTCTTTGTTTAGCAAGGGCTCGTCGCTAATTTCTTTCTTCTTTAGGGTTTCAAGCACCATTACGCTACCAGCGGGTGATTCGCCAAAGCCCATTGTACTGACATCCGTATAGCGTTTGAGCTCAATTTCTAAACCGTTCAGTTTGCTTTCAAGTTTTTTACTCTCATCGTTAAAGTGTTTAATTGCTAGTTTTACGTCAATTGCTGAGCGATCAATCGATTGTGGTGGTAGCGTTTCACGGCCTAGCTGAGCATGGTAGCCTTGCAGGCGTGTTATTTCTCCAATCACATATTGTTCCGCCTCAGGACTGTCTAGGTTCATGATTTTTTTTGAGGCGATGCCTATTTCATGCGCGGTTTTTGCGAGCAATAGAGCGCTGTTTCCAGATTTTTCTATGCCCTTACGGTCCCTGTAACTGGTCCGAATGTAATTATCGGTTGAAGCAATCTGATGCTCTGCGTTATAAAAGCTTGCCGGTGCGTAGCGTTCTGCATCGTTAGCTTCTGCCTGCCCAAGAATCTGGATCGCTTCACTCAAATGGATATGGATAAGGGAGTCAATCTCCAGCGCGTACATTTTATCTCTTAGCGTACCTTGTCGATTAAGCGCTTCATTGGGCTCGCCTTCTTCAATCAGTTTGATTAATTTCGAAAACTCAAAAAGAATTGATTGATAACGTTCAGGAAATGTTTCAGGAGCGTTAAGCTTCTGCAGCATACGTTTATGTGCAATGGCCTCTTTGATATATACCAATACGTCGGCCTTGTTTGCCAGTCCTTTTTTAATCAACTCTCTTGCCGATAGCGCATACTCAATTGGGCCATTAGGTTTCCCTGCAACGGGTTTCATGGCTAGTTGCTTAGCTTTATCGAGTGACTGTTTTGCTTGGGCTAGGTGTAATGGTGAGAAGAAGGCTAGGTTCTCGTCAGCGACCGCCGCAAGTTCTGCATCGGCCAAGTCTATAGCCTCTTGTGGGCTAAGAACTCTTTTCTCAGCATGTTTTGCCGCTTTTTTCTGGATCGCTTGGGTTGACGCAACCTGCTGGCTGGAGCAGGCCGAAAGTAGTAGCGAAGATAGCAGGGCTAATAGGGCTGCATTAAGCCTAGTATTTGACGAAAAGATCATAAAGAGAGGTGTCCTTACTCATTATTGTTATTCTGAAGGAGGCTATTGTCCCAAAAAAACTAGGGTAGTTAAAAGCGCTACGTCACTAATTTTTATTTGAAAAAAATCAGGGTTGCAATGGGCCGTGTCCATCGCCTATTTTTTGCTCCTTAGCGCGTGAAATTGCATCGAACGTTGTCTCGATGCCTTTTCGTGTTGCGTCTACCAAATTATCGCCGAGCGCTAGGTAGGCAGCAATCGCCGATGACAGATTGCAGCCCGTACCATGGGTGTTTCGGCTATCGATTCGTGGGTGTTCAAACAAGTGCTGTTGCTCAGGCGTGTATAGAGCATCGACAATGACTGCTTGTTCGCTATGGCCGCCCTTCATGAGGATATGAGACGGACCTAGTTTAGTGAGTTGTTTTGCTTGCGCCCCTATATCGTCGAGCTTGTTTGATTTCATGCCATCTAAGCCGAGTAGCAACCTCGCTTCATTTAGGTTAGGTGTCAGCAGTAAGATTTTCGGAAACAGGCTTGAGATAAGTAAGGCTTGAGCCTCTGCTGACAGCAGGCGGGTTCCGCTTGAGGAAACGATAACGGGGTCTAGGATGACGGGTATGTCAGGGTGATCGCTGAGTATCTTAGAAACGGCAATGACATTTTCGGCACTACCTAACATGCCGATCTTGATGGCCTTGACGGATAGGTCGGACAGAACCGCTTGTGCTTGTGCTTTTACTTGCTCTGCGGGTAGCGTGAATACGTCTTGCACCTCGCGGGTATTTTGGGCGGTGACTGCTGTAATGACCGTTGCACAATGAACGCCGATGGCCGCGCACATTTTGAGGTCAGCTTGAATACCAGCACCTGCGCTTGAGTCAGAGCCCGCAATACTGAGTACCGTTGGATGTTTGCTATCCATACCTTAATCGTCTCTTTGATGAGGTGTTCGAGGATCGTATTTTTAAGTTGTACTTATTGCCCAGCGCTATATTCTATTGGCTTCGTTGTGGGTCACAAGTCTTTTACCATTTTATGCATCGTTTAATTGTTTTGTTGCTCGCTTTAAGTGCTACCGCTCATGCTTTGAAGCCAGAGGATGTGCTCGGCGAATACTGGAAAGACCCACTTTTTGGTGCAGCGGCTGCGAAAGAAACGGTGCAAGTTGAAATACTACATAAGTTGCTGTGGCCTAAAGAGATATCGGTAACGCGTGGGCATAACATTCGTTTCGTTGTGACCAATAAAACGCCCATGTTGCACGTGCTCGCCTTCTCTGAAGACCCAGAGACCTTGCTGGTAGATGATGACTTTCAGGTTTACCTGCAAGAAGACTTGTTTCACGCATCGATGGAGCCTATTACCGATGGCCAGCACACGCATGCAGGTACTGCCGTAGATGACCCCAAGCCAATCGTTCTAACGATGGATCGCAACCCTAGTGTGCTAGTTCGCCCTGAAGAGTTTAAAGAGGTCATTATTCAGTTTGAGTCGCAGACCTCAGTCACGCTATTCTGTGTTGTATCTGGTCATGAAGACGAGCGGCATCAAAGCGTGATCAAGGTCTTACCTGAGAGCAGTGCTGTGCATTCCGAAATCTTGTTGCCGTTGGCGCCCTAGTGGCAGATCACCAGATTCCAAACCTCCTGTAAATACCGAACAGTAAATGCAAGAATCAACCAAATCTATTTCATAAAGAGTTACCTTTAATCATGCAGCGTAATGAAATACTCAGTCCGATTGTCTGGCAAGCGCCGGTGTTAAGTTTGTTGGATCAGCGGCTATTGCCTGGCGAAGAGAAGTGGGTTGACTGTGCTTCCGTGTCCGCTGTCATTGCAGCGATTAAATCGATGGTGGTTAGAGGCGCGCCTGCGATAGGCATCACGGCAGCCTATGGTGCGGTGATTGCCTTGAATGAAGTTCGTCACACGCAAGAGGAGATTGGGCGTCAGAACTTTGCAGCGTTAATGAACGAGTTGGCGGATGCCAGGCCGACTGCCGTCAATCTTGCTTGGGCCGTAAACTCGGTCAACGACTTACTTACTAAGCACCGCTGGGATGACTTTCCGGCCGCGCTATTGGCGCTCGCGCAGGAAATTCATCAGGCCGATGTCACGGCGAACCTGTGTATGGGAGAGCTGGGTAAGGACGTAATGGTGGCGGGTCAAGATAACCCGTTTTCAGTACTTACCCATTGCAATACAGGCAGTTTGGCGACGGGTGGTTATGGCACCGCTTTGGGTGTTATTCGGTCGGTTTGGGCGTCTGGAATGTTGGATCGGGTATTTGCCGATGAAACGCGCCCATGGTTGCAGGGCTCTCGCTTGACCGCTTGGGAATTAGAGCGCGATGGAATTCCAGTGGTACTGAATACGGATTCAGCGGCTGCCTGGCTAATGGCAAAAGAAAATATACGCTGGGTCGTGGTGGGAGCAGACAGAATTACTGCGAACGGTGATGTCGCCAACAAGATCGGAACCTATAGTCTTGCCGTTTTGGCTAAGCATCATGGGGTTCGGTTTATGGTTGTTGCGCCTTCAAGTACCGTTGATATGGCGCTTTCGTCAGGTCAGGAGATAGAGATCGAAGAGCGGACTGCAGACGAGTTAACATTGATTGGAGGCACGCGTATGGCACCTGAAGGTATTGAGGTGGTTAACCCTGTGTTTGATGTCACACCGGCTAGCTTAATTGATGTTATCGTGACCGAGCGTGGGATCGTTGAAAGCCCCACGCTTGCCAAGATGGAGGCCTTGTTTTGATGAGCCAAGATAAAAATAGCCGTACGCTGGAGGCGATTGAACTCTGGTTGGACGAAAAAGTGATTGGCTTGAATCTTTGCCCTTTTGCTAAACAACCTCGCAAAGCGGGTCGTATTGCGATTGATATTGTGACGACAATGGACGAGGACTCGATATACGAGGCATTTCTCACGGCAGCATATGGCTTGTTATCTGTGCCGATAGAGCAAACGGAAACCAGCTTGCTGGTATTGGAGTCTGGCTTTGAGTCTTTTGAGGATTACCTGGATTTATTGAGTCAGCTAGAAACCTTAATTGACTTGAATGATTGGCGGGGAACTCTCCAGCTAGCCAGTTTTCACCCCTTGTATCAGTTTGAGGGAACTGAGCCCGATAGCCGTGAAAACTACACCAATCGATCGCCTTTCCCTGTGTTTCACCTGCTACGTGAAGACAGTATCTCTAAAGCGAGGGAGTTACACCCAAATACAGAGGAGATTCCTGAGCGAAATATTGCTCTGTTTGAGGAAATGGATGACGAGCAGTTTAACCAGCTTTTTGGTCCGCAATAGCGAGAGGGCCGTTATTCTTCTGTGAGCTAAACGCGTCTGATCGCGTTTAGATCTGTTAAATGGTGTTAGCCTCCAGACTGTTTAACGTCAAAACCTTTTTTCTTAAGTAGCTCAATTAGTACTTTCCGGTGGTCGCCTTGTATTTCAATCACGCCGTCTTTTACGGCGCCGCCAACGCTGCACTTTTGTTTAAGTTCTTTTGCTAGTTTTTTTAGTTCGCCACTGTCTTTTAGTACGCCCTTGATTAGGGTAACGCCTTTACCCTTGCGTCCTTTTGTATCCAAGCTAACACGCACAATGCCGTCGCCAGTTGGTATTCCTTCATGTTTACACTGACAGCTCGATAGCGGCTGCTCGCATTCAGGGCACAAGCGGCCGGTTTCGGTTGAATAAACAAGTGATCGTTCTTTCGCCATAACTATGCTTCCGGTTTAAGGTGTTTTCGGCTCCAATGCCATGCGCCCAGACCCACCAATATGTTAGCAAGAGTCGAGGCCAAATAAAGACCTATCAGTCCAAATAGCTGGTTCAGTACGAACACGAGCGGCAAGTAAAGACCAAGCAAGCGCATGAATGACATGACCAGTGACGGACGCGGGTCACCCGTGCCGTTGGCGGCAGATGAGCTAGTCATTATAAAGCCGAGAAACATATAGGAAATCGGCACTAGCCACAAATACCACCGCGCGGAATCGATGACTAAAGGGTTGTCGCTGAATAGGGAGGCGAGAGAGTGGCCCGCAACTAGCAACAGTGCAGCAACTGCCAGGTTCCAGCGCGTAATAAAACGGAAACTTATCCTCAGTGCTTCCGCGACGCGATCTTTGCGGTTTGCGCCCCAGTTTTGACCGACAAATGGGCCCATGATTGATGACAACGCCATCACCACTACAATACAAATAGACTCAATCCGTGAGGCGACGCCAAACCCTGCGACCGCTTCCGGACCATAACCTGATACCAACCACGTAGTAATCGCGACAGAAAGCGGAGCAATAAGGTTGGTGCCGGTCGCTGGGATGCTGATTCGCAGAATTGCTTTCCAGCTAGCAGCGATATTACGAGTGCAGGCAGAAAAACGTACAAAGCCTAGTTTATAGGTTAAGAAGTAAAGCCCGATAACCAGTGCTATCGAGTAAGAGATCACCGTTGCGAGCGCAGCTCCCGCGAGTTCCATTCGCGGCAAGCCAAACATGCCAAATATCAGCAGTGGGTCGAGAATGATATTGACTACAGCAACGCTCATCATGATGAGGCCAGGAACACGCGTATTGCCGCTTGCACGAAGGGCTGAGTTACCGACCATTGGAACAACGACGACAAAACTGCCCAAAAACCAGATGTCCATAAAGTCGTGAATCAGCGGGAAAAGATGCGCCGGCGCGCCTAATGCACGAAATATGGGGTCCATGTAATGGTAGCCAAGCAAAGCGAATGCGACGGCAATGAATAAGGCAATGATGATGGAGTGGGTGGCGTAGCTCTGCACCATGTCGTGTTGCTGTGCGCCCAGCGCTCGCGCGATCACGCTAGACGCGCCAATGCCAACACCAAAGGCCAAACTTAGTAAAATGGAAACAATCGGGATCGTAAAGCTCATCGCTGCCAGCGGTTCTGTGCCCAGCTGACCAACGTAAAACGTGTCGACAATGTTCATCGACATGATCGATAGAATGCCCCAAATCATGGGCACGGTCATGTCGTAGAGATGATTACCGACATCGCCGTCGGTTAGGTCTTTTTTTAACAATCTATTGAGCTCAAATAACCTGGCGGAACGATGCGGTCCGATTGATTCTATTTATAGCAATACAGCCCGGTGGCCTAAGCATCATAGACCTGCTGATTGCCTTAATCAGAGGAGGGCGTTTGTTTATCTGCTGGCGAGCTCTTGTCGCTTGGCATCTGGGCGTCTCTCAAAGCCTGTACCGTTAATTCCTGTTCAGCAACAAAGTGAAGAGACATGTTAAAGGCTTCACGGGTAAACTCCAATACTTTAGCGTAGCCCTCATCTGAAAGCTGGCGCGCCTGATCTTTTGAGCGAAAAATATTAATGAACTCTCGCTCTCGCTGATACTGGAGAGGGAGGCGTCCTGCTCCCCAATCGTGCAGTAATTTCCATGTTTCAGGTGAGTAGGTGCGGCTATATTTTAAGATGAAGGGAATTGGATCATTTCGCGCGAGCAGCGCTGAAAGGCGCAAAATTAGTTCAAATGAAAGTGTCGCCGTGCCATTCTCGACAGCTTCCAGAAAAGACTTATCTTTTAGCTGCAAGGCGTCATTCAGTTCATTAATAGTTAGTCCAGCCACTTCTCGAAGGTCTTTAAGTGACTGACCTGCTGATACCATTAACTTCAATTGATCTTGCGATTGAATAAGCGCTTTGCCGACCTTATAGGATGTGTCGGTGGTTTTCTTTGCCAGTTTGAATGCGTTGGATGTGGCGTCGCTAATGCGGTCAAACAAACCGCTAATAGACTCTTCGCTAATCCATGGCTCTGGCTTTTCTGATGCAGGCGCGGAGTTGCTATTTTTTGACTTTGACGCCTTATCAGCAGTTTTTTTCGAAGCGCTAGCCGGTTTGGAGGAAGGGCCTTTCGATTGGCCCTGCTTCGAGGTGTTGTCTGAATCAGTCACCTTAACCTCCATACCGTTTGTTTGCCATGCCTGCTTAAGCTGCGGCTTTATTCGCTGTCATTGTTTTTAAGTCGATGAGGTCTAGCAGAACTTCAGCACTTTCTTTCACCACAAAATCAGGTTTGAGGTCGTGATCTGACTTACTAGCTTCTTCTTCGATATACGATTCCCACGCCTCAATATCCTTGAATATCGCCTTGCCATCGATAACGCGTCGTTTATTCACGAGGCCTAGTTGTGCTGCCTCAAGTACGTCGTTTTCACGCATGCGTTTTTCTTTGTTTAGTGTCACTTCCTGTTTCGCACGCTGGCCTTCTAACAAGCTAATCTCTTCGAGTAAAAGTTGATACTCAGGATCTTTTTCAAAGCGTTTTTGATGCTGAGACTCAAGCTGCTTCGTCAAGGCGGTTACTCGATTCTGATTGATGTACGGTGCCGCCTTAATAGCGTCCCACTGTAAGGCATGATCAAGCGAGTCTTCGCCAACCTTAGATTTGTCAATGGTGGCCGGAACGTTAATATCTGGAATCACTCCCTTGTGCTGTGTACTCGCGCCGGAGATACGGTAGAACTTTGCTTGGGTGATTTTTAGTTGGCCATGATTAAGTGGGCGCACGGACTGAACAGTGCCTTTGCCAAACGTTTGTGAGCCCATGATTAAGCCTCTGCCATAGTCTTGGATCGCGCCTGCAAAGATTTCTGAAGCAGAAGCGCTTAAACGGTCTACCAAAACGATTAAGGGGCCGCCATAAAACAGGCTAGGGTCAGGGTCTTCCATCGTTTCTATTCGGTCGTTCGCGCCGCGGATTTGTACGGTAGGGCCTTCATCGATAAAGAGGCCTGTTAGCCGGTTAGCTTCATCTAGGGAGCCGCCGCCATTGCCGCGAAGGTCGATGACGAGGCCATCCAATTCGTTTTCTTTTTGCAGGTCGCTCAGCAGGTTCATTACGTCGCGAGTGGTACTTTTGTAGTTTGGATCTCCGTTCTGCATGGCCTGAAAGTCGGCATAGAACGTGGGTATCGCGATCACGCCTACTTTTTTGTCTGCGCCGTTGCGCTCTAGTTCAATCAACGAGCTGTTCGCGGCTTGGTCTTCTAGTTTTACTTTATCTCGAACAATACTGATTCGTTTGGTGTCGGTATCTAACTTCGCTTCTGATGGGATGATTTCTAAACGCACAGTTGATTTCTTAGGGCCGCGAATAAGGTCGACGACCTCGTCCAAACGCCAGCCAATAACGTTTACCATTTCGCCATCTTTATCTTGCGCGACGCCGACAATGCGATCGGCCGCCTTCAGTTTGGTCTGCGTGGCAGCGGGGCCGCCCGTGACAAGACGAACCACTTTGGTAAATTCGTTATCGCTTTGCAATACCGCACCGATGCCTTCCAAAGAAAGGCTCATGTTGATGTTGAAGTTTTCTGACGATCGCGGTGAAAAGTAGGTCGTATGAGGGTCATAAACGGTTGTAAATGCGTTCATATAGGACTGAAACGCATCTTCGCTACGAACTTGTAGGCTTCGCTTGAGCTGAGTGGTATAGCGCTTATGTAGGGTCGCTTGCGCTTCTTCAATGGTTTCTCCATTTAGCTTTAATGAGAGGGCTGCGCTTTTGATGCGTTTGCGCCAAAGGTCGTCCAGTTCAGCCTGCGTTTTTGCCCATTCAGCGTTCTCGCGATCTGTTTCAATATATTCATCCTTTGCAAAGTCGAGCTTAGGTAGTCCATTTTTGACGAAGTCTATTTTCTTGGTCATGCGCTCGATGTGACGCGACTGGTAGACATTATAAATGTTGAAACCAGGCTCTAGTTGACCGGTTTTCAATGCACCGTGAAGGCGCTGGCGGTAGGCGCTAAAGTACTCCACATCGCTTTTCAGGAAATACAGCTTCTGTGGGTCGAGTGCGCTGATATAGTTGTCGAAAACTTTCTCGGATAAACTCTTATCAATATCCTGTTTTCGATAGTGGCTGAGCAACAGCGAGCGAGCGATGTGTATGCTGGCTTCGCGTTGCTCTCTTTCCGGCTTGAGCTCGGCAAAAGCCTTGGCTTGTTCCAATAACGCGAGGTCAGCTTCACTCGAATCGGTTAGGGCAAAGCTAACGGATGAGAATAAAAGAAGCAGTAAAGGTAAAAATAGTCGAACTGAAATCATAAAAACGACCCGAAAATAAGCAGGATAGCCTGCCCGATTGTATTGGATTGCCTGCACTGCCGCCAGAACAGGTGCGATTAAGTTTTGTTAACCGCGTTACTAAAAACACAGTATAGGTGCAGTTTCGTGAATCTGTTTTGTTGTTCATAGCAAATATTGGGACTAGTCTTAAGAAATCAAAACTTTTGTCCTTTGGAGTTCCAGATGTCTTTACTAGATAACATTCAAAACTATTACGAAACCTTAGTTGTAGAGGTGCTTGCTGAACACTATAAGGGTGAAGAGGTCGAACTGGAATTTATGACTGATGTGGTGTGCGTGGCGCTTAACCATTTGCCACCACGCTATTTTCGTCATGGTGTTGATATGATTTTCTATACCTCACCGATTGAGCGTGATGAATTAGCCACTAAAGCGCGAGAAGCGGTTGAAGCGGCGATCCGATATGTGGAAGAAAATAACCGTTAACTGATCGTGTTCTGTTACGTTTCCATTGTTTCGAAAAAAAAGGATAGGGCCTCTCTGGGCGTCTATCCTTTTTTGTGCCACCGTTTAAGCGCAACAGGGCAAGTCTGTCGCTTACTTACGCGAACAATTGGTCGATACACGCCTGGATGCGAGTATCAAACTCTGTTTGCTCGTCGTCGGATAATCCCACGCTCGAAAACCAATCTGATAGCAACAGCGTTAGCTGCTCTTCTCTGCTGAGATGGTCACCAGAGGACATACCCTCTGACAGGCGCGTCACCTGCAACTGCATGCGTAGTTCTTTATCTTGTTCCGGTGAATCAAGGCCCGCAGCAATCTCACAGCGAATGCAAAGTTGTCGAGTGGTTTCCGTGGTGAGTATCTTCGACGCGCTTAGCGCGCCTGCCTTTAATGAAATCCAACTTTCTTTCATGCGTGTTTCGATTTCAGGTTTGATCGCCATTCTGGACTTAAATTGCGAGTCTAATTCCGAGTCCTGACTGGCGTCTTGCGCTAGATGGCGCTGGCGCAGTATCGCAAGTTTTCGTGTTGCTTCTTGCCATTGCGCGTAGCGAAGCTTGTTTTGTTCAGCTCGGATAAGGTCTTTGATATTGCCAACCAGCGAATCAAATAATGCACTATGTTGTTCTGCTGCTTTGCGCGGCAGGCCTGGTAACTGTTTATTTTGCTTTCTAAAATCGTCGAGAGCGCTTTTGAGTGCATCCGCGCTGAGGCTGCTCGCGTCTGCAACAAAAGACTTGATTTGTGTAGTAAGTGCTTGAGCCGCTTGAATAGCGCTGTCAGCCTCTTCGCGTCTTGTTTCGCGCGCTTGATCACGGCGTGCGAAAACTTGGTCGCATGCCAGGCGAAAAGCCTTCCAAAGTACCCGGTCCTTTTTATGCTCGGTAATGCCGATGTCTTGCCATGCTTTTTGTAGTGATTTTGCAGACTCGATCGCTTGGTCCAATGGCTCATGTGTAATCAATGCGGTTGCCTTTTCAACGACCTGTTCCTTCAATGCAAGATTACTCGCTCGCTCTGCATCAAGGTGTTTATCTAGGGCGTCTAATAAACCATTAAATTGTTTTTGAATCGGTCGGTTCGCTTTGTGGTCGACCGGAAATGCAGCGCGCCACTCTTCGCGTGCTTTACGGTTGATTTGATCCGCCGCCTTCCAATCTGCATTCTCCCAATCGTTGTTTTCAACAAACTGTGTGAGCTGTTCAATCAGCATTTTACGTTTATCTAAATTATTGCTTTTAAGAACGCCTTGTTCCGAGTTGTAGGCTTTGCAGGGTTCGTAAGCAAGATCAGAAGCGGTCTTAAACCGAAGCCACAAGGCATCGTCAGAAGCCCCACCTAGAGACTTCCACTCCATTTGCATGTCTTTGATTTTTTTGGCTTTATCTTGAGGCGGAAGTGTTTGCTCAGATAAGCGTTCCATTGCTTCACAGAGCTCGGTTTGACGTGGCGTGGACGCAAAGCCCTGCCAGTCTCGTAGCTCATTGAGTTGCTTGGTGCGTAGGCTTAATTGGGTATGAAACTTGTCGCTCTCGCGTGAGTTAAGTTGGCTAAGCAGGCTTTGTATTTCCTTAACGATGCGGCTGGAGCCTTTTATCTGCTTTTCTTCCAAGCTGGCATCAAGCTTTTGTAGCTTCTGTTCCAACTGGCTTGTGAGCTCTGCGCTGTTTTGTTGTAGCTTTTGTTTAACCTGCTGGGTGACCCCTAGAGCTTGGTTAGCCTCTGTTAGAATTTCGGGTTGCGCAAAGGCTGAGGGCCAGTCAATACCTTGGATACTCTTGCTCAAGGTCAAATTCAGCTTACTGAGTTTAGAGGCATCTTCTTTTGCTAGTTTGATCCCCGCGATAAGTTCGCTAAGTGTGTCGTTTTGATCTGCAAGTGCCCTAAGTGCTTTTAGATAGCTGCGAAGTTCGCCCATCAAAACTTGATAATGCCGCGCTTGGCTCTTGTCCACGCTACTATGCCGGGTTGCTTCAATCCAACGGTTTTCCTGGGTTTTAACGATGGCATCTAACGCCGAAAACTCTTGGGTTGAGGCAGGTGAGTCGCGGAACTGATTCAACGTTTCTTCTAAGGTTAGCAATGTCGCCTGTTGTTCATCACCGCCGGCTTTGGCTAGCAGTTCAGCTTCAAGTGCTGCCTTTTGCTCATCAATTAACGTTTGTGCACGCGTTTGGCAGCGTGACGCCGCTTCGTCGAAGCACTTGAGCTGGCTTTCGGTTGCTGTCGTTTTTGCTGACGCCCACCGTTGCGTAATGCTTTCGAGCTTTGAGTCGTAGAGATTTAAGTTTTCTGTGTTGGCGAGCTCGGTGATTGACTCAACCAGGAGCTTCACTTGTGACTCAAGATGCGCAGTTTGTTTTTGGCGTTCACGAATGCGCTCTAACTTTACTTTGACAATTTGGTAGACGCCTTTGTCTTTTGACTTTACCGACTGGGTCAGTGCTTTCAGCTCTTTCTCACTTTCTAGAAGTTCTGCAGCGGCCTGTCTAATACGGCTTGTTTTGCCTTTAGTCGCAATCGTTAACAATGCTTGCGGCTCTTCAATGCGTGCGAGCCCGTTAATAAATGTGTCGGGGTTACTGGCCGCGACAATCATATCGGTTAGCAACGTTAGGTCTGTAATGAGGTCAAAAATGCTTAACGATTGTGTGTTCGCTAATGTATGTAAGCGTTCTTCGATAAGCGGTTTGATTTTTTCATCGCCGTTTTGATGTAACTTGATCAAGGCATCGGTGGCCGAAATCTTTTCAATGGCTGTCTTTCTGATGTCGAGTTCTGGATCATTGCTCGCCAGAGATAAAAGAACCTCTTGGTCTTCTTCGTTATTTGTCTGTAGTAATTTGACTGCTTCTAATCGAATCGCTTTGTTCTTATTTTGCCACTTGGGCTTGAATAACTTAGAGAGAAAAGTAGACATCAGAGTTTCCGGTTAACGTAAATTAGGGTGATAAAGGTATTAGCTAGATAGCAGGGCTGTTTGCTTGGGGTAGCGGGAGCTACTTTGAGCGAACTAAACACACTGCCAATACCAGTCAAATTCGTCAAAGCCGAGCGCAAGGAACTGTTCACTTTGACGTAGCATCATAAAGCCACCAATTTAACTACGTATTGAGCCAATCGGGAAGGGCTTTGTCGGCATTATTCATGATAATTTCGTGTCGTTGATTGATTGCTCAATCAAGGTATTATTGCATTTAGGTCTTGAGTGAACTCGTGATTGAGTGGGGATTAACTTTTGATCGTTATTTTTGAGAGAAAGAAACTACTTTTAGACAGTTA
>Ga0105353_1000553_pt1 | contig 21329 bp, 19 predicted proteins | sample EN1Hudsemesocosm_2_FD_83657 | JGI IMG/M metagenome (GOLD analysis project Ga0105353, IMG submission 83657) | Methane-oxidizing microbial communities from mesocosms in the Hudson Canyon - EN10B Hudson Canyon | ecosystem: Environmental > Aquatic > Marine > Cold seeps | place: Hudson Canyon...
ATCACATAAATTTTGGAGTGAATTTCTCTGGTTCAAATTACCGTTATAACCGAGTGCTGGTTGTTCGATCAGAGAAAAGTTGAAAGCTGGGTGGTTGGGCTACTATAGATTGGGAAATAACAGATAATGCCACCGACAATCAGCCCTAATAGTATTTGCATTAAGCTGGATAGTCGCTCACGTAACTTCGCGATGACGGTAAGGTAGTCTTGCTCGATCCGAGTAAGTTGGAATTCAATTTCCCTTGAAATAGTATCGATTTGATAGGCGTCAGCAATACTACATAGTTCTGTCGTTTCTTTTAATAAATCAGGCAGCGGTGTTTGCGTATCAGATTGTTCAGTATCAGTTGTTTTTTTATCTAGGAGTCTCAGTGCACTCTTAAGAGCTACTTTAGAGCCCAAGCCTCCTTTTATCAAAATGTGGGTATAACAAATCAGTAGGTACCGATAGTGTATTTGATAGAGGCTTCTTGTTAGAGGAAGCAACGTCCAAAACTGATGCATGGGCTTCAAGCCTCCACGGTTTGATGAACGCTTTTTGGATATGATGTACAGTGCAACAGCAATGACAATAATCCATGGCCATACGTTTCCGAGGGTATTGGCGATTTGTATAACGAAGGTTGTGAATTCCGGTAGTTGTGCACCGAAACCATCAAACATATCCACAAACTGTGGAATGACTTTTATTGAGAAAACTGACAAACAGACACTGACGACCACGATAACGGATATTGCATAACTGGTTAGGCTTTTCAGACCTCCCCATATTTGGCGCATGTAGTTCTGATCGATCGATAGACTATGGCTGAGAGCCGGTACTGCCTGTTCTGGCGAGCACCGGTGTTGATATAATGTAGCGATTAGCGAAGATATTTCTCGTAGCTCTTTACCTGTGTAAAAAGGTTCGACTTTCGATGCTTCATCTTCGTTTTTAAGTAGTGCTCGAATCATTTGACGTTGTTCAGGGTTAGCTACTCGAGATGCGTCGAGCTTAGCTAATGATTCATCAAGACTTAGCCCATTCAGTATCAGGTGCTCAATATGCCTTACTAGTTGAATGATGTCGTCCTGACTATTTGTTTTAGTTTTCAAAATTAGTCTCTGCAAAGGTTGGGAATATAGTCGCCTTCGGTTATCTTCTGAAGGTCATTGGATTGGAAGTTAGTGGGCTGAGCATATAGCTGACATCGCCATCTGAACGGCGTCAGTGCAGTTGGGGTGGACTCCCTCAGCGGCTCAAAACGTATTATCTTTTGGTCGATTTCTTTATAAGGGGAGCTGAGTAGATATTGGAAGCTGCCGTCTGAATAGGTATCAAAGTTTTCAATGGTAGGAGTTTCTATAGATACAAAATTATTAGCAGATAACTCTGAATCTGGCCATTGTCCTGTATTTGCATAGTGTTCCATGAGCTCGAGCTTAGTCACACTGCTTGCATTAAATACTACCGTTAATTCTGCTTTGATCTTTGCCATCCTGCCGTCATAGAGCCCGATACTCGAGGCAATCATTACAACCAGGCAAAACACGGCTAACTCAAACTTGGAAAGGAAGGAAAGTGATATACCGTAGATCATCATTTTAGTGTTTTTCTCTCTGAGAAGTGCGAGAAGAATAAAAGACTTTTAGCACTCAGTCCACAGCATCTTAATTTCTAATGCACATTACTCGTCAACACTATCACTTGTTGATTAAAAGTAATTCTGACTTTCTATGGCTGAGAAGCAAGTATGCCCTTCGGGGCGGACTGGCACCCGTGTGACCCGCGCCGGTTTGTCCACCTACTTGCTTCACAGCCATTAACGAAAGTCTTTGAAAGTGCCCATCAACAAGACATAGGGCACAAACATGAATCAACAAATTCAAATCAAAGATGTTCAAGGAAATTACTGCACCATTACCAGTGATGAGTTAATAACAACCGCCATCCACCATATACAATCAAGCTTTTCCAATGGCCTTACTCTCTCAAACCCAGCGAATGCTGCGACTCACTTACAAGCATTGATAGGGCATTTCGATCACGAAGTATTTTATGCGCTCTGGCTTAACTCTCAACACCAAGTAATTCAACATGGCGAGCTTTTCAGAGGCACGATAGACGGTGCCAGTATTTACCCTAGAGAAGTCGTCAAATCAGGCTTAGCCTGCAATGCCGCAGCAGTGATATTTGCACATAACCATCCAAGCGGTCATGCAGAGCCATCAAGTGCAGATATCCAAATTACAAAGCGCCTCAAAGAGGCACTTGGATTAATGGATATCCGAGTGCTAGATCACTTCGTGATCGGATCAAGCACAACGTCAATGGCTAAGAAGGGGCTGCTTTAGCAGCCTTACTAGGTATTTCATGAATGAAATACCTATTGCGACAGTATCTGTCGCTTTGATTGATATCCTTTCTGATATCAATCAGAAAGGATGGAGCAGGATGTGTGACATAAGTGAAGGATTCAAGCTGTGTACTTGCAATGTCGATAACGGAAAGCAAAAGAGCGATAAACCCTATTGGATATTGTCTAGAAAAATACCAAGAAAAAAGGACAAATTTGGCGACCATATTGTGGGTGAATGCCGTGTGGATATTCTGTATGGCTCTTAATAAGAGAGCTCATCCTAAACGAACTCAGAAGCAGAAACTGTTTCGATCAAGACCTAAACCTCAAGCAAAAAGATAAGCTTGATATCGTCACCGCCACTGAAACTTACAGTTATGAATTGCGCAAAAATGGCTGGCAGATATTTCATCAAGAAGTACCAAGAACAGAGCATAAAGAATATGCCAAAGGAAAGGTGGCACACTCATGAACAGCAAGCTAACTATCGTTCGGATTTCATCTGTAAATTCAATGGCTAACGGGTAGGGTATTTGTTAGCCTAAGGGCTTATAAGAAAAAAGCATATAGAGAATTGCTTCCTCAGTATTATTGCGTCAATAACAAAAGAAACGGCCAGTATGGATACCAAAGCAAAAAAACAGCTCAGCGAAGCTGACATCATTTCCAAGTTCATTATGCCTGCGGTCGAAAAAGCCGGTTGGGACTCGATGTTGCAAATCCGCCAGGAAGTGAAACTACGCGATGGCAAAGTCATCGTGCGTGGTCAGCTTGGTGTGCGCAAAACGGTTAAGTCTGCTGATATTGTTCTCTACCACAAACCCAATATTCCCTTAGCGGTGATCGAAGCCAAAGCTAATAAGCACGAAGTTGGCAAGGGCATGCAGCAAGGCTTGGATTATGCGCGTTTGTTGGACGTTCCTTTTGTATTCGCCTCTAATGGCGATGGTTTTATCTTTCATGACAAAACGGTCTCTGAAGGCCAGCCTCTTGAAACTGAAATTACCTTAGAAGAATTCCCAAGCCCAGAAACCCTTTGGCAAAAATACAGAGCCTTTAAAGGTTATACCGACGCACAGCTGCCTTTTATCACCCAAGATTATTATGACGACGGCAGCGGTAAAGCGCCTCGTTATTATCAGCTACAGGCGATCAATAAAACCGTAGAAGCGGTTTCTCGTGGTGAAAACCGTAACTTGCTGGTCATGGCGACGGGTACCGGTAAAACCTATACCGCTTTTCAAATCATTTGGCGCTTGTGGAAAGCGAAACAGAAAAAGCGCATTTTGTTTTTGGCGGATAGAAATATCCTGGTTGATCAAACCCGAATTAATGACTTCCAGCCCTTTGGTCAGGCGATGACCAAAATCACTGGGCGCAAAGTAGACCCTGCTTACGAAATACACCTAGCACTTTACCAAGCCTTAACTGGGCCAGAAGAGTCGCAAAAAGCCTACAAGCAGGTTGTCCCTGACTTCTTTGACTTAATCGTGATAGACGAGTGCCATCGAGGCAGCGCCTCAGAAGACAGTGCTTGGCGCGAGATCTTGGAATACTTTAGCTCTGCTACTCAAGTTGGCCTTACTGCTACACCCAAAGAAACTGATGAAGTGTCTAATATCGACTACTTCGGTGAGCCCGTTTACACCTACTCATTGAAGGAAGGCATTGAAGATGGTTTCTTAGCGCCTTATAAAGTCGTGCGGGTGGATATCGATATTGACCTGCAAGGCTGGCGGCCTGAAAAAGGCCAAGTCGATAAAAATGGCGAACTCATTAAAGATCGTGTCTACAACCAAAAAGACTTTGATCGAACCCTAGTGGTCGATGAGCGAACTCAGCTCGTGGCAGAAACGATCACGGCCTACTTAACACGCACCGATCCGATGGCGAAAACCATCGTGTTCTGTAATGACATCGACCACGCCGAACGTATGCGCCGTGCTTTGGTGAATCTCAACCCAGAACAGGTAAAAAAGAACGACAAGTACGTGATGAAAATTACCGGTGATGACGAACTAGGCAAAGCCCAGCTTGATAACTTCATCAACCCGAAAAAAAACTACCCGGTCATCGCCACTACTTCAGAGTTAATGACCACCGGGGTCGATGCTAAAACCTGCAAATTAGTCGTGCTCGATCAGAACATTCAATCGATGACCAAGTTTAAGCAAATCATTGGTCGTGGTACGCGTATTGATGACCGCTACAACAAACTCTGGTTCACTATTCTTGATTTCAAAAAGGCCACCGAACTCTTTGCCGATGAAGCCTTTGATGGCCCACCTGAAAAAGTCATGGTCAGTTCACCCGAAGATATTACCGACTTGGATAACCCCGCCTTTGATGAAGAGTTAGGTGCTGATGGTGATTATGATATTCCAACACCAGAAGGCGAGCCCGTAGAAGATGAAAAAGGCGAGTACACTATTGATGGCAATGATTCTGAAACGTCTTATGGTGGCGGAATGGGAGGCGAAGCAGAGTGGGGTGAAGATGAAGACGAACGCTTCATCAAATTTCATGTCTCAGGGGTAAGCGTTAGCAAGATCGCAGAGCGAGTGCAGTATTACGACACCGACGGAAAACTCGTCACCGAATCCTTCAAAGACTACACCCGCAATACCGTACTCAAACAATTTGAATCTTTAGACGAGTTTGTTAAGTCCTGGAATGAAGCAGAGCGTAAGCAAGTTATTATTGATGAGTTAGCCAACCACGGTGTGATTTGGGAAGCACTAGAGCAAGATGTGAGTATAGATATGGGGCCGTTTGATCTCATTTGCCATGTCGTGTTCGACCAGCCCGCCTTAACTCGTAAAGAGCGTGCCGATAACGTTAAAAAGCGCAACTACTTCACCAAATACAGTGAAACCGCGCAAACCGTTTTAAATTCCTTATTGGATAAATATGCCGACATCGGCGTAACAGAAATAGAGTCGAAAGATGTGTTAAAAGTCGCGCCTTTCAATACAATGGGCCGCCCGCTCGAAATCGTTAAAAATGCCTTCGGTAGCGCTCAAGCTTATAAAGAAGCCATTAGTGATTTAGAGCGAGCGTTGTATGAAGAGTACGATGACCAACACAGCGCCTAAACAACTTAGTCATTCCCGCGAAGGCGGGAATTCAGTTTTTATAATTTGAGAACCCTATGTCCATTTCTTCCGTAATAAAATCCATTCAAGACATCATGCGTAAAGACGCAGGGGTCGATGGCGACGCTCAGCGTTTAGGCCAGCTTTCTTGGTTGCTGTTCCTTAAAATATTTGATGCCCAAGAAGAAGAGATAGAGTTCGAACAAGACAACTACAAATCACCTATCCCCGAGCAATACTTATGGCGCAATTGGGCCGCCAATAGCCAAGGCATGACAGGGGATGAGTTATTAGGTTTTATCAATAACCAGCTGATCGCCGAGCTCAAAGAGTTAAATGCACCTATCGCCACCAACCCCCGTGGTTATGTGGTGAAAGAAGCTTTTAGTGATGCCTTCAACTATATGAAAAACGGCACACTCTTGCGCCAGGTGGTGAACAAACTCAACGAGATTGATTTCACCAACTCTCAAGAGCGACACCTCTTTGGTGACCTGTACGAACAAATTCTAAAAGACTTACAAAGCGCCGGTAATGCAGGCGAGTTTTATACCCCGCGTGCCGTGACCCGTTTTATAGTGCAAATGATCAACCCACAATTGGGTGAATCCATTCTAGACCCGGCGTGTGGCACGGGTGGCTTTTTGGCCTGTTCGGTCGATACCTTAAAGCAACAAGTTAAAGACACCGAAGGTGAACAACTACTACAAAAATCGGTTCACGGCGTTGAGAAGAAGCAGCTACCGCATTTGTTATGTACCACCAATATGATGCTGCACGGCATCGAAGTACCGCAACAAATTCGCCACGGTAATACCTTAAACAAACCACTCTCCAGTTTAGACAGTGATGACATGGTCGATGTGGTGGTCTCGAACCCGCCCTTTGGAGGCACCGAAGAAGACGGAATCGAAAAGAACTTTCCCTCTGAATTTCAGACCCGTGAAACCGCCGACTTGTTCTTGCAATACATCATCGAAGTATTAAATGAGAAGGGCCGTGCCGCAGTCGTACTGCCCGATGGCACCTTATTTGGTGAAGGCGTAAAAACCAAAATCAAAAAGCTCTTATTAGACGAATGTAACCTGCACACCTTAGTGCGTTTGCCCAACTCTGTGTTTGCCCCCTATACCAGCATTAAAACCAATATCCTGTTCTTCGAAAAAGGCCAAGCCACCAAAGACGTCTGGTATTACGAAGTACCCTTACCAACCGGGGTCAAAGCCTTTAACAAAACCAAACCCATGAAGCTGGATGACTTCGCGGCCTGTGCCGACTGGTGGGGTGAAGGAAAGAGTATTGAAGAGAAAACTCTGCGTAACAAGCGCCAAGAAAATGAATTCGCTTGGCTGGTGAGTATCGACGACATTATCGCCCGTAACTACAACCTCGATATTAAAAACCCGCATGTAGGCGAAGTCATTAGTCACGACCCTGAAGAGTTGCTGGCTGAATATGCAAAGCAGCAAAAAGGCATTCAAAACCTTCGCGACCAGTTAAGAGGTATCTTGTCTGGCGCGCTAGCAGGTGAAAAGTAATGGCGGCAGTAGAGCAACTCATTACTGAAAACTTGAATGTTTGGTCATCAGCGATTAAGACTAAGTCATCCGCAGGCCGAGGAAGCAGTAAAGGCTTAGATTTATACGGTATCAAGAAATTACGGGCATTAATTTTGGAGTTAGCAGTACGTGGGTTATTAGTACCGCAAGATGCAGATGATGAGCCAGCTTCAAAGCTTCTTGAAAAAATAAAAGCTAAAAAAGCACAGTTAACCAAAGATAAACAAATAAAAAAGCAGAAACAACTGACGGAGATTAAGGAACCTGAAAAGCCTTTTAATGTTCCACAGGGGTGGGAGTGGGCTAAAGTAGGTGATGTTTCGTTACTCAAAGGTGGTTATGCCTATAAGAGTAAAGAGTTTCTGGAGGAAAGTGATTTCCAGGTAATTCGAATGGGAAATATCAGGCCTAATAACTTCCGCATAAATGAAAAAAGTGTCTTTATTACGCCTGAAATAGCTGAGAATACTCTGGAGTACGAAATTCTTAGTGGCGATATTTTGTTAACGATGACTGGTACAAAAGGTAAAAGAGATTATCTGTATTCGTTATTAGTTAACGAACAAGATTTAGTTAAAAGAAAATTATACTTAAATCAGAGACTGTGCATTTCTAGAGTGCTTGAGGCTAACGCTGCCTATCTTAATATTGTAATGAAAGTAGATAGTTTACTTGATTCAATATATGAAAAATCAACGGGAACAGCGAACCAAGCAAATATAGGTATGGAAGCAATTTCCAATTGGGTTATTCCACTTCCAGGATGCTTAGAGCAAACTCGCATAGTAGCCAAAGTCGACGAACTCATGGCCTTATGCGACCAACTAGAACAACAACAAGAAAGCAGCATTAGCGCCCACCAAATCCTAGTAGAAACCCTACTGGCCGCACTCACCAACGCTGGCGAAAAGGGTGAGTTCAACCAAGCCTGGGCCAGAATCGCCGACCATTTCGACACCCTGTTCACCACCGGCCCTTGTGGAGAATGGAGCATCGACCAACTCAAACAAACCATCCTGCAACTCGCAGTGATGGGCAAGCTCGTCCCGCAAGACCCAAATTTGATGAAACATCTTGCAAAGAATTATAACAATGAGGTTATAGGTGAAAGAGCATTAGCTTCATTGCCGAAAAGTACTGGCAAGTATGAGAAATCAATTTTTGACTCTTCAAAGAATAGAGTCGTAATACCTGATAATTGGAGCATGGAGCCATTAGCTGATTTGGCATTAACTATTGTCGATTGCCCTCACTCCACTCCAAAATGGTCAGACAGTGGAGAGATATGCGTAAGAACTAGTCAATTCAAACCGGGTCTATTAGATCTTTCAAGTACGCGGTACGTGAGTTCAGAAACGTACCTAAAAAGAGTTGAAAGGTTAGTTCCCGAAGAGGGTGATATTCTATACAGCCGCGAAGGAGGGATCCTTGGTGTGGCTTGTATTATTCCTAATGGCGTGAAGCTATGCTTGGGCCAGCGAATGATGCTCATTCGGCCTCCATCGTTTATTGAGTCCAAATATTTGGAGATGATATTAAATTCGCCATTTATTAATGCTGTAGCGCAGGAAAATACTACAGGTGGTGCTGCACCAAGAGTAAATCTCACTACTGTGAAAGCATATCCAGTTCCTATTCCCCCTATAGAAGAGCAAAACAGAATAGTTGCAAAAGTTGATGGGCTAATGAGTCTCTGTGAAAATCTGAAAACTCGCATTAACGAATCACAAACCACCCAATTGCATCTAGCGGATGCGATGGCTGAGCAGGCTTTAAGCTGAATTATATAAGAAAGGAAAATAATATGGTTGTAGATGATGAACTATTTACTCCCAAAAATCGGATTGTTATCGAAAGCAAGTTTGTTTCATCAGGCTGTGATGGTAATGATTTTAAGAATTATGTTTTCAAAGATATTGGTGGAAATCAACTAACTTTCAAAGGCGTGGACTTCTCTTTTTGTGTTTTTGACAATGCTTATTTGCGTGATTGTAAGTTTGAAGACTGCATATTTACTGGAACTAAGTTTATCGACTCAAATTTTAAAGGTTCGAGTTTTGTAAATTGTAAGTTTGAATATTCAGTTTTTAAGAGTACGGCTATTTCTAGTAAGGAGTTGTTAACCAACCTATCCTCTTGGCCTAATGTTAACAGAGACTGGCTAAGGCGCTTACGCATCAATTATGAAGCACTAGGAGATGTTGCTTCTGTTAAAGCTTGTATAAAAGAAGAAATGTTAGCTTCTCGTGAACACCTTCGTAAAGCTAGGGAAGCAAAAGAAGGTTATTACGCTAAAGCCTATAAAGGCTATAAAGCACAATTCCCAGTGCGTATTGAGAGCTTAGCCAATTTTTTAGATTGGCATTTATGGGGGCATGGTGAACGGCCACACAAGTTATTTTTTACTGTATGCGTATTGATAGCTATTTCTGCCTTCTATGTTCTCTTTGATTCATATGGCATTACTGCTGCCTCTGCTGGGACTGAAATTGCGGAATCATTTTTCTATTCCTTAAGAGACGTTAGCTATTCATTTGTTGGTGTAAAGCAGGATACAGTCCCTGATGGATTGGCCGCGTTGTTATCAATATCTCGTTACATTGCTTTAGGTTTGTTTATTAGCGTCTTATACAAAAATATTGCTAGGAGATAGACGGGTGGGATGCGTCAGTTATTACCTCTATGGTTCAAGTGCAAGAAGCGATGAAACAGTAGGTAGTGACCTTGATGTGCTTGTTGTATGTACTGACCCTAAGGCTGTAGACCGTAATAAGTTAGATCATGATATTGAGGGGAGGTCTAATCATGGCCCTATAGACTTTAGTATTTATGGCATCTCTAGATTGGAAGAAATGTACAAAACCGGTCATCTATTTGCGTGGCATTTGTACAAAGAGTCTAGCTATTTGAAAGGCGGTGATGACCTGCTTGCAAAGCTCGGTCAACCAGCGGCATATGACTCATTTAGAGAGGACATATTATCCTTGTATGAGTTATTAGGGTCGGTTCGTGATCAGATATACATCTCACCGAATAACTTAGTTTATGAGGCTGGGATTGCGTTTATCTGTGCGAGAAATATAGCTATGGCAGCTTCTTATTCTCAAGCTGATGGCCCTTGTTTTAGTGCTTATGCTCCATTTTTACTGGAATGTAATATTGAATTTCCTCTGAGCAAGCTTGAGTATGAGTTACTAAGACAGGCTCGTCACAGTGGAACTCGCGGCTTTAAGGCGCCAGTTATATGTAGTACTAACATTATCGTTATAATTCGAAAATTAGAAGGCTGGGCTAAAAGGGTGATTGATACTATGGGGAAAGTTCAATGAAAAGAGGGTTTTATGATCGCGTTGCAATAGAAAGAGATGTGCTTTCATTGGTTAACAATCGCTATACAGAAAGCACTTTAAATGGCTTGTCTGATATTGCCATATCTGCTTGGGAAGACTCTTCAGGTAGGGTATCAAATGACGTGGCCGACCTCGTTCGCAATATCTCTAAAAGGGTTAAGCTGGATGTCGATGCGAGTCGAGATGTTTTTGATGCAGAGAATGATGAGCTTAAGTCAAAAACATCTGAATATATAGATGAGTTAAAGGCTAAATTGAAGTTGTAGGAAGGAATCTTTTAACTTGTAGTTTTCTTGGTGCATCTTTATATGATTATACACATCAGAGAAACAGCATCAGGTTCATTTATTTGGGATGTACATGAAGAAAAAATTGAATAAACGCTTTAACCGTTTTGAAACCAAAAAACCTGAAAGGCGCCATGCTTATATTAAAGACTTTACAGGGATATCCCATAAAAATTCTTTTCAATATCAAGGTTATATAAAGTGTAAGTTACTTCATACTAAAGGTCTGTCGGTCATTAGTCCTGATCAATTGTATTTGGAACTGGGTGACGAACTGCTTTGGTTCCAGCCTTTTTTCTTTAGCCCTAACATTATTCATTTTCTAGAGAATGAAAGTATATGTCGATTGCCTATCGATATTTCATGTGGCCTGAGAATTTGGGTAGAGTTTAAATCAGGCAATTTACTCTCGAAGCTTAAAGATGACAGTTTATTTTACAGGTGCGAGATTGAAGCGCCTAAATATCTATATCGGTACGCAACAGGTCAGGCGCGAATTGATAATAATGAACCCGCAATACAGTTATTCCACCACACCTCTAAAGATGCAGCTACTAGTATCCGAAATTCAAAAGAATTTTGGTCGTCTGCATGGAATATACAGGGTACTAAGGCTTTAACGAACATCGCTTATCTTTATTTAACATCCCTACCAAAGATAAGGTGTGATGGAGACTTGATTGAAATAGCTATGTCATCGAATGAAACTTACCCGTTAAGGCTGGATAATAATGCCACTAATCGACCTGACTTGGTACTCAAGGTTTATAGGAGTACATCAAGCGCTAGAGAAGAAACTTTGAGTTGCTGGGTTAAGTCTGCGGAGTTGGCTCCTCAGCCAATTTACCGGCATTGGAACGGTGTAGTATCTTATGAAATTGTGTGTCAATTCATTCATCGAATTGGTGTGGAGCCAAAGTCAACAGTAAAAAATGAAGGACAGTTTATTTCACCTAATATGCCTAAAAAATTTAATTATTGCGTTATTGGTGATGCTACTTCAATTAGTGGTTTACAAGCTCCACTTGACGAAGAATGCCCAGAGCACATATTCAAAATTCAGCATCTAGAAGGCGATGAAGACATTTTTAGTTTTTGGCTCAATAACCAAAATTCAGAGCAGTTTACTGGGAAGGATGTTGAACTTGTTGAAATCGAAACTAATTAATTTTTTGTGCTTTTGCTCTGCAACTTAAAAAAGAGAATTAATTAGTTATAACGGTGTAATTATGAACTCTATAGTAGCAAGTGAGTTAGTGGGAATATTATGAATTGCCCATTTTGTGAATTTGAAAGTGTACTTGATGCAGAGTTTGTATACGCTCGTTACGACAAATTCCCAGTCTCAAATGGTCATTGCTTAATCATCCCCAAGCGCCATGTCGAAACCTGGTTTGATATGAGTAAAGAAGAGCAGCAAGAAGCCTTCGAGTTGATCGATAAAGTGAAAGTGCTATTAGACGAAAAATACTCGCCTGATGGCTACAACATCGGCATGAATTGCGGCGAAACTGCCGGGCAAACTATTCCTCATGCGCACATCCATGTAATACCTCGCTATGAAGGCGATATGGAAAATCCACGTGGCGGTGTGCGTGGTGTGATCCCTGAAAAACAGAATTATTGACAAAAAGAAACTAATAAAGAGACGTCACCAGTAAAAGAGAGGAACTGTGCCAGAAATTCCGCAAAATATAACAAGAGAGCATTTGCTTAAAGCGATAGATCGTATCGATAAAGAAGGGCTGCCAGAGAAAGGGCACTCTTCGACTTACGATGTGATTCATAATGGTAAGCCCTATCCACCAAAAGTGGTGGTCTCTTGGGCGAATGGTTTTGCCAATGGCAAAGAGCTGGATAGGGCGAACTTTGCTGGTGGTAAAAATACTGATTGCTTTAATTTGTTGGAAATGGAAGGTTTCTTAATAGAGCAGAAAGACGATACGTCTGGCTTGTATGAACTTTGGGATCAGTTTTTGGCTGAGTGGCCTGAAAGCCGCTTAAAGACAATGACCTTAGATGACTATACAGGGATAGGTAACCAAGATGCATTTTGCTATTGGATTGAGAAACGGCTAGAAAAGCTCGGCTCTATATGGGGAGGCTCGTCGTTTAAGTTTGGTATTTACCGGCGAGGAGATCAAACCCCAAAGCCTCCGCACCCACGTTATACCTATACTGAAGAATTTGCTTGGGAATCTAAATTTGGCAACTCAGCTTCGGAGGCATTCGAGACGGTTAAGCAACACATCTTAACGATTGTGAATAGCATCAAAGTAAAGGATCTTCAGCCCATCGAGAACGCGCCTTTATGGCCTGTGTTTAAATGGAAAATAGCCTTTCTTTATCAAGACAGAAACGCCCCATTATTACCAGCAGTTTTCAAGGCAGAAATGCTGATCGACTACCTGGGAACAGACCAAGGTAGCCAGAGTGCGCCTTACCCATCTCTTTGTCATTGGGTGATGAAGGAGCGAAACGACAGAGATATTGTTGCCTTTAGCCGTGATATTTGGACGAAGGCGAATCAAATTGCGGCAAAAAAGCGTTTCAAACCACAGGATGCTGAGCAGTTGCTATTACAACGCTACCTGCCCATCGGTGACGGTACCGATAAAGTGATTGGCTTTTTAAACGATTCGATCAGGACGATTGCGCTTTTAAGAGAGGGTAAGAGCGTTAGAGTCTTTATGGAGCCTTGGGAACCCTCGATTAAGAATGTAAAAGTTAAACAGCACTATAGTGTTAACGATTCGAGAAATGGCAATCTTGATAGCCAGGCACCAAATGTGGCGAATGGAACAGAAGCGGTTTTAATTGAGTGCTCAAAACAAGGTGCTTTTGAAGAGCTTTTAGATAGTTACGAAATAGACCGAAAACAAGGGTTAGACTCAATGGGCGAAAATTTAGATGTCGAGAAGCTGACAAATGACCAGCCACTAAATCAAATCTTATATGGGCCGCCTGGTACCGGTAAAACATTCTATACCGTTAATAAGGCGCTACAAGTTCTTGATCCAGCGTTTTATGAGTCACACCTAGATGATCGAGCTGCTTTGCACGCGCGGTTCCAAGAATTGAAGCAAGAAAGCCGAATAGGTTTCGTGACCTTTCACCAAAGCTTTTCTTACGAAGATTTTGTCGAAGGCCTAAAGGCGACGTCAGAAAATGGTGAAATATCCTACGAAGTGGCTGACGGCATATTTAAACAAATGTGTGAAGAAACCAGCCCCTACATAGAAAAAGAGTCATCCACGTCGGTAGATGTATCTGGTAGAAAAGTCTGGAAGATGTCTTTAGGGAATACGCTTGGGTCTGACTCATTTGTGTATGACAAATGCATTGAGGCTGATGAAATTCGCTTAGGTTATGGCGACGATGTCGACTTCGCGGGCTGCAGCTCAAGAAATGAGATAAGCGCGAAGTTTACTGATAATGGCTATGAGCTCAAACCTCAGGATTACCAGGTTACATCTGTTGATATCTTCAAGAATCAAATGAGTGTAGGCGACTTAGTTATTGTTAGTGATGGGAATTTCAAGTTTAGGGCTATAGCTGAAATTGCTGGTGACTACCAATGTCTACCTGACCCAGAATTTCCTGAGTATGGTCAGACCAGGAAAGTAATTTGGCATCGCGTGTATGAGAGGTCATTGCCTTATGAACGTATAATGGTCAAAAAGTTCTCTCAGATGACGCTTTACAAACTCTCGCCTAAAACCCTTGAGGTGGCGAAGTTGCAATCACTTCTATCTTCGAGTGAAAAAGGCGGTGGCTCTAAAGGACTAACCGTCGGCCAAAAACTGGGTAATGGTGAGCATGAAATCGCTTCAATTACGGGTGAAATGGTTCGAGTGAAGTCGACTAAAACCGGTTCCTTGATCCCCTTTGACCGAGAGATTATTAATGAATTACTAGGTTATGTACGCCAGGGTGAAATAACCATAGAAGACATAGCAAAAAAGAGAGTTTTTGAAAAAACGGGCAGTAATTTAGAGAAGTACATCGTCAATGGTTACCCAGGGCCTCTTTCAAAATTGGTGAGCCTATTGGCTCAACCTGGTATGGCAGGTACAAGCGATAGTGCACAAACAGATAATAGCGTATTAATCATCGACGAAATAAATCGTGGCAATATTTCAAGTATCTTTGGTGAATTGATCACCCTTATCGAACCCAGTAAACGAGCAGGAGCGGAGGAGGCACTTTCAGTCACCTTGCCTTATTCCAAAGAAACGTTCCAGGTACCGAGTAACCTCTACCTAATCGGTACGATGAATACGGAGGATCGCTCACTGGCATTAATGGATACAGCACTGCGTTGTCGTTTTGATTTTGTAGAAATGATGCCTGATGTCGAGCTGCTGAATGATGTTGAGGTGAAGGGTATCGATGTCGCTCAAATGCTTACTAAGATGAACAAACGCATTGAAGTACTTTATGACCGTGAGCATACCTTGGGTCACGCTTTCTTCATGCCTTTGCTTTCAGAAGATGATGCAGAGAAGCAATTCCTAATGCTACAGAACATCTTCGAGAATAAAATTCTGCCTTTGCTGGAAGAGTACTTTTTCGAAGACTGGGAAAAGATTCGTTTAGTGTTGGGCGATGGCAACAAAGAGACTGAGAATCAGTTTATTACCGTGAACAATGGTGGTTATGATGCAGAAACGCTCTTTGGGAAAAATGTTGAATTAGATTACGATATGGAGGGAGCTAAGTCGTACAGTCGAAGTAAAGAGGCTTTAGGTTTAGCTGCATCGTATACCGGCATCTATGAAAGCTAAGCGTACATATAGCGTTCGTGAATATGGTTATCTATTAGATGGCCTAACGCATGAAGTGTACTCTAATGCTGAAGGTATTCCGAAGTCTACTTTTCAGTATTTGCTATCTTTTATTCAAGATGAAGCGGGTGAAAAGGATTTTGCACCTTTTCTAAGGCTCACGACCTTTAAACGCAAAACCGCACTTAAAATGCTGAACTACGTGGGCGTACTGCAAACACCTTGTGGTACTCAAATTGAAGTGCTTCCAAAGCTATATCTCAATGGTGATACCGAGTCAGCCGAAGCAACGCGTAATCAACTCATTACCATGCTGAGGTGTTTGCGAGATAGCCCATTCAAACAAGCCGGTAGTGCAACAATACGTGATACCAATATGCCTTTACTTGAGGTGTATATCAGCCAGTTCTTATCCTTAACGAATCAATTGATAAAACGCGGTATTCGTTCGGATTATGTTAGAGAGCAAAAAAACGCCAAGTTCTTAAAGGGCAGGCTACTGGTAAGCCAGCAAATACGAAGCAATATGCTGCACCCAGAACGCTTCGCGATAGAGTGCGATGAGTACCTGATTAATAGACCCGCGAACCGTTTAATTAAAACCACCTTGGCCTTGGTTGCGCGTGTCGCAAAAAGTTCCAGTAACCAACGCTTAGCGCGTGAGCTAGGTTTTGTATTTGAAGACGTACCGACCAGCACAGATATTCGAATAGATTTTCAAAAAGTAAAAACAGGCCGTAGCATGAGCTACTACCAGAACGTGCTCGCCTGGTGTCGCTTGTTATTAAACGGACATGGCCCAACAGCCTCGACCGGTGATTTTAATACCCTGTCACTGCTATACCCAATGGAGCGCATTTTTGAGGATTATGTAGCGCATTGTTTAAGATCAAAACTAGATGATTACTTTGAAGTAGGCTGCACGCTCAAAACTCAAGCTGCAAAGCATTCATTGGTCGAAGAGCATGATGGTAATGCTATATTCCGGCTAAAACCTGATTTGCTGGTGCTTAACGGCAAACAAACCGTTTGCGTAATGGACACCAAATGGAAACTGCTTGATGCTTCTGATCGCCAGCATAAGTATGGGATATCTCAAGCAGATATGTATCAACTTTATGCTTATGGCCATAAGTATTTGAAAGGCGATGATCAGAAAGAGCTGAGGCTGATCTACCCCAAGACTGATAAATTTAAAGAGCCTCTTCCAGTATTTCATTATGAAGATGGCTTTAGATTATCGGTAGTTCCGTTTGACTTGGAAAAGGGGGAGTTGGTTGGGGATTGAACTATATTAGTTGTAATGAGACGTCAGGACCATGCAGTGATATTTGTATAGATAATCTAGGAAATCCTTATTAAATGAAGAGCGTTAGGCTTAATGACAAAAATACCATCGTCTACGGAAGCATCAATAACGTACAAATGTGTTATCGTTTCTTGATTAGCTGATAGACTATCTAGTCTAAATCTTTCAAAACGCTCGTATTTTTCTTCTGGAATCTCAATATCTATTCTTATAACACATCCATCCTCTTCAAACTTTTCGGAGGAATATTGCTGAGCTCTTTCTAATGTTTGGTAGCAATATATTCCAGGCCCGTATGCTAGATGTTTATTTTTGGTTATAGAAAATCCGTTGTCTTTTATCAGTTTAACTAGGTTAACACTAGTACCGTGAAAAAGTGTCAAGTTTCGCTTTTGCATATTAATTTCTCATCTTTGTTTCGAACTTCGGGTTGCAGATGTTAAAACAACAGGATTTGATTTTTTAATATTAAATATAATTAATTAATTTATTACTTATAAATCATGTGGTTATATAAATTTTTTTCGCTCGGTAGTAGCTTTGGGAGTAAGTGAGCGCTGAACGATTAGCTAGATAGATTAACTCGAGAACAAGTCTCGAGGGTTAATTTTAAAGGAGCTAATCTTATGGAAAAATTCCATGATGCGCAAAATAGTTTAGTAGCGCTGCTGTTAAACAATATTTTCAATTTAATGTCTACCAATGTACTTTATCTTTCATTGATAAGCGGAATAGTAGCCACGCTTATATTTTTAAGACGTAAAAAAACGGGCCTGAATATTCATTTTGGAGCCTTTCTTATAGTTCTGGTGTTACCTATTTTTTATGCACTTGAACATTTGTTCTTCCCTGGTCTCATAAACCCTGATTCTAAAATTGAAATTTATGATTTGATTTCATGGGGCTGGATTAATTTCATCACCATAATAGTTTTAATCCCTGTTATGCAGGCACTATCTTTTTGGATTGGTTTGGTCGTCAAGCTGTTAACTAAAGAGAGGAAAGAGGAAAAAATAATTAGTGCAGACATAAGAAGGTTACTACTCAAGCGAAAGCATGCCAAACATTACAATCCAATCTCTTACTTTAAAAGCAAACTTCTCTTCCTAGGCCTGAACGAAAAACGAGTACCTCAATATTTAGACTGGATAAAGGCTTGCGTATCGTCTCTTTTAATTACCGGTTGCGCTGGAAGTGGAAAAACATTGTTCATTGCTCTTTATCTTTGTCAGCTCATGGCTCCCGAAAAACATTTTTTTTGGCAACGGAAAAATGGTTCAACTATTGTTGCTTTTGATCCTAAGGGAGATAGCTTCTTTCTTCGTGTACTTACGAAGATCGCTAAGAGGTTTAACCTTCCTGTAACTTTTGTGGAACTTAATCTTAACAAACCGATTATTAGTTTGGCTGAAGGGTTAGATGCTCAATCACACGCTGAGCTCCATATGATAGATGGAACTTTTGCTGACAAAGGTACCGATGCTGATTTTCACAAGCAGGCAGAAAGAGAAGAACTTTTGCTATTTACTCGTTTCTATGACTTGAGTAAAAACTTAGATCAAAACTATAAGAATTTCCTTGATAAGTATCCAGATTCTCATAAGTCAGCACCTGGCTTTAATCGTCATATTAAAGCACTAATAGAGCTACGACTTTTTTCCGCTAAGCCTGGAGAGGGCCTTAATGTCAAAGAGGTGATTGAAAGTGGTGGTTTTTTATATATAAAAGGGCATGTGAAGAACCCATTGATAAAAAAAGCACAGCGTATGCTAATGGCGAGGATTATAAAGCACGTTGAGACACGGGATAAAAAAAATTCAAGGCATGTTTGCTTTTCTCTTGAAGAAGCTAAGCATGTAGTGAGTGAGCACGTAGTAACAGGTATCGCCACACTGAGAGATTTCAATGCGAATTTTACTTTTTCTTGTCAATCTTTAACTGACAGTTGTCAGAATGATCAGAATATCCCACCTGAAGCAATTCGGGAGTCAGTGCTGGTAAATACTAGGTATAAATTAGCTTTTGAGACGCCAGACCCAGAGTTGGCTAGGTATTATTCGGACTTAAGTGGCGAGATTACAAATCATAATACTGTTAAACAATATGTTAGAAATGCTGCATTTTCTGAGGTTGACGGTGAACGAAAAAGTTTGGTCGAGACCCAGAAAAATCTTATTCATGCAAATCAATTTTTGGCTTTACAGCCAGGAGAGGCAGTTCTATTTGGGAATGGGCTGGCGCAAAAAGTATATTTTGCTCCCATAAAGGTTTCAGAAGACGATATCGAACCAGATCCATTTACTGCTAAAGATTATGAGCAGACGGGCGGTAAAGTTATTGATGAAGGTTCTGATAAAGAGGGGCTGATCTAATGTTGATAGATAACTTTCAATTGCGTTTAGAAAGGGCCAGCACCAACGAAAATCATGTGCTCGTTACTCTTAGGGTATCTAAATTCAGTGATGCTAAGACCTTATCTATCAGTATGGATAAGTCGGTTTCATATGCTTATAAACTTCTTAAAAGACTTGAAAAAAGAGGCTTGGTTAAAAAACATCGTATTGATGAGCTAAACATGAATATTTGGGGACTGACTGAACAAGGCTTATTAATATCTTGGGGTGTTGGAGAAGAAATAGCTCCTGTAAAACGATTTGAGCCTTCTAAAGTTTCTCCAATAACAGTTTTCCATGAATTGCAGTTACAGAGAGCCGGGGCTCAAGCGATAAAATCGGGTTGGAGTGAATGGCTTCCAGGACATCAACTTCCTGTGGGGTTGCAGAGACGGCCAGATGCTGTTGTAAAATCTCTTTCAGGTGAAGTTGTGGCCGTAGAGCTAGAGCGAACTATTAAATCAAGAAAAAGGTATGAAGCTATTATTTCTGATTACCTTCAAGCTATAAAGCGTGGTGAATATGACTATGTAGCTTATGTCGTGCCTGATCAATCAATGGCGTTACGTATGCCGCTATTGTTTAGGAGTATAAAATCTGTACCTGTAGCGGGAAAAAGGGTTAGTCTCGAAGACCGGCATTATAATAAATTTAGTTTTTATTCATTAGAAAACTGGCCTAAAGAGGAGGTGTCTCAATGAGTAATCAATTGGAATTTGATTTTCATAATAAGTCGCATGCCTCTTTAGATGATGATCGTGACGAGCCGGTTTTAGATGTTCATGGTGCAGCGAAGTACTTAAAACTAAGTCCAAAAACGATCCGACTTTATGCAAGAAACCAAATAATTCCTGCTAAGAAAATAGGAACGCAGTGGCGGTTTTTGAAGTCTTTGCTTGATCGTTGGTTGTCGGGGGAATATCCTGAAGGTGAGCAAAAACCGGCGGGTGTTGTATTAACGTCGGAGAATAAATCATGTCATTATTCAAAAGAAATGAGGTCTACTGGGTCGATATTCGGCACAAAGGACAAAGAATACGAAAAACTACTGGAACTTTAGATCAGGTAAAAGCCCAAGAATTCCATGATCAGATTAAAGCTGACTTATGGCGAGTTGAGAGGTTAGGTGATAAACCAAGGCGAAAATGGAAAGAGGCCGTGGTTCGCTGGTTAAAGGAAAATCAGCATAAGAAAAGCCTTAATTGCGACAAACGTCGCTTAAAGCTTCTCCATGCTTGGTTGGGTGAGTTGTATCTCGATGAAGTCGATCGAGATATGGTTGACCGGATTAAATATGAAAGAGCGAGTCAGAATAAGCTTAATAGCCAAGGAATGGATACTGGTCAGCTGGTAACCCCTGCCGAAGTTAATCGCATGCTAGCCTTGCTTCGGTCAATTTTGAATGCTGCTTGTGATGACTGGGAATGGATAGATCGTATTCCTAAAGTCAAACTTTTCAGGGAGGAAAGTAGACGAATTCGTTGGCTTACCTATGAAGAGGCTGCAAAGCTGTTGAGTCATTTACCTGGCCATCTCGAAGCTATGGCTCGTTTCTCCCTGGCTACTGGAGTGAGAGAGCAGAATTGCCTCGGTCTCAAATGGGAGCAGGTCGACTTGTCGCGGCGAGTAGCATGGATATATAACGATGAAGTAAAAAATGGAAAGTCTCTAGCAGTACCTTTGAACCAGGAAGCTTTAAAAGTATTACGAGAACAGCGTTTCAAAAATGATGTTTACATTTTTACTTACAAAGGCGAAAGAGTTTTAAGGGCTAATAATTCTGCTTGGCGAAGAGCGTTGAAAAACGCAGGCATTGAGAACTTTTCCTGGCATAACCTGAGAAGTACTTGGGCGAGCTGGCATGTTCAAAACGGTACGTCGATAAATGTGCTTCAGGAGTTAGGTGGCTGGGAGACCATTGAAATGGTTCGCCGATATGCACACTTAGCGCCAGAGAACTTAGCTATCGCTGCAGCAGACAATTTACCGAGTGGACACGTTTTGGTCACAGATGTTTTGGAGGATAAAAATAAAGCAATAGGCTAAAACGACAAAACCCGCTTAAAAAGCGGGTTTCGAAGATAAATAAGTGGTGCCCGGTCCCGGAATCGAACCAGGGACACGAGGATTTTCAATCCTCTGCTCTACCGACTGAGCTAACCGGGCACTGCTTGTTGCGTATCGGTGTTTTTGCAACGGGGCGTATTA
>Ga0105353_1000555_pt1 | contig 21298 bp, 19 predicted proteins | sample EN1Hudsemesocosm_2_FD_83657 | JGI IMG/M metagenome (GOLD analysis project Ga0105353, IMG submission 83657) | Methane-oxidizing microbial communities from mesocosms in the Hudson Canyon - EN10B Hudson Canyon | ecosystem: Environmental > Aquatic > Marine > Cold seeps | place: Hudson Canyon...
AATTCGACGAACATCTCCGTCAACTCGAATCATTGGCGGTAAGCCAGCAGAAAGGTGTAAATCAGATGCGCCTTGTTTTGCAGAAAAGGCAAGTAACTCAGTAATATCCATTGTCGTCCTCTAACGGGTAATGCACGATATAAAAGCTTGTGAAAGTATTCGGTTTTTGCTCAAATGGCCGTAACTTCCGTCCATTTTATTATTGAATAACATCATGTTCAGCATAGCAGACAACCTCGTAAACGTTAGGCAAAGAATAAAAAAAGCACAAATAGAAGCTGTGCGAGATCTTGCATCCGTGCAGCTCTTAGCCGTGACTAAAACACGTAGTGCTGAAGACATACTGGCTACCATGCAATCTGGTTTAACATCTTTCGGTGAAAATTACGTAAATGAGGCCGTTTTAAAACAAGAAACATTAAAAACATTATGTACTGAAGAGGCTTACCAAACCTTAGTTTGGCATTTTATTGGCCCTGTTCAGTCAAATAAAACCAAAATCATCGCCCAGCATTTTGACTGGGTGCAGAGTGTCGACCGCGAAAAAATAGCGCAGCGCTTAAATGATCAGCGTCCATCAGACTTAAAGCCGCTTAATGTCTGCATTCAAATCAACATTAACCATGAAGAAAATAAATCAGGTCTAAATATTCAAGAAGTTGAGTCCTTAGCAAAGCTCATTTACTCTTTACCTCATTTAACACTAAGAGGGCTGATGACCATTCCTAAAGCCGTGCAATCTTCAGAAGCACTTCAGAGCGCCTTCTTAGAAATGGAATCATTATTTAAACAGCTAAAAGCGCTTTACCCAGACGTTGATACGCTTTCAATGGGAATGTCAGGAGACATAGAAGCAGCCATCAATAATGGCTCAACTATGGTCAGAGTTGGCACGGCTCTATTTGGGCTACGCCTGTAATTGACCAGACAGTAGGTACAGAAAACAAAACAAGCTAGAAACCTTTTGATTTAATCGAGAACCTTGCATGAAAGCCACTTGCTGTCATTTCGGTAAATTTTACGTAAGTAGAAATCGTGCAAAGGCCTCTAACCATTTATTTAAACGAGTTATTACATGAACTTAAATGATAGTAAAATTTGCTTTATTGGCGCTGGAAACATGGCAAGCTGTATTATTGGTGGCCTTCTTAAAAATGGTTTTCCTGCACAGCAAATCATCGCGAGCGCACCGTCTAATGAAAAAAACCTCAACACTTTAAAAGTTACCCTTAATATTGAAATAAGTACTAACAATCAGCAGGCCGTTTCTAACGCCGACATTATAGTTTTAAGTGTTAAGCCTCAGGTTTTACAAAGTGTTTGCGAAGAAATTTCAAATTCCCTTAGTCATCAGCCACTCATTATTTCAATTGCAGCTGGTATCAGTATCGACAGTATTCACGCGTGGTTAGGGAACAACTTACCGATTATTCGCTGCATGCCGAATACCCCCTCCCAAGTTTTAAAAGGTGCCAGTGGCTTAATTGAAAATTCACAGGTTAGCGATGCCCAAAAACAAGCCGCTAGTGAGTTATTCGCTGCGATTGGCATTGTTGAATGGGTTAAAGATGAAAGCCAAATACATGCTGTCACGGCGCTGTCAGGAAGCGGTCCTGCCTATATTTTCTTAGTTATAGAAGCAATGGAAGCCGCTGCAATAAAACAAGGGCTATCACCTAAAACCGCGCGTAAGTTAGCTGCACAAACCGTTGCGGGTGCCGCTGAAATGGTTTTAAGTAGCGATATAGAGCCTGCTCAATTGAAACGCAACGTGATGTCACCTGGCGGCACAACAGAACGCGCGATTCAGACCTTTGAATCCTTAGGTTTAGTTTCAATTTTTGAATCGGCAATAAATGCTGCGGCTGAACGTTCTGTCGAAATGTCAGCACAGTTAAAAGGCTAACCTTTTTAACTCATATTAAAACAGCCCGATTAAGCCATTTTTACAATCACCTCAGATCTAAACAGGCAAACTATGAATCTCAAATTATTGTTAACCGGTAATGAATTAATGACTGGCGACACGCTAGACAGTAATTCCGCGATGATTGCGAAAATGAGCCTCGATGCTGGCATTCAAGTTAACTACAAAGCGACCGTGTCTGATGATATTGACCAATTAGTGAGTGAAATCTCACGCCTAAGTGAAACGTCAGAGGCGCTCATTGTAAATGGTGGACTTGGGCCCACAACTGATGATCTAACAGCACAAGCCTTGGCAATAGCAATGGATGTAACGCTTGAAGAGCATCCTGTTGCGATCAAACATTTGGTGGAATGGTGCGCTAAACGCAATTATGGCTTAAGCGAAGCGAATCGAAAGCAGGCTATTTTACCCAAAGGCGTTGAGATTGTGGCCAACGCTAACGGATCGGCCGTCGGGTTCAAGGTCAAACTAAATGGCTGCCTTATATTTTGCACTCCCGGCGTTCCTCATGAATTAAAAACGATGATGGCTCAAGAAATACTGCCACAATTGAGCAAATTATTACCCAATACGCATCGACCAAAAAGAGTACGTTTTAGAGTGTTTGGCTATGGTGAATCAAACCTTCAAGAGCTTATTACGAAAAGCTATCCAAACTGGCCAGAGCAATTAGAGCTAGGTTTTAGAGCCTCAATGCCTTTACTTGAACTTAAGCTCAAAGTGGACCATCAAGAAGACCATGCTTTATTAGATGATTGGCAAGCAAAAATCAAAGCCTTAGTGGGCGCGCATATTGTCACTGATGACAACCGATCACTCGCTAGAGTTGTGGTAGATTTACTCACAAAACAAAATAAGACGATCACTTTTGCTGAGTCGTGTACTGGTGGAAAAATTGCTTCGTTACTGACTGAAGTCAGCGGTGCTTCGAGTGTATTTGAAGCGGGGTATGTCAGTTATTCCAATAAAGTCAAAACAAATCTGTTAAACGTATCAGAAAATGATTTGGCAGAGCAGGGGGCAGTCAGCGAAACGGTTGTTCGACAAATGCTATCTGGCGCGCTCAAAGCAAGCGGAGCAGAAGTAGGTGTATCAGTATCTGGCATTGCTGGCCCGAACGGCGGCACGGCTGACAAACCCGTTGGAACCGTCTATCTCGCTTGGGGAAGCCAAACATCCATGCAGGCAGGTGCGTTTTATTTTCCAGGGAACCGGATTTTTTTCCAACAAATTGTTTCGGCATTAGCGCTGGATTTGGTTCGTCGAGATTTATTAGGTTTAGAGGAAGTACCCATCTACTTTAAAGAACGGAAAATATCAAAATAAATCAGACTGACATGAGACACGGCATCAAGGACGATACCGTGTATAAGCATCACTTAAGATGCTTATTCGTACTTACACAAGTAGGCCGTATCTTGAGGCACTTTCAAATCAAATGACTGATTCGCTTCAACAATAAAAGTTTCCCCATCTTTAAATGAAACAAATTCTTCTGAGCCCGGCAGTTTAACAATTAATTCACCACTCACAACGGTCATATATTCTTTTTGGCTGGTACCAAAAGTGTAATCACCGGCAACCATCACACCAACTGTTGCTGGCAATGTTGAGCTTTTAAATGCAATTGACTTAACTTTACCATCAAAATATTCATTTACTTCTAGCATGTTTTCTCCAAAAAAGGGTAATGAGCGCCTATCTAGAAATAGCGCCGTAGCGAGGACATTCCAGAATTTGAAAATGGTGCCACAATATATAGGCGTTTAATTATTCTAAACAACTGTATATTGTGGTTATCAGTTTCAGATTCTGGGGCATCCGCAGTAGGTGTCATTTCTGGATGGGCACCCATTAGTGTGTTCTAATAAAATCTACACTTAGTATAAACCAAACAGCACTGAGGAGCCTTATCAATGTCAACTGAGACAATTATAGATTTAATTCGCCATGGAGAGCCCGTAGGTGGCCAAAGACTTCGAGGCACTCAAGATGACCCCTTATCAGATCTAGGCTGGCAACAAATGCGTGAAAGTGTCGGCGATTATAAACCATGGACTAAATTATTAACTTCACCTCTTTCGCGATGCCATGCCTTTACACAAGAGCTCAGCACCAAACTAAAGATCGAACATGAAATTAACAAAGAATTTCGGGAGATCAGCTTTGGCGAATGGGAAGGCTTGCGAATCAAAGACCTTATGAAGCAAGAACCAAAAGCGCTACGCAATTACTGGCAAGACCCTGACAACCACGCACCAAAAGGTTCAGAACGTTTAACGGACTTTACACAACGCATCAATACCGCATGGGATGAACTAATCTTAAATAACCAAGGTGAGCACACATTATTGGTTTGTCATGGTGGGGTCATACGTGCAATTTTAAGCCGCGTACTCGGTATGCCAAAAGAGAACTTATGGAATTTTGATGTACCTTACGCCAATGTCAGCCGAGTCGTTTACCATCATTTTCCAGATGGAGGACAAACAGCCCAATTAAAATTCCATCAAGCCGCTTTCTCTTAGCGGCCTTTGCAGCTCAGCCATCTAGCTGCAAAACTACCCAACGCCCCATACCCAACTACCAATTCGTTAAGCCGTACTTATCACTATATTTTTTAATAATTCTGTCATAAGTACCGTTTGCTTTTATTTCAGCAAGGCCTGCTTCTATGGCTTTAAAAACTTCTTCAGAGTTAGCAAGCTTACTAACCATTAAATATATACCACCAGTATTTACTAATGACAAAGGTAAATACGTGATTTTATCTTCATGTCCTATATTTTTTATCTGCATTACATCATAAGGAAGGTGACCTAAATAACCATCAATCCGCTCGCCTAAAAGTTTGGGTATTGTTATTGACACGCTGTACCTTCTCACCCATTTTTACCAACAAACCACCCATCTCATTGCCGTATGTATTTCCATATTCAACACCAATACCAGTGAGAACATTCGCCAACTCCTTCAATGAGTAGTGTTCATATTTCTTTATATCTGCTTTTCTAACAAACAGGGCAACACTTTCACTACGATACGCTTTGGTAAAATATGCAGACTCTGCTCTTTCTTAAGTCCCCATCAAAAAGGGTTCCCATTCACCTCCCCAGCCATTAACTAACTCTTTATTGCATTCAGCCATTAACAACGTACTGTTTACAAAAAACATAAATAAACAGCTTAAAAAGAAACCGTGATTTTGGATCATACGATTCATTTTCATCACTCCCCCCTTTAAACCAAGAGACCTACAAAATTAAACTATAGTTGAGAAACAATTATATGTCAGGAAAACCAATCAGCTCGACAGATGAGATTATCGTATTTTACTGAGGGGGGGGGCTATGTGTTTCTAGTTTTTATAAATAGGGAATTTAGAATAGTTAAAATCATCATAAATTTTATTCTGACCTCAACTTTAAAAAGAGCAGAGCATCATTAACTCCACGTTGAATACCGTTCATCAATTTCGAATACGACTGACCTAAGTGGTGTTTATGCCTAGTTAATCATGCCTTTAATAACATAAATAACTGGGTATTAAGTTATAAATATATTACCCATTTAAAATCGCTTGAACTGAGTCTCATCAACTTGAGTCGAGTCATCAAGTATGGCATTTCGTTTAACAGGTATAGTAGGTACTGTATTTGAATTGTTTGAGTTTGGTGGGATAGCCTGCGCTAGTTTATGTGCAGAGCTTGTTTCTAACTGGAAGAAACTAACAACCTGCTGAAGATTAGCAGACTGAGCTTGCATTTCTTCTGCAGTTGCCGCCAATTCTTCGGAGCCTGCCGCATTTTGTTGAGTCACTCTATCTAGTTGTTGCATAGCAGTGTTTATTTGTCCGACACCACTAGATTGCTCTTCTGATGCAGCACTAATCTCCTGAACTAATTGGGCTGTTCTAGTGACATCCGGTACCATTTTTTCAAGGAGCGAGCCTGCTCTTTGAGCTACTTTTACACTATCACTGGTTAGTGTACTGATCTCAGAAGCGGCTATTTGACTACGCTCAGCCAGTTTTCTTACCTCAGCCGCCACGACGGCAAAACCCTTTCCATGTTCTCCTGCACGAGCAGCTTCAATCGCAGCATTAAGTGCTAACATATTGGTCTGGTAGGCGATGTCTTCAATAATCGAGATCTTCTCAGCTATTTGGGTCATTGCTTTAACGGTTCCAGCAACTGATTCTCCACCTTCTGAAGCTGCAATCGATGATTCAGTGGCGATTGTGTCAGTCATCTGGGCATTTTCATTATTTTGACTAATAGACGCCCCCATTTCTTCAATTGAAGCACTGGTTTCTTCAACACTGGCTGCCTGCTCACTCGCCGCACTACTGAGTGAATTGGCGGTGTCGCTTACTTGTGCGGCCGCATTAGAAATTTGTTCAGAGTTATCTTGAATTTGCTGCACTACATGTCTCAGTTTCTGGCTCATAGAGTCCATTGCTGAAAGCAATTGACCAGTTTCATCCTTTCCTTTGACTGCAATAGTTGACCTTAAGTCGCCTTCGGCTAAATCATGGGAAAATTTTACAGCTTGCGTCAGTGCTTTAGTGATGGAGTCTGCCACAAGTGCGATAAAGAATACGGCGACGAAAATACAAATCAAGGATAAAATAATTGAGTAGTTTCTCGCCTCAGATTTTTTATTTTCAAGGGTATTGTTAAGAGAGATGAGAGATGCTGCGGCCTTTTTAATCGGGACAGAAATTGAGATTGTCCAGGGTTTATTCAGATCGCCGATATTAAAGGGCACTACTGCTATTAATCGCTCATCTGTTTTAATAAAAGCTGTTTTATGTTGTTGAATCGCATTTAGCATTTCTAAATTTTCACCGCCAAGTACTTTTGCAATCCCTTTGCCTAATAGTTTAGGGTCGCCACTATGCCCCGAAATAATGCCAATGTGGCTGGCAATAACAACAATGCTATCTCCCTCATACAATCCAGCACTGACTTCTTCAGAGATTTGTTGGATAAAAGGAACAGGTAAATCTATCCCTGCGATCCCAAGAAATTTACCATCATCCAACATAGGGGTTACCATACTGGTCAGTAAAACCTCCTGACCACCTAGCGGGTAGAGATAAGGGTCTATCACGCAATCATGTTTCGACTCTTTAGAGCAAAGATAATACTCACCCGCTCGGATACCATTGGCATCTCGTTCTTGGCTTTCCATACCCAGCAAAGGCTCAACTAATTTTTTCCCTGTAGTCGGATCTGGATAAGCCCAAGGAATAAAACGCCCTTGATCATCCTGACCGGGCATTTTAGCAACCGAGCTATCTGCCCCATCAAGTGCATTCGGCTCAAACCCCGTGTAAGACCCCACAAAACGGGGTTCATTTTCAAGCATTCGGTATAAAATTTTCAAAATTCGTGGGCGGATCTGCTTAAGTGCTTCAGGCTGATCTTTGGCTTCCAGTCGAAGGGCTTCAACAGCCGAGCGTAAACTACGGGCACTCATCATCGCACGATTAAGTTGGCCAGATATTTTTTCTCCTTCAAATCTACCTGTACTTAAAAGACGCTCTCCAAGTTCTTTGTAAAGCAGTGCTTCTGTCACTTCCTGAACTTCACTCTGGGTGCTGCTAAAAAGATTCATATTCAGTGTTTGGGTAACGATCATGGCAGCAATGAGACTAAGGCTGGACACTAAAACTATTTTCCAACGTATTTTCATAGTGATATATTCCCTGACTTTCATACTGGTTTAGCGAGTGAATAACATCTCTATTTAATAGTCTATATTTATCGTATTAACAAGATTTATTGGAATAACTTAAGTCAGATAGGTAATAGCATGTCGGCGTTACGTCGGCGATTTTACTTGAGGGCTTAGTATACTTTTGGCTGTTTAAACAGTGGCTTTAGGCGCAGACAGTTTCAAATAATGCTCAACATTTAGCAAGCCAAGTGTTCCTGTTTCGTATCCACCCAAATCCATGAACGTTCTATTTGCACAGCGCGTAATATCACTCATAATTGTATGCCCATGAAACACATGATCTACATGATCAACGGGTTTTATTTCTCCAAGTCCCGCATCAATTGAGCTAGCCTGTCCTTTATTCCAAAACATCCCATGCAACAAAGGAGTATACGTACTGTTATCAGTCGATTTTTTGCCTGACAAGCCTAAATACACATCATTCCAGCTACAATTGAGTGGTAATTCTGCATGCACCAAGCCTATCTTCACGCCGCCATTCAAATTCAGCTCGATGGCCATCGGTAACTCAACCATTGCATCATAGAAAGGTTCAAGCTCTTCCTTGCTTAAATCTTCAGCCCAAGCGCCTCCCCATTGATACCATTGCTGTAATACATGATCTTTATCTATTTCATACGCATCGATCAGCATCAACTCATGATTACCCAAAATAGAATAGAACCAAGGCTTTCTAAGGTAATCAAGCGCCATAGCTGACTCATCACCACGATCAATTAAATCGCCAAGGCAAAATAGCCGGTCTTTCGTTTTATCAAAGCCAATGTTTTCAAGGTGCGTTTCAAGCAAACTAAAATGTCCATGTATATCAGAACAAATGTAGTCTTGCCCGGTTTCATTCGGCAGATAGGTTTTAAGTTTTGACATCTTGTCTCTTCGCAATAATCGGTACTTTAAATTCTTTCGTTTTTAAATAAAAAAGTGAATGAAATAAGACTTCAACATGACGCTAAGTATCGTCCATATATACTTCCTGTTCAAAACTATGGATAGGGTTAGTAATGTGTTTTGTCTTTGTCATCGAGCAGTACACCACTCAGAAGAGCGCTTTGCGCGGAAAATAATCACTAACTTGGCATCAAAGCGCCCCGTTCTTGATGAATATTCTCTCAAGCTGCCTGAGCTATTCAGCCTTTATGCTGTAGAGGAAATTGAATAGCAACTAGGAGACAAAGAATAAAGCTTGTCGGAATCATAAAAATTGATCGGCACTTATAAGCCCCAACGAGCCCGTTTCGAAATAATTGGGAGCAGTGTAACGCTTCCAAAACACTCACACCTTTCTTTGACGGCCTAAATTAATTATTAATATCCCTCTGAACTTTTGTGAATACTCTTTCCACCCTGCATCCATTGCTAAATTACCTGCTGTACAAAAACAGACCTTCTGGTTGCTTCCCTTCTAGACTAAATAAGTTTGACATCAGGTCTTTCGTATAAAAACTGCTGAATGGCATCCTTTGATACTTTTGAACCATGTAGTTTAATAGTTTTTAAAGATGCAATAGCTGCAAGTTGTTTCAAGTGCTCATTATTAAAATTTCCATGCATGGAAGATAATGCTGTAACGTTTGATTTATTTAAATGCGAAAGATTAATTTCTTTAAAGTCACAATAATAAAAAAGTAAATTATCAATATTGATACTCTTTGCCATAAATTCAATAGTTTCTTGAGTAATTTCGCAAGATGAAAATGTAACAACTCTATTACCATTTTTAAGTATTTTAATTAAACCGCCAAAATTTTCTAAACTCTTTTCTTCAGCCTTCATGCTAATTACCTTAATCAACTGCTTGCCAATCGTCACTTCCATTGGAAATACGAACAAATGACCACATATGATCGCTCGCTGGATGTCTTTATGTCCGTGTATTGTTCTGGGGCTAAAACGCTGACTCCGCTAGGAAAGGTCAAAAAAGGATAGCGTGCCAAGAAACATAGCGACACTGAATTCATTATGTATCGGTAAGGAGAAGCCTTGCGACCCATCAAAGCCAAGTTCTAGCTAACTACAGTGTGATTTAGAACAAATAGCTCTGGAGGAGTCTTGTGGGTTCTATGCAGGGCATAACCGAGATGATCTTGGCATAGTTTCATCCTTGTAACCAAATACGGTTGATAGTATTGTTTTGAGTATACTCACACCTTATTTTGTTCTCCCAAACTAATTGTTAATCTTCTTCAAGTGTTTTGATTATTCCTTCAAGTAACGTTTTATAACCATACCAATCGTCGTCCTCTATATTCCATTCAATATCTGTTTCTTCAGCAAGGCTTTCATTTAAAGAGTGTGACCGGTTAGCAATTAGGATTTTCAAAAGTTCAATTAAATCTTCCTTTTCCTCGACAACTCTAACGAGCCTTGCTGCAGATTCACAAGCCAAGGTATAAGCAACATCCTTATCCTGCCAGTTAACAGATATTAAGTCCGCATGGTAATAACATAGAAACTCGTGTTTGAGACTCTCGGTTAAACTTTCTAAATTCATTTTATAACCTCTTATTCAACTGGAAAATATGTAACTGTTTCCCATTTATTTTTACTTGGTACATATTCATAGATTAATTTTGCTTTATTCAATTTTACTGGATCTTTTTGAGGTATAAAACTTCCATTTTCATTTTTCAAATTTTTTCCACTTGAATCTTTTGCCCGAATCCACCTCTCTCCAAACCCTTCACGTTTGTTAGATTCAACCATCACAGCATGACGGTTTGGCTCACCGTTTATTATTGTTGGAATATTTTGATCTTTGATTTCCTGTTCGAGCTTTGCTCTACCCTTGTCCAACGCTTCAATTTCAGCTTCTGGAGTTAAAAACTTCGAAGCCTTTGATGTCGGGTTCCCCAGCTCTCCAGATGGCTTAACTCCAGTTACTATTCTACGTTCTTGCTGTATTTGCGTAGTTTGAGAGCCATGTTCGGCATTACCATGTCCATGCATAGCTTTATTAGGATTGATAGGCTCTAGCGGTTGATCTGCCTTAGAAATTTTCTCCTGAGTTAGCTGGCTAGATGTTTTCTTATTTTGATCAACACTTTCTTCCTGAATCGTATCATCATTGGTATTTTCCGTCTCTTCATCTTTATCCCGTTTTTCAGGAGGGGGATTCTGTTCAGGTTTCTGTTCCGCCTTCGGAGCCTTCTTCCGTTCCTTTTTATCTTCTCTCTCTTTCTGCTCACGCATAGTGCGCTTTCTAGCTTTCGGTACTTTTTTCAGTAACTCTGCTAGTTCACTCAACAATTCACCAAGTTTTTTCAGCTGGCTGAGTTTTTTTGCTTGGGCGCCTAAGCTGGCTATCGCACCGATGCCACCAGTAACCACGGCGAAAAAGGCCGTCAGGATGGTTTCAAAGGTTGCGCCACCGGCTATTTCACTCCATTCGAGTTGATGCTGGGCGTCGATATAATTTTGAATGAAATGTTTGATGATCTGCCGTGTGGCGTGGTCATCATGAATGAGTTTAGCGAGTGAATAAACTTCGGTGACTTTTCCTGTCGTGACGAGGCTTGGGTCGAACCCTAGCGCTTCGACGAGTTCTTTCTTTTCGGCTGCGTTTAATAGTTTTTGATATAGTTCATAGCGATTATCGGTTTCAATATGGCTGACAGCTTGTACGGCCATATGCATTCTTAACAGACGCTGATTTATACTCACGACATCATTGACGTCTTTCACCCACGTTAGAAACGACTCGGTGGCTTGATGCAAACCTTTTCTGTAGTACTGTAAGAGTGCCCCCGTTTTACCGAGCGTGCTTTTATTTTTATAGGCCTTTTCAATTTTTCGGCTTTCAATACGTTCTTGCTCAACAATTTGCTGTAGTACATTTCTTATGTCGCTACGAATCACTTCTTGGGTGCGATTCACACATTCTAGATCGTTATTCGCCGGACTATAAGTATTTATATTACGGGTATTGAAAGCCTTGTTTTTTGACTGCGCTGAGGCAGATTGATTCGGCCGATCATTATTTTGTACGGCACTCACTAAGGCGGTCGGCATGTCCATTGGGAATACGAGTAAACGACCACGTATGATCGCTCGCTGGATGTCTTTATGGGCGTGTAGTGCTCTGGGGCTAAAACGCTGACTCAGCAAGGAGAGGTCAAAAGAGGATAGCGTGCCAAGAAACATAGCGACACTGAGCTCATTATGAAACGGTAAAGGAAAGCCTTGCGGCCCATCAAAGCCAAGCTCTAGCCCTAATCCGGGGGTGATATAGAACAATTCGCCCCAGCAGTCAGTGACGGTACTACCTTCTGTCATGATAGCTCCCCTGTTTTATGGGTATGCTGTATGAAAGGCAAGCGCAACAAAGCTAACAACCACGAGTAAACAAAAAGAAATATAGGTAAAAATACTAGATATACCTTGAATAAAGGCACTTTTTGACTGCGCATAAACATCCTGTATTTGCGTTTGAAAACAGCGACCACCAGTGTAGGGACTGGTTGATACCTTCAATGCTCTGAGAAGCTAAATCATTCAATTTAACCTCATTCCTTGAGCTGGGGGGCATGCTAACTTGATGTGTGAATTTGGTCAATATAAAAACTGTACATTTTTCACGCAATTCACATTATCTATTTAATGCTCATGGCCTTACTGAGGCAGAAAACTAGCAAAAGGGGAATAAGTTTTCACTTATTAGTGACTTATAGAGACTTAGTACTATTCTAAACATAGCTTGAATAGATTTTCGGTGAATTATTTTTGTTTAGGCTTGGACGATATAAGCATTACTATTTGAACTATAGGAAGGACGAACGAGCGCCATGAATCAACCGAAACCAAGCCTTGAACAACTACAACATCTATGCCCTTTTGACCGACTTTCGGAACAGCAAATGGTATTGGTTGTGGCAAAATCTATCTTAAAAAAGTTTGTGACTGATGATGTAGTAATTGAATTAGGTAACCATGACAAGTTAGAGTATTTTCTAATAGAAGGTACGATTGAACTGGAGTCCTTTGATGGTCGATTTAAAGAGGTAAGTGCTGGTTCGGAAAGCGCACGCACGGCCATTGCCTTACTGCAACCTAGAAAATACATCGTTAGAACAAAAACGCCTTGTGTATTTGCGTTAATCCAACAAGCCACAGTGAATGCACTTTTGGATGAGTTACCCAAAGATAAATCTACTCATTATAATGTGAGTGATGTTCATTCAGGCCATGAAGTTAACGATATTAGTAAAAGCTTTGAAGCTGACCTCAAATCAAATAATTTAACCTTACCATCGTTTCCAGACGTGGCTTTACGTATTAAGCACCTGCTGGATGACCCCAATGTAACCGTTAAAGATGTGGCTGGAGTATTGAATAACGACCCCGCTATCACGGCAAAATTACTCAAAACATGTAATAGCCCACTGTATCGTACAGCAACTGAAATCACCAGTAACAGGGATGCGATTGTTAGGCTTGGTTTTAATACCACACGACAGCTCATTACTATTTTTGCTTTAAAAGAAATATTTAAAAGCAAAAATAAAGTACTACAACAAAAAATGGGCCAGCTTTGGGCGCATCCCAGCGAAGTCGCTTCAATTTCTTATGTGTTAGCGTCTAAAACGCCAGGAATGAACCCTGAGCAAGCTATGTTAGCAGGGCTAATGCAGGATATAGGTGCCATTCCGATTCTGAACTATATTGAGAATTACCCTGAATTCATGAAACTAGATTATAAAATTGATGCAATCATTAATTCGTTAAAAAGTCGAATTGGTGCTCAAATACTTAATCATTGGGGTTTTTCTGCAGACTTAATTGAAGTGGCTAAAAATAGTAATAATTGGACCTTTCAATCACCACACGATAAGCCCAGTTATGTCGACATTACGATCGTCGCGAGCATCCACTCTTACATTGGTAAAAAGAGTCACCCTAAGTACCCACCTTTTGACCAAATCCCATCCTTTAAAAAGATTGGTGATAGAGGCCTAACCCCTGAAGAAAGCCAAGAAGTGCTGCATGAGGCACAAAACCAACTGGACGATTTAAAAGCATTACTTTGCCCCCAAGACATTCCGATACTCCATTAAGATGAGATAATGCCCTTCTGATTTATTATCAGTACAATTCTAGACCTAAACACCTATTTAGCATGTGAATAAAATTCAGTTTTTCATTCACATGCATTGATCTTTCTTCTCTTTATATCGTATGGTCTACTTCAGACTTACTAATAAAAACGATATACATTAAAAAACAACGAGAAGAATATGAAAAAACTGCTTTTATGTTTCGGCCTTATTATTGCCGCAACCGCTTCCTTTCACTTAGTGAGTAACCATTACCGCTATGATTTTTATGATTGGGCTATCAACTTTGAAGCCTCACAAGCTGAGTTAGTCTCTAAAACGAGCAACTATAAACGAGGACTGGCCCAACAGGATTTTTCATATTTGGAAAGCCCCAAAAGAGCAGGTCAAGAATCTATCATCATGCTACATGGTTTTAGTGCAACTAAAGAACATTGGTTACGATTCTCGAGCCACTTATATACGCAATATCATATCGTCGCCCTCGATTTACTGGGACATGGTGCAAATAAACAAGATTTCTCTCAATCCTATAGCGTAGAAAGCCAAGTAGAGTACGTTCGCCAGGTTGCACTTAAGCTAGGTCTCGATCAGTTTCATTTAGTAGGCAATTCAATGGGTGGGGCGATTTCTTCTTTATATGCTGCGACACACCCACAACAAGTACTTTCTGCGACCTTAATTAGTCCCGCAGGCGTACATGATATCCCGTCAAAAATGGACGAACTACTTAAAGAAGGTATCAACCCCCTTGTTACCCTTAAGGAAGAAGATTTTGATGGTGTAATGGCATTTGTGATGGAAGAGCCGCCTTTTATTCCTGCCGCGATCACTCGGGTAGAAGCAGAAAGGGCCGCCAGCCGTACTAAAATAAATCAACGAATATTTGAAGATCTACACGCTGATATTAAAAAAGGCTTCGAGATAAAATTAAAGCAAATTCAAGCACCCGTACTGATTATTTGGGGTGACCAAGACCGCGCTATTAACGCTGCCAACATTGATAAGTACGCTGCATTAATTCCTAATGCAGAAAAGCTGGTACTTAAAGACATTGGCCACCTTGCCATGATCGAAGTACCGAAAGTATCGGCGCTGGCAATGTTTGATTTCTTACAGGCTAATAAAATCTAGTCCCTCATTACGGCTCAGGATACCATTCACCTGAAGGTAGTGTTTGCATCCAATAATGTGAAAACCAATAATATCTGCCTGAATTTACGGCCTCTGAAGAAGGGGCTGTACAATTAATTCTGGATCTACCGGGTAACAATGCCGGTAAGGGCTCCGTTGTCACTAAAATTCGCTGTTCATTTTGGCTGACATCTAACTTTATCTTTCCATGATTCGCGTAATAGCAGGCTAGCTGCTCCGTCTGAATTTTTTCTGGGTAGAATTCTATTTTCATGCCCTCTTTCAGCGTTTCATCCTTTGTCAGTAAATGGCTAGCGGGTGTGATTTTTTTGTAAGGAAGTGGGAGACTTGCTAACTTTATTTTGAATTGTTCCATCACTCCGAAATTATCATTCATGGGAAAGCGCGGTAAACCAGTCAGTTCATACCGAAAATCAACGGCACCGGAGTGCTGTCCAAATGCGACAAGCCCCATATCAGCCACCATTTTTTGAATTTTGCCGGTAAACTCACCATAAGGATAGGCTAACAATTTAGGGCTCTTGCCTAGCTCTTTTATCAACTTATCTTCTGTTCCTTGAAGCTCTTGACCAACACGCTTCAGCCAGTCAGACTCACTTTCACCCTCCGCTTTTCTGACTAGATGGGTATGACTTAAAGTATGGTTAGCAATCGTGCCGCCATTTTCTGAAAGCTCTTTGAGTTGCTCCCAAGACATGAACGATTTAAGCGCTTGATCAACGGGCTCTATAGCAACAAATACAGTAAAGGGGCAGTGGTACTTTTTCAATATTGGGTAGGCAGTATGATAAATTGAGCCATAAGCATCATCAAAGGTAATCACCGTCACATTGCTGGGAATGTCTCTTTTCGCTTTCAGATAACTAACCACTTTGGGTAGGCCCCAAACCTGATAGCCCTGCGCTTTTATATAGCTTAAATGTTGCTCGAACAGCTTAGGCGATATACTTGTAATGCTTGGCGTATCATCACTTACATGATGGTATTGCAAAATAACAGCACTCGAAACATAGCGGCTAAATAGCAGCAGACTTACTATAAATATAGTGTGTTTAAATTTAACTAACATGTTATTACGTATCAAATGAAATAAACTAAGCCATTTTCGTTTAACCTAAATAAGTATAACTTTCTAAGCCATCTTCAAAAGCGATTAAAAACTTTTCTCTATCTTCCTCTGACAAGCTTTGTTTATCGAGTAATGCTTGGTAATTTTTCATTAAGTACTCAGCGGTAAAATTAACATCCTGAAGTACATCTGCAATGGTATTTCCACGCATCGCATGCGCTAAAACGATCTCACCTCTAACGTTAATACTTACATCAACGGAATCTGTATCGCCAAAAAGGTTATGTTTATCACCTAAAATTTCCTGATAAGCCCCCAGCATAAAAAAGCAAAGCGTTTCGGTTTCGTGACCCACCGCAATACTATTTTCAGGTAAAGAGAGTGTCGGTTCAACACCATGTTGCGCAACATATTGATCGATTCGCCCATCTGAATCACAGGTAATATCTTGTACGACAGCGTGCCTAGATAAAGGTTTGTTCAAACCTTCAAGTGGTAAGATAGGGAATATCTGGTCAATTCCCCATACATCGGGAAGTGATTGAAAAAGCGAAAAATTAACGAATAGTTTCTCTGCCAGCTTTAAGTCCAGTTCATCAATAATTTCTTGATGGTCCTGGTTAATCGGCTTTAATTGTTGACGTAGTTGCTGGCAAGTACAGAGATATAAATGCTCTGCCTGTGCTTTTTGCTCCAGGGTCAAAGCGCCATGTACAAATAGATTATGCGCCTCCTCAATGGCATGCGCCGCATCATGATAAATTTCTAACAAAGAACGCGTTGATTGGCCACGCGCCAATACTTGGTAGTCATCCCATAAATGCTTCAAGGCCGTCGGGCTTTTTTCATTAATAGCCGCTACTGGGAAGGACTCAACGAATTCTTTAGGCGCTTCTCTTTCAACCACATCACTAATTAATATCGCATGATGCGCCGTAATCGCACGCCCAGACTCACTAATGATATTAGGGTGCGGTAAATGATAACGGTCGCTTTCTTCTTGAAAAGCTTGAATCACATTACGCGCGTAATCTACCATATTGTAATTCATTGAACAGGCGCTTCGAGAACGCGTACCGTCATAATCAACGCCCAAGCCTCCGCCTATATCTACCGTTTTAATCGGGACGCCTAAAGTATGAAGCTGGCTATAAATTTTAGCGCACTCTTGGAAACCTTTATGAATATCACGGATATTGGCGATTTGCGAACCTAAGTGAAAATGCAATAACTCAAATGATGCGAGCTGTTTATGCTGCTTTAATAACGCTACCGCTTCAATGATTTGCTGCGAAGACAAACCAAACTTAGACTTTTCTCCGCCCGTATTTTGCCAGTTACCTTTACCTATCGTTGACAGTTTTGCACGTAAGCCAATCGAAGCTTGTACGTCTAACTTTTTAGCTTCCTCTAATATCACCGTCAGCTCACTAAGCTTTTCAGCAACAATAAAGACCTTATAACCCAACTTTTGTCCTAATAGCGCCATGCGTATGTAATGTCTGTCTTTATAGCCATTACATACAATCACCGAACCCGGCTCTAAATCCATGGCTAATACGGCTAACAATTCAGGTTTACTACCGGCTTCTAGCCCAATTTGACCATCACTACATGCAGGTTCTGCGCGTACGATCTCTTCAACCACTCTACGTTGTTGATTAACTTTAATGGGATAAACAATTTGATAGCTACCTTGATAGTCCAACTGCTCAGAAAGTTTGTTAAATGCACCGCAAAGCGTATTCACACGATGATGCAAAATTGATTTAAATCGCACCAGCACTGGTGTACGCAAACCCAACGCACGTACTTTATGAAGTAGATGCTTTAAGTTAATCGCTTGTGTTGTGTTTTGTTCGGGACAGACCTCTAACTCACCCTGCTCCGTAATTGATACATAACCTTCCCCCCAAGCATGGAGATTATAGGGTGGCGTCTTATCCTGTAAAGTCGAGTTCATTCATTTCTCAGTTGGATTTATCACTATATTTTAAATAGTCACTATGCTAACGCAGTTATGTTTAAAGTTAGTCGTTTTTTTAACGCATATACTTACTTTGATAAAAATTAGCTGAATATTAATTTACTAGCGCATAGAATGTGGATTTTTATGATGATACAAAGTTATCGCGACACTAAATATTGCTGCGCATAATATAGAATTATAGTTAGGAGCGGTTTATGGCACTTGATTCAAACAAATGGTTTACCGAAATTTTCCAAAATGAAGGTACTGGCTTTTCATTAGAGATCAAGAGCAAGAGCCATGAGGAGCAAAGTCAGTATCAGTTTCTAGAAATTTATGAGACTGAAACATTTGGGAACCTCATGGTGATCGATGGCTGCGTCATGCTAACGACGCGCGATAATTTTTTATATCACGAAATGATGTCTCACCCAGCGTTATTTACACACCCTGCCCCTAAAAATGTAGTCATTATAGGCGGTGGTGATTGCGGTACGTTAAAAGAAGTTTTAAAGCATCCTTCTGTTCAGAAAGTCACTCAGGTAGATATTGATGAGCGCGTGACTCGACTCTCAGAGCAATATTTTCCTGAACTATGTACTTCAAACACCGATCCACGTGCTGAGCTTTTATTTGATGACGGAATTAAATGGGTAAAAAATGCGGCAGCCGGATCTATTGATGTCATTATCATCGACTCAACTGACCCTGTAGGGCCTGCAGAAGGTTTATTTGCTATTGATTTTTATCGCAACTGCTATCAAGCATTAGCGAAAAATGGAATCGTTGTACAACAAAGTGAGTCGCCACTCTTGCATAGCCAAAGTATCATTAAAAAAGTACATCAAGATATGAAAGCGGTGGGTTTTGAGAACACACATACACTGCCTTTTCCTCAGCCTGTGTATCCTACAGGCTGGTGGAGTGCGACCATGGCATTGAAAAGCGGAACCGTTTCATCCATTAGATCAAAAGACATTGAGCATAAAAGCTTTGAAACAGAATACTATAATTTAGGTATTCACCAAGGCGCACTTGCTGTGCCGGAATTTATGAAAAGAATTCTTAATACTTAGATCTTATTGGTCGATAATTTATTTAAAAAATCAAATACAAGTTCATTTGCATCCTTGAAATGCAACCCTATAGTGAAGCCATCATTCTATATAGATGTTCGCTTCACTTTTGACAAGATACGTAACTTCTTATGCAACCCCTTGTAGCGAACGTTTAACTCAAATACAAACATCACATTCATCTTAAAATTGACGGGACAATAGATCGATATCCCTCGCTCTGAAACATCTAACGAGCGGCATTGAATAAGTGTTTTATCGTGCGTGGTGATCGTACAAGGCCAACGTGCATACTGCCTTCGCTCAGCAGGTTTAAACTTCAGCAAGTGGGTCTTCTGCAATTTCAGCGGTATCATCCACATTTCCAGACACGGCTTTTATTGCTTGCCCCATTCAATCTACCTTTAAAGTCATCCTGTTTTCGAACCCTAAAATTAGTGCATCTTAAAAACAGATTCAAATATACTGCGAAATATATTATTAAACGTACTTTTCTCAGTCCCATCGTTACAAAGAACAGGCAAAAAAAAACACTTACCCTTTTGAGGTAAGTGTTTTAACTTAAGAGTGACTTCTTATAAAAACCACGCTTTATACTTTACTGAGCGTCTACTTATTTATTAGTAAACTCAGGGTATGCTTCCATACCACATTCCGCGATATCAACACCTTCGTACTCTTCTTCTGCACTTACTCTAATGCCCATCACTGCTTTGATAATTGCCCAAGTTGCTAATGAAGCACCAAATACCCAAACGAAGATAGTTAACGCACCTAAGAACTGAGCCACAAAGCTTGTTCCATCGTTAGTGAATGGAACAACCATTACACCAAATAAGCCAACGACACCGTGTACAGAGATTGCACCTACTGGATCATCAATCTTCAACTTATCAAGCGAAAGAATAGAAATAACAACAATCAGGCCACCCACAAAACCGATCAACGTTGCAGACAATGCAGTCGGTGTATCTGGACCAGCAGTAATTGCAACTAAGCCAGCCAATGCACCGTTAAGCGCCATGGTTAAATCCGCTTTCTTAAATAAGATACGTGCTAGTAATAGTGCACCAATCAAACCACCTGCGGCTGCAGCGTTAGTATTCATGAACACAACCGCAACAGCATTTGCACTTTCTACACTTGCTAGCGCTAATACAGAACCACCGTTGAAACCGAACCAACCCAACCAAAGGATAAAAGTACCTAAAGTAGCCATTGGTAAGTTAGCACCAGGAATCGCGTTTACTTCGCCATTTTTACCGTACTTACCTTTACGAGCACCTAGTAATAATACACCCGCTAATGCTGCAGCAGCACCTGCCATGTGTACAATACCTGAACCAGCAAAGTCAGTGAAACCAAAGTAAGTCATTTCACCGTCAACCATTCCACTCTCAACTAATGAACCTAGGCTGAACATACCAAATACGTCTGCACCACCCCATGTCCAAGAACCTTCCATTGGATAAATAATGCCTGTCATCACAACAGCAAAAACTAAGAAAGCCCAAAGCTTCATTCGCTCAGCCACTGCACCTGATACAATCGACATAGCCGTTGCAACAAATACTACTTGGAAGAAGAAATCAGCTGAAGGTGCATACGTTGCTGCTTCAGCAGCACCGGCAACACCATCTGCTTCAATGCCGCTTAGGAAAAATAATTCTGCGCCGCCTTTATACATGATTGCATAACCACAAATCATATACATGGTGCAAGAGATCGCAAATAATGCGATATTTTTCGTTAATATTTCTGTGGTGTTTTTAGAACGAACTAAGCCCGCTTCTAACATGGCAAAACCTGCTGCCATCCACATAACCAAAGCACCACATACTAAAAAGTAAAAGGTGTCCATTGCATATTGCATTTCTGTTACTGTACTTGTTAAATTTTCCATTAGAACCCTCCGAACTAGACTTGCTAGAACGTGTTATAAACGTAAATATAATTAGAATAAGTTAAACGGCATCAGTACCGGTTTCACCTGTACGAATTCGGATCACTTGCTCCAATGGAGAAACAAATATTTTTCCGTCACCAATTTTTCCGGTATTCGCGGCACTCGTAATTGACTCAATTACCTGGTCTAACAAATCAGAACCAATTGCAACTTCAACCTTTACTTTAGGTAGAAAGTCGACAACATATTCTGCACCACGATAAAGCTCAGTATGTCCTTTCTGACGACCAAAGCCTTTTACTTCTGTTACGGTGATACCTTGAACACCAATTTCTGACAATGCTTCACGAACGTCGTCAAGCTTGAAGGGTTTAATAATGGCGGTGACTAGTTTC
>Ga0105353_1000560_pt1 | contig 21221 bp, 17 predicted proteins | sample EN1Hudsemesocosm_2_FD_83657 | JGI IMG/M metagenome (GOLD analysis project Ga0105353, IMG submission 83657) | Methane-oxidizing microbial communities from mesocosms in the Hudson Canyon - EN10B Hudson Canyon | ecosystem: Environmental > Aquatic > Marine > Cold seeps | place: Hudson Canyon...
AAAGTTCAATGGCTTGGATGAATTGAAAACGGCCATTGGCAACGATATGCAGGTTGCTCGGAAATATTTTTCCTAGCCACTGCTAGAAAATTAAGATTTAGAAGCAAACGATTTAGCGCATCAGATGATGATAAAAGCCATGACTGAGTGTTTAAGTAGCTAGTGTGTGAGGCAGGAAGCCGAGCTCAAGCCTATAGGGAGCGTAGCGCTATGAATACCTGCAATAGCTGGTATTTGGGCTAGCAACAATAAATACTCAGTCATGGCTTTGATTAGACTGAATTGATTTGGATTAAAAATTATTTTAAAAACATAAGTGCCTTACCGCAGATTATAGTTGGAAGCAAAAATGAGCAAAAAAGACAAAGCACCAGAGAGCCAGTACAAGGTTACATTGAACTTGCCAGAAACAGATTTTCCAATGCGTGGAAATCTGGCAAATCGTGAGCCTGAATTATTAGCACAGTGGCAAGAAATGGGTTTGTATCAGCAAATTCGTAATGCCCGCTCTGGTCGTGAACAGTTTATTTTGCATGATGGCCCTCCATACGCGAACGGTGATATTCACATCGGTCACGCAGTGAACAAGGTATTAAAAGACATCATCATCAAATCTAAGACCCTATCTGGTTTTGATGCGCCGTATGTTCCTGGTTGGGATTGCCACGGTTTACCGATTGAATTAAAAGTGGAAGAGCTAGTAGGTAAAGCAGGGGATAAAGTAACCCCTGCTGAATTTCGTCAGCATTGTCGTGAATACGCCGCCAAGCAAGTTGATGGCCAGCGTGAAGGTTTTAAACGTTTGATGGTTTTAGGTGATTGGGAAAACCCTTACCTAACTATGGATTTCAAATTCGAAGCCAACATCATTCGCACTCTAGGTAAAATCGCCGATAACGGCCACCTAGAAAAAGGCTTTAAGCCGGTTAACTGGTGTATGGATTGTGGTTCTGCATTAGCGGAAGCGGAAGTTGAATACCAAGATAAAAAGTCGATCTCTATCGATGTGAAATTTGCTTTCACTGATACAGCTGCATTGTTGAATGCGTTTGGTGCAGATGCTTCTTTTGCGAGCAAGACAGCGAACTTGGTTATCTGGACAACGACCCCTTGGACGCTGCCTGCTAACGAAGCGGTTTCTGTTCACCCAGAGCTTGAGTACTCTTTAGTACACCTAACAGAGCAAGATGAAATTCTTGTATTAGCAACCGCGCTTGTTGAAGATGCGATGGGCCGTTATGGCATCACAGAATTCAATGTTATCGCTAATGCGAAAGGCGAAGCTTTTGGTCAGTTACCTGGACAAGATGCAGCACCTTTCTCGGTAACTCATCCGTTCATGACAATTAACGGTACTGATAAAACAGTACCTGTGATCACAGGTACTCATGTAACTGCAGATGCAGGTACCGGTTCTGTACATACTGCACCGATGCACGGTGCAGACGATTATGTGGTTTGTAATCAATACGGTATTTCTTCTGAAGCGATGTTGGTTAGCGCCGAAGGCACTTTCATCAACAGCCCAGAATTAGAAAGCTTAGAGCTTGCGGGTTTATCGGTTGCTGATAAAGGCAACTTCCGCGTATTGGGTATCCTTGGTGAGAAAGGAGCCTTGATTAAGAAATTGAAAATAGAGCACAGTTACCCACATTGCTGGCGCCACAAAACGCCCATTATTTTCCGTGCGACCCCTCAGTGGTTTATCGCGATGGAAGCTGACAATGCAGAAACGTCTTTATTATCACAGGCGATGGATGCGGTTGAAAACGACATCGAATGGCGCCCAACGTGGGGTAAAGCTCGCATTGAAGGCATGATGAATGGCCGTCCTGATTGGTGTATTTCTCGCCAGCGTACTTGGGGTGTTCCAATTGCTTTGTTCGTTCATAAAGAAACGTCTGCACTTCACCCAGACAGCAAAGCCTTAATCGAAAAGGTTGCTCTTAAGGTAGAAGAGAAAGGCATTGATGCTTGGTTTGAATTAGAAACCGCTGATTTGTTAAGTGCTGAAGATGCTGAAAATTATGTAAAAGTGACCGATACGTTAGACGTATGGTTCGACTCAGGTGTGACGCATGCTGCTGTTTTGGATGAGCGTGATGGTTTGCGTTCACCTGCGGACTTGTACCTTGAAGGTTCAGATCAACATCGCGGTTGGTTCCAGTCTTCACTCTTAACCTCGGTTGCTGCTAAAGGCCAAGCGCCTTATAAAACCGCTTTGACTCACGGTTTTACCGTGGATGCGAAAGGTCGCAAGATGTCGAAGTCGATCGGTAATACCGTATCGCCAATCGATGTAATGGATAAGCTAGGCGCTGATATTTTACGCTGGTGGGTTGCTGATACTGACTACAGCACTGAGATGACGGTTTCTGATGAAATCTTAAAACGTAATGCCGATTCTTATCGCCGTATTCGTAATACTTGTCGTTTCTTATTGGCGAACATTGCTGGCTTTAATCCGAAAACGGATTTGGTTGCGGTTGAAGATATGTTGCCATTGGATGCGTGGATCTTAGATCACGCGGGTACAATCGATAAGCAGGTTAAAGACTTGTATGAAGATTATAACTTCAGCGGTCTAACCAAATTGTTGATGAATTTCAGTGTTGGCGAATTGGGTGCTTTCTATTTAGACATCATTAAAGATCGCCAGTACACCTGTAAGGCCGATGGTCTTGCTCGTCGTAGCGCACAAACTGCCTTGTATCATATTGCAGAAGCCATGGTGCGTTGGGTTGCGCCGGTATTGAGCTTCACTGCTGAAGAAATCTGGGATGTACTGCCAACAGCTGTTGATGCACAGGGTAATGATATTGTTCGTGAGAAATCTGTACTTCTTGCCGAATGGTATGAGTTACCTCAAGTTGCCGATTTGAAATTAGACGATGCTTACTGGCGTGAAATCATGGCGGTTAAAACTGCTGTGAATAAAGTGCTTGAAGAAGCGCGCTCTGAGAAAACGGTTGGTTCTAGTTTAGCGGCAGATGTAACTTTGTATGCTGACGACGCATTAAAAACACAGCTAGAAAAGCTAGGTGAAGAATTGCGTTTTGTGACGATTACTTCGAAAGCAGAAGTTGAGACTTTGGCATCTGCGGATGAAGCAACGACTCAAAAGACTGATGTTGCAGGTTTGCGTTTATCCCTTGCGGCTTCAACTGCTGATAAGTGTGAGCGTTGCTGGCACCACAATATAACCGTTGGACTGCATCCTGAGCATGCAACTTTATGCGGCCGTTGTGTAACGAATATTGCAGGTGAAGGTGAAGTACGCCACTTCGCATAAGCTAGACATAGTTAATAGATAGAGAAATAAAATGAACCAAGAACGTAAGGCCGGTGAGCCCTCTGCTCTGATTTGGTTGTGGTTGTCGGTCTTCGTGATTGCGTTCGACCTCATTACTAAACAACTAGCAGAAAACTTTTTAAGCTATGGTCAGCCTGTGCCGATTTTGCCAGTATTTGATTTAACACTGCTGTATAACCCGGGTGCTGCATTCAGCTTTTTAGCGGGTGAAGACGGTTGGCAGCGTTGGTTCTTTACGGCCATCGCTGTGGGTGTGAGCATCATGCTGATTGGCTGGTTGAATAAGTTACCACGAGAAAATAAATGGCTAGCCGTGGCATTAGCGCTTGTTTTAGGTGGTGCGCTAGGTAATTTATTTGATCGCTTAGTCTATGGCCACGTGATCGATTTTATTTCTGTGCATTGGGCGGGTTCTTATTTTCCTGCCTTTAATATTGCCGATAGCGCCATTAGCATTGGTGCCGTTATGTTGGGTTTAGACGTGGTCTTTGAAGCGCGTCGTGAGAAGGCGGCTGCGAAAGCAGAAGCTGAGTTGTCCTCTAAAGTAAAAGGTAAAGAATGATGTCTGATTCTATTCAAACGATTGCTGCTGATTCTAAAGTTTCTATGCATTTTGCATTGCGTATGGACGGTATTGCAACGGACGGAACGCGTAAAAAAGACGAAGTTGATTCAACCTTTAATGCAAAGCCTGCTGAGTTCGTATTAGGCGATGGTAATTTATTACCAGGCTTCGAAGAATTTTTAATCGGCCTAACAACAGGCGATCATAAAACCTTTACGGTTCCTGCAGAAAAAGCATTCGGGCAATCGAATCCGCAAAATATTCAAGAAATGAAGCGTTCTAGTTTTGCTGTGGATATGCCTCTTTCTCCTGGTTTGGTCGTTTCATTCGCGGATGCTGCGAAAGCTGAATTACCGGGTGTGATTAAATCGATCGAGCGTGATTATGTGATGGTTGATTTTAATCACCCACTAGCGGGTAAAGATTTAGAATTTGAAGTACAAATTCTGACTGTGGAAGCTTAAATATGAAAATCAAAATGGCGAACCCTCGTGGTTTCTGTGCCGGTGTTGATCGCGCAATTGATATCGTAAATCGTGCATTAGATTTATTTGAACCACCGATTTATGTACGCCATGAAGTTGTTCATAATAAGTTTGTCGTCAATGGGTTGCGTGAACGTGGCGCTTTATTCATCGATGAGCTGCATGAAGTACCTGACGATAGCATCGTAATCTTTTCTGCCCATGGCGTTTCTCAGGCCGTGCGCCAAGAAGCGACTAATCGTGGCTTAAAAGTCTTTGATGCAACGTGTCCGCTAGTGACTAAAGTGCATTTAGAAGTCAGCCGCTATAGCGCTGATGGCAGTGAGTGTATTTTGATTGGTCATAAAGGCCATCCAGAAGTTGAAGGCACTATGGGTCAGTACGACCATTCTAATGGTGGTGATATTTATCTGGTTGAAGATGAAAAAGATGTTGCTGCGTTAGAAGTTAAAAATCCTGCTGCACTTTATTATGTGACTCAAACCACGCTTTCAATGGACGATACCGCCAAAGTCATTGAAGCTTTGCGCGCTAAGTTTGAAAAGATTGAAGGGCCACGCAAAGATGATATCTGTTACGCAACTCAGAATCGTCAAGATGCTGTGAAAATACTCGCAACAGGCACTGAGCTATTATTAGTAGTTGGCTCGCCTAATAGCTCCAATTCTAACCGCTTACGCGAATTGGGTGAGCGTATGGGCGCTAAGGCTTACTTAATTGATAATGCCGAAGAGATTCAGAAAGAATGGTTAGAAGGTATTGAAAGTATCGGGATAACTGCGGGTGCATCGGCTCCTGAAGTTCTGGTGCAGTCGGTTGTTGATCGCTTGAAAGAGTGGGGCGGTGAAGTGCCTGAAGAGCTACAAGGGCAGGAAGAGAATGTCGTGTTTTCTTTGCCAAAAGAGCTTAGGTTGACTGAAGTCGAATAAAATCTTCAGGTTGGTTTTAAGCACATATAAAAGCCGTAATCGATTCAATAGTTGAATAGATTACGGCTTTTTTTAATTCTGGGTAAAGACTACATGATTAGTGGCTTATAAATCGTTACCGTTCCAATCACGTAAGACACTACCTGAGAAGTTAAGTTCTTCTCGACCTCGATTATCAATTAGCAAATCACCATCTTGTGCTTGCTCACCTAATGCTTTTGCAGCAAATATGAAGCAGCGCGCAATCGGTGGTGCGTCCGGATATATAACCCCTATACAAGGCTGAACTGTTACCGTATAAGCTTCCGAACCTTGATATATATAAGTGTATCCAGTCCCAGCTGCGACATCAAAACCTAATTTTGTCATATCGTCAGCATAGGTGAAATTGTTGATATAATATCTTTCTTGGAGCTCTATGATCGAGTAGAGATCAGCTTGCATTCGTGATCGATGCCCCTCTAAAACATACTCTCTATAACTAGGTAAAATGGCAGCGGCTAAAATTCCAATAATAGAAAGAGCAATCATTAGCTCTATTAGGGTGAAACCTTTATTTTTTATTGACATTATTTACTCTCCAGCCAGTAATCTTTAGTCATATGATCGTAACTATTCCAAGGGTCTTCAGTGCTGCTGCTTGAGTCTTTTGAAAAATCAACAATTTCAGACCCAACTAGGGTTACTCTTGATGAAATGGTCGAGCCATCTTCATTCGAGTGTTTATTACGTGCGATAACGGGCATGGCAGGAATCCCACCTTGATTAAGAGAGATACGGCGAACAGGATCATTTTCATTTAATAAATATAATGAAGCGATCCCCGGGCTGGAACTACAGAGGTCTATCGCATTATTAGATTTAGGTGCGAAAGTTGTGAATAAAATAACGCCATCTGAAGTACTGGATCTTGCCAATACTTTTTCCCCAGTATGAGTTAGCGGTATTTTCCAACCAGATACAGAATCGCTTCCCCAGTTCAATAGGTCACTGGTTTCAATAGCATCGGTGCTAGAGGGCTTGTGAATACTTGTCTTAATGACAAAATGATAATCGGTTACGGTTAAGCTTAGTGGATGTGCACGATAGCCGGAACCAATACTCAATAATATGTCTTTTTGTTTTTCGCGATACACAACATCAACTTCATTAAAAAATCTGCGATTACCAGTACTTGAGCCTGAGCTAAGGTCTGCTAACAAGTGCGTTGTAGCAAAATTTATTCGTTCATCTTTAGGCCCATGATCAGCTTTAATATCAAAGCGCCAAACTCGGCCTCCAGTATCGGCTGCAAAGACGATATTAGCTTGTCCGTCCCCTGTTGAGTCAACTGGAGATACATGGGCTGCAAAACTACTGCTCATTTTGCTAGAAGGCGAGTCAATACTAGCATCCCATAAAACTGTACCAAGTATCGCGTCAATCATATAAATTGTTGATCCTACGCTATGCTCTCTCCGGCTGCTCGGTCCATTACTGGTTGTACCATCTTCAATTGGGTCATAACCACCTGCTGTAAATAATACAGATCTTTGTTTGCCCTTCCACATAACAGTGGCTGGTTCTAAGCGCCCCCAAGTTTGGCCTAGCTTTTCATATCCAGGGCTAACAGCAGGTTTATTAGGGAAGCTTTCAGGATATTTGCCATGCTTTTCCCATAGAAGAGTCGGAGCTGTTCGGTTAGTAACATTTAGTGCATATAGGCTTTGCCCACCACGACGCAGGGTTATATAAAGGTATACTTGCTCTGCACCATCGACTTGTCCATTATCGTTAGTATCGGCGTGCCAGTGAGTTAATGGCCCATCTATACCGTAGGTTTTATTGTCGTAAAAGCTACCACCAGAATAGTACTTATCTAAGTTTTGAATAAGCTCGTGGGGGATAAAAGAGAAATATTCTTTGGGTTTATCTTTATTTACATCAAAGGCATGTAGGAAACCATTGTTCGTACCTAGAAAGAGAGTGCGGTCTTTTTCTTGAGATGTATGATTAGAGCTATAGGTAATAATTGTCGGTACGCTGTGCAGCGGGTCTGCTAGAGTTAAGCGAGGAATTGCTTTGCCATTGGCATCTAGGCCATCAGTATTAGGTCCTGCATCAACATCAATACCCTTTGCCCAATCAAGTAGGCGTGCTTTATACGCACCTGATTGACCAACAATATTTAATTCTTCAGAAGTGAAATTAGCAGAAGAAAAATCAACTAACTTCCCCCCTTTTGTTGTTTTAATAATACGTTTGTCTGGAGAGGGTAAATGCTGAGCCATTCCGCCTTGAGCTACTTCTGAGCCATCAGGAGTGGCGTTGAGATCACCCCAAAAGCTAAATGCTGTTTCTTTGAAAAAGCCTGTAGTTTCATCAATTGCAGGAAGATCATCTTTGCCAACAATACTTGCATCTGTTGATGATAATGCCAAGCGATAACGTTTAAGGTTTCCTGTCCAGTCTGCTTTCTTATTCGGCTTGAATACAGCGAAATACAATTCGTCAGATAACTCTAAGCTATTAAAGGCATTAACAGATACAGACGGAGCAGTAAATATAGAACCGTCATTGGAAATTGAATTGAACAGCTTGCCTAACTCTTCAGCCAACTCAGTTGCTGAATTAGCGGAATAATAAGTAAGTGGTAGGCCAGAACCGTCTAATTTAACAGCGCCTTCAGGAGATCCAAATTTTGCAATGTTGATGAGCTTTTCTTGAGCCGTGCCTCCGACAAATCCGCCGACTGTATGAATGGTTACATTTTGATGAACGCTGGGATCAGAGCTATAATTTTCTAGTTGGGCTAGTAGAGCGATCTCTTCCGCGCAGATTCCAGACTTTTCATAATAATTATAGTAGTAAGTTCTCCCTCTACGATAGCGATAGGTATAAGTTTTTCCACCACTATTAAAAGAAGAGCCGTAATAACTATTCGTCCTCCATGTTTTTTGTTGGCCATTACCAGAGCACTGTTGATCAGAGTCTAACGTAGATAAGGCTGTTTTCCGACTGTCTGGATCTGAAACTCTAGCTAGTTTGCTAAGAATATCGCTATTAGAATCTTCATCTACGCTAGGATCTCCATCAGAAAATAGAATAACATGGTTTTTTTGGCATTGATTCTTGATGGGTTTTTTATATTTAGATCTTGCTGAGTTCATCGCACTAGCAACACCTGAAGAGCCATATTTAACGTCGTCACCTCGTAAATAACGCAGTGCTTCATCCAGAGATTCTGTCAGGGGTGTACCACCATTTGCACTATAATTGTTCATTGTATTTGTGAAGTCTGATTTTGCATTGGCAATAGGAGCTAAGGCTAAGTCTAGAGTTGCCCCTTGATTATTGGAACTATTAAAGCTCATTAATGCGATATTAATATTTTCAGTTTCATTTATCGTTTCGATAGCAATTCTTTTAACAATATCTAAGCGAGAATCTTCTCCGCGAGGAGGAGGGTTTGTGCTATCCGTTTCCCACCCCATACTACCCGAAGTGTCCATAATGAAAACGACGTTAGGTTCCATTTCTGAAAATGAATTTCCTAAGTGAATCTCAGTATCATCGCTATAACCGAGTAATGGAAAACAACTTATTACTATTGTTAAGATAATATAATTAGAATGTTTCATATTTTATTTCCTGAATAACTCAATGCTTTATCAACGTTATTTGCTTTGTATTTCTGACTTTTTAACGGCGTCGAGTGTTAGAAAATCTATTGATTGTGTGCTTCGATTGATCGTGAGTGTGATGTGATTATATTCTTTTCTCATCACTACCAGTGCAAGATCACTTTTATTAATAGGCTCTTGATTAGTCGATAGCTGAGCTTTAGGGTTCAGCTTGTAAGTTTTCTTTTGGCATCTTCGGCATAACACTAGGCTGAAGTGCGATGGGACACCCTGACGATAGGAATCGATGGCTAAATCTTTAGGAGCAATGTGATAAATCACAGATGGCATACTCGGATCAATACTATCTGGATCTACTTTTTCAATAGCAAACTCTGCAGTTTCCGACCAGCTAATGCTGGTGTGGGATATTGAAAATAAAAATAATACAAAAGAAATGATTTTCATGGATGCTCTCTTAATATATGTAAAATATGGTGGTAATACTTATTTTCAGTATGCTTTATTCCGGCTCAAAAAATGTGGTTCCTATCTTCTGGGATGAGCTAATACGGTTCGGCAGGCTTGTAGTGGATGTTATTTCAAACTTTTGCACGCCGCCACCATTTTTCCCTCGTGAATTATTGTTGCGTAGGCTACTAGTAGTTGCCATGCCAGGTCCCAAAGTAGGTTCATTATGGGTAATGTTTGTCACGACGTTACAGAAAGGATTTCGCTGAATATTTGACGATGTTGTAGACGTATTTGTTTCACTATTCATTGCATCACTTAAGGCTTGGGTATTTCCTCTTTGTGTATCTTGAAAGATCCAGTCAAGTTCACTAAGATTGCAATTAAAGGCGGCTTCATAATGTTGAATAGCACCAGAAATTTTAGTCTGCAGACCTGCTCGTTGTAATCCCATTATTGCGATGAGAGTAATAGCGGTTAGCAATACAAGGCTAATCGCCAATACAGATCCCGACTGGTGTGTTTTCATGTTATGTCCTAAATTATGTGTCTGAAATAGCCGCGCCAGTTGTTAACTGGCTACAAATCATAGTTGTTTTATTATTGTTTAGGTAAATTATTAATCACAAAAGTCGTGGTGAACACTTGGCGACTAACTTCGTCTGTCATCCTATAGGGTGCAGCATTCGCTAATACATAGCTTCGTAACTGGCTGTTATTAGTCACGTCGGTTAATGAACGAGTCATTATTGCGACTTTAACTGCATAGACTCGATCCCAGCTTTGAACGTCATTCGGTGTTGCAGCAGCGGGGTCTAATGGGGCTGGAACATAACGACTGACGTTACGGAATGATGAAGAAGGAAGTGGATCACTAGCTTCACCGTAAAGGAGTTGCATTGCTTCGACTCCATTAGCAATAGCTTGTTGTGGCGAGCTACCGAAGACATCAGTACCGTCCAATAAAAACCCTTGGCACATTAAACTGCTTAGATTAGTTGCATTGTCAAATTCTACCCAAAATGTATTGAGGATGAAATCATCTACTGCATAAGGTATTAAAGGGACTGTTACAGGGTCATCAATCTCTCGGTAGCCCGTACTACCAGTGCAGTCTACTAAGTTTCCAGGTGGAGCAACTCTAGCAATCGCTAAGCGATCACCGTGTATACCAGCAGCTATTATTCCAACTTGATCTTCTCCGCCCCCACTTTCTGTAATACAAGCATTGTTATCAATAAGGTCAGGGAAATCTGTACAGCTTATAAAAGCTCCTGTAGAGCGGCTATTATCAGTTGTTGAATCTAAGCCACCTTCGCGAATATAGCTGGCAAGGTATGAGACTACGAAACGCCCAGTTTCTTGGGACTGAGACATTCCATCGGAAGTCACAGAACTACGGTTTGAGCTTATGAGAACTTGTGCAATTGCATATGTGATAATTAAGCTAAGGACTAGAGTTATCATTAGCTCAACGAGTGTAAATCCTTTATTTAAATGATATTTATTGTTCATGGGTTCATTACATCCGATATAGTTAATAAACCACTATTCGCATCACGTGAATTTCCTGTGATAACTTGGTCATCACTACGAGCTCTCCATGTGAGTGATATATTCAATGGGTCGCCATTGTTACAAGGTGCTGCTGGGCAAGTGATAGTTAGCTGAATTTCTGGTAAATATTTGTTGGCGTCACCGATGAAGGGAGCAGGTCTTAATTGGCAGGCAACTTCATATCTGTCCCAAATTGCAAGTTCGGCACCAGTGCAGCTTGCCGCAGGGTTTACGAGCCCTGTTCCGTTATGAAAACTACTGCAAATAATTGCTGGAACTCCACAATCGATTGGACCGTCAATTGCGTAGCTGCTGGAAGCAACTTTGTTAGCACGAATGCGATTAGCCATATCATTCCACACCCATACGGCTTGGCTTCGATTACCTGCATCATTTGTTGCTCGTACTGCTTGCATTTGCAATGAAATCAAACCCATTAAACCAATGCTAGTAATAGTTATAGTTACTAGAACTTCGATTAGGCTCAGGCCTTTAAAACCAACTCTAGGAGTGTTTTTTATACAGTTATTCATGCTAATTCCTAGTAACAGATTATAAATTTGTAAAAGCAAGAGGACATTGGATGTCATTGCCGATTACTTGACCAATTTGATTTATTCTAATGGTGCGAGCATTTAGACCTGCGCACCCAAATGTTGCGATAGTCAGCGTTCCTCTCCCTGTAGCAGCATTTAGACCATACGCTACACCTAAATCGTTAAAGCCGATGGGGTTACTTGAATCTAATAATTCAGCACCTGGTCCGGAGCTAATATGGGCATCTGGGCCATAACTTATATGAGAGCGAAGAATCCTATCGCCATCTGCAGTATCAATAGCATTGCTATTATCAGTATTGTCTTCAAAAATTGTCCAGCCTTGTCCCCAGTTAACTCCTGTGCTATTCGGTTCAAAGGTGCTGGCTCCTGAATTTGCGGCACCAGTCGGAATCATCTTTACGACAACTTTGTGAGTAATTGCATGGTTACGTGCAAACATAATATCTATTAATAACGTGTTACTAAGCTTGTTTGAGGCCGAATTGGCAATGTATGTACGTATAGACGGTGCAGCTACTGCAGCAAGAGTTCCTGCGATAGCGAGCACGACCATTAATTCAACTAAGGTAAAACCATTGTCTTTATTCATTTCATCAGTTTCTTAAATTCAGAGGTGATTCACTAACCCTGTCGGATAAGCGGTTTATCGGTGAGTATGAAAGGTTTAAATTATAATTAGAATCATCAAAAGTACTGTGATCGAGGCTTCTATAAACTTAAAAGACCAAGTATATGAACTTGGCCTTAAAAAATATACTAACCAGGCTATATTTTAGTTAATTCGCCAGTAACTTTTTGACAATTGATCGCAACGAGTAATATTAGTATTTAATATTTCTGCTCCGATTGCGGTGATGCTTTTTAGCTGCTCACAACTCTCTTCGCATTCATCACCTTCACAGGGAGGAGGGCATACATCACCTTCAGGGCAGTCATCATTTTCATCCCCATTGCCACTAGCAGGGTTGTTGGATGGTGGGAATAAAACGACTGGATTTGGGGGGATGCCCCCTTGAGCTAGATCAGTTAATCCCCATTCACGCTCTAATGGATTATCACTAGGCTCTTTAGCAACAATCGGCTGAACCTGATAAAGGCGCGTGGAGCCGGTATCAGCATCACAGTTAGCAGATGAAACTGCATCCAGTGGGCGGTAAGTGGTAAAGAGAACGTTATTCGCGACTGTAATAGAGCTGGAAAGAACTTTTTCTCCAGTGCCCGTTAGTTGATAAAAACTACCAGCTTGTTGCTGTGCTGTTGTCGCAGAAGTGAAACTATTAACATCGGCGAGATTAGCTTCAGTGTAGTTAGCGTAAGTAGATGGATGACTGGCAATGTTGGTGTCATTAACGATATAGAAACGATCAATTACTCGAGTATCAAGGGGGTGAGCACGATAGCCTGACCCGATGCTAATTTGGAATTGTCCTTCTGGAGAAAAGCCTCCATAGCGCGTAAAGGCTATATCAGGAGTATTGAAAAACCGGATATTATTAGCACTACTACCGCCATTAAAGTCTGCCATGACTCCACCTTTGGCAAATGCAGCGGCAGTAGTTGCGCTATTATTCAAGTCTAAGCGCCATATGCGGCCACCAACGTCTGCTGTATATAATAAGTTAGTATAACCATCCAAAGTAGTATCTATGGTAACTATATCGGCAACGATTGCGCTCTTCATTTCAGTTAGGCTAAGATCAGCTCCTGAGTTTGAGCTACTCCATAATAATGCACCTGTCGCGGCATTGACCATGTAAATAGCGTTCCCCATGCTGCTCGTGCTACGACTTGCTTTTGAATCTTCAGTTGGGTCGTATCCGCCACCAAAGAATAACACTTGTGTTTTAATGCCTAGCCAGTTCACGATAGCAGGTGTCATTTTGGACCATGTTTGTCCCAGTTTACTAAACCCGCTAGTGGTATTGCTTATTTGCCAAAGAAATTCGGGTGCATTGCGGTTACTGACATCTAGTGCGTAATAGCTGCGGCCTCCACGACGCATACCGGCATATAGGTAGATATGTTCGTCATCTTCTAGAGTGTTGCTCGTGTCTAAGATAACCCCATTGCGATTCACGTCTTTATGCCAATAAGAAACAGGACCATCTAGCCCATAAACTTTATCTAGGCTAGAAAGTCCAGTGAAGTATTGGTAAATATTATCAAGCAGCTCGCTTGGAATGAAGGCGAAGTGCTCTACGGGATTGTCTTCATTAGTTGAAATTGAATGTAGGTAGCCAGAGTTCGTAGCGACAAAAATACTGCTATCAAATGTTTTAGCGACAGGGTCCTTGCCATAGTTAATTACTACGGGCTGGCTATGCAATGGGTCCTCCATGAAAATCCGGGCGTCATTTTTTAACAGGTCGTTGTCTTCATCGTTGACATCAATACCCTTTGCCCACTTTATTAACGTTGCTTTTTGAGTCGCTGTATAGCTCCCAGGAAGTGCTAATAAGCTATCTGTTAAGTTAACATTATTTTCGTCTATTCGGTTTGCAGTCGCATTCAAGTCTTTATCACCAAAGTAAGATACTATTTTACGACCCGTTGTTAAGCGGCTAGCGGCGCCACCATTTCTGACTTCGTTTCCATCATGATCTCCTAGAGTCCAAAAGCTGTGAGAAGTTTCTAAAAAGAAACCTGTATTCGGGTCAACTGCTGGGTCGTCCTCCTTATCAACGACAGTTCCTTCACTCGTTAAGCGATAGCGTTTTAGATTACCTGACCAGCCAGCTGAATCGGTGGGCTTGAATACCGAATAGTATAATTGATCTAGGTGCTCTAAGTTATTGAATGCGTTCACAGAAACGGCGGGTGCCGTAAAAGTGCTCGAGGTTTTTGCAATAGAATCAAAGAGATCTCGTAGCGATGTTTTTAGTTCTTCGTAATTCTGTACATTGGCATAAATACCTTTACCTTCTTTTGTATTGGTATTAAGTGGCTTACCCGGTGCGGCCCAAGAGCCGTATTTAGCGATATTTTCAAGCTTTAATTGGGCATCACCTTGAACAAATCCACCTACGGCATGAAATGTCACATTTTGCATGCCGTCAAAGGCGCTTGATAAGTCAGTTTTATTAGCCATAAATGCTAACTCTTCAGCACAACTTCCACTAGTAGAGCTCTGGCACTTTTGTAGATAGTTAACGCCAGCTACTGGGCTTGCAGGTGGGTAAGCGTTTTTAAGAATATTTTGCTCATCTTCCACTAGTGCATTATAAGAGCTAGTAATAGAATTATTAACACCCGTGTCGCCACTAGGTTGGCCATCGGAGAATAGAACAATATGATTCTTTTGACATTGATGGCTGACTGGACTGTTGTAAGTACTTCCTGAGCGCGAAGCTGAATCACTATAGTAAGTTGAGCCATATCTACCGTATGAAACCGAGTCGCCACGCAAATAGCGCATGGCCTCTGATAGGGATTCGGTAATAGGGGTGCCACCCCAAGCAGTATAAGAATTCATTTTACTGGCAAAATCGGCGCGAGCTTCTGCAACAGGAGTCATCGGTAAATCGACATAACCACCATAACTGCTGCGGGAGCCATTGAATCTCATTAGTGAAATATTGATACCGTCAGTATTATTTATGGTATCGATGGCAGCCTCTTGCACTTGCTCTAATCTTGACTCCCCTATAGGTGGATATCTATAGCCATTATTTGCCCAACCCATACTGCCAGAAGTATCCATGATGAAGATTACATTCGGCGCATCGCGTTCAGCGATGCCCGTGTAGATCTCAGTATCATCGCTATGAACAAATAATGGCATTAGTGAAAATATGGCTGCACAGCAGGTAAATGCTCTTGTTTTTAACAGGTTAATATTCATCAGACTGCTCCTGAGCGCGTGCTTTGGCATCTAATTCACTGATGCCGCCTAAATAGAGGTGTGTTACTGCTTGAGTGCTCCGATTTAAACCTAGCTCAACTGAGTCGTAGTTCTTTTTAATGAGTTCGATGCTTAAGTCTTCTAAGGCTAAGGGCTGTTCATTAAGTAATATCTCAGCATTTATTTCGAGTGTGTAAGGTTTTATTCTACAGGCTTGGCACAGTTTAATATTTAAAGTGGAAGGGTATCCATTTTTGTAAGCAATTGTTTTAAGGCTATTAGGCTCAATTCGATACATAACAAGTGTCATTTCTGCATCAATAAGATCCGGCTCAATCTCTAGTGGTTGCGCCGCTTGAGATGAAGTAATTGAATAAATGCTTAGGAATAGAATAAAAATTAGTGAATTCATAAAAACTTCCCTAAATAATTTAATGGGTGGTTAAGGTTAGCCTGCTGGAGCTATAAATTTGATACCAATAAGCTGGCTAGATAAAGTTCTGCCTAATGCGGGCTCGGCTGCTTGGGAGCTGACAGTAAATCCATATTCGACAAAGGTACCGACACTGAAGCCCTCAACCAAGGAGCTTCTATTACCCGTGTGTTGAATATCACTTCTCACCGATAAACGAGGAGTATTATTGTGGCCAGGGGGTTGGTAGGAGTTATAGGCTGATTCGTGTCCAGGATTGACGGAATCGAATGCCTGTTCACCATTCGTAATAGTAAAGCTATTCAGTGGGGTTGATAGCGCTTGAGTTGCGGATGCCTGGGTGGCATAAAAGTGATAGATTTGATCTAGCTCGCTATTTGCAGCATGAAACCCCTGCTCTTTGAATTGGGAGTTACCGACCATTCGCCCTTGAATACCTGACCGCTGGAGCGAAGTAATCGAAATCAAAGTTATAGCGGTTAAAATACTAAGGGCAATCGCTAAAACAGAGCCTTTATTTGTAGAGTATTTATTAAATGAATATGAAGTCATAAAGTAATTCCTATTGCTAATTCATTAGGAGAAACCCATTTTTTATCAATTCCGTTTAATTTCCTTTACCCCGTTGCTCTAGAGGTTATTTCTGTGGGTTACAATTCATTAAAAATGAAATGAATACTCATTAATAGACTAGGTAACTATAGTGAAATTGCACATGGTATGAAGATAAGCGGTATCCTTTTTACGGGCTAACGGTTATTCGCAGGATACGGGAGTGCTAGGGTTCACATCAGGAATGTGATCTCCATCTAAATCAAGGGCGAAGCGAATGCGGCCTATCCTAGAAATGATGATGCCTTGAATGGAGTCACCTAAGCAGTAGCCAAATGTACCATTATAAAAACCGGCCATTCCTCGCTCATTAAAGCGCACTTGAGTCTTGGGGTACTTGATAAAAACATCATCTCCACTGAAGGCTTCAAAGCGGTTTTGAATTTTTTCGTCATTGTCGCGTTTCTTATTTTTATTGGTATCGTGAAATTGGATTAAGGGCAGCTTCCAATTTCGAATACAGGTTTTATCATCACTGCTTGGGCAGAGTACGCTGGTTGTTGCATTAGTGATGGCTTGCTGGCGGGTCATGCGCAGCATCATGAGTAAATTGCCAACATCGCTTTGAATGCGAGACTGGGTAATTAAAAAGCGATAACTTGAATTGCCCATACTAAAAAGTATGGCGACTATTGCGAGTACGATGCTGAGTTCTATGAGAGTAAACCCTTGCTGTTTCATGTAACCGTCCTTGGTTTGATGAGTAACAGCTTGAGTAGAGCAAAGATTAGCGAGGTTGTAACAACGATCGATGAAGAATCAGTTTATCGACTGATTAGTTTCGTTATTATGGCTGAGGGTTCAATAGTACTTAACGGTTAGCCTCTTATTGTCGTTCTAAAATTACTGATTTTTAATTGGTATCTTAGGAAAACACTATTCAATATTCAACTTTGAACAGCGGTAGCGTAAAGCACGGAAACTAATCCCCAATTTTTCTGCTGCCGCTGTTTTATTCCAGCGAGTTGCTTCCAGGGCTTCATTAATCGCTAAGCGTTCAATATTTTCAATGTAGGCTTCTAGGTTGCCATTGGCCATGTTGGTCGAGCTATCTACTTTGCTTTCTATTTTATGTTCTATTTTATTTTCAGCTTTACCTTCTATTAGCGGCTGAGTTTTATGGTCGGGCAGGTTGAGGTCTTCGATACTGATTTCATCACTTTCGGACATGGTGAAAGCGCGCTGTAGAATGTTTTCTAGTTCGCGTACGTTTCCTGGGAAAGAATACTCACATAAAGCCGTGAGCGTATCTGATGCGATTTTTAAGGAAGGCATCTGCCATTCATTGGCGTACTTTTGAATGAAGTGCTCCGCGAGTAAGGGAATATCGTCAGGGCGCTCTACTAATGATGGAGTCTCAACGGTGATCACGTTGAGGCGAAAGTATAAATCTTGGCGAAATAATTCGTCTTCAACACGCTGATGTAAGTCGCGGTGACTCGCACTAAGAATACGAACATTAATAGGCAGCTCCTGTTCATTCCCAACAGGGCGTACTGTTTGTTCTTGAATTACACGCAAAAGCTTGGCTTGCATCTCGATAGGAAGCTCAGCCACTTCATCTAAAAATAAAGTGCCTCCTTCAGCGGCGCGAAAGAAACCGAGCTTATCCGAATTAGCGCCGGTAAAGCTGCCTTTCATATGACCAAAGAATTCACTCTCCATTAAGTCACGAGGAATCGCACCGCAGTTAACAGCAATGAGTGGCTTGTCTCGACGCACTCCTAAAGAATGAATTAATTGTGCAACTAATTCTTTGCCGGTACCCGACTGGCCATGAATAAAAATAGGTGCTTGAGTTCTCGCGACTTTTTCTATTTGGTTATTCAGTTTTATCATGGCTTTTGAATTGCCAATTAAACGCGCAGCACTGCTTTTATTTGCATGGGATGCGAGTGGTACTTCGGTGAGTTTCAGCGCCGCGGTAACCACTTCTCGTAAGCGGGTTAGGTCGATGGGTTTGGCGACAAAATCAAACGCGCCTGATTTTAATGCGGCAACCGCCGTCTCCATATTGCCAAAAGCGGTGATCATCGCGATGGGCATCTTTTTATACTTTTTCTGTGCTAAAGCAATTAGGTCCATGCCGTTACCATCGGGTAACTTCATATCCGTTAAGCAAAAATGAAACTCTTGTTGCTCTAGCAATGCAATGGCTTCGCTGAAGTCAGCGGCACAAGAACAGTCGATATCCATGCGCTCTAAGGTGATTTGAATAAGGTCGCGAATGTCGGGTTCATCATCAATAATTAATGCTTTGTACATCATGCTAATTCCTACTTAACTGGGGCAAATTTAAGGCTGAAGCAAGTGCCTAAATCGTCCGCTAAATGATCGCTAGCAATGTGTTTAATGCTGGCTTTGTTGGCTTCACAGATTTCACGGCATAAATATAAACCGAGACCGGTGCCAGAATGTTCTGTTGTAAAAAAGGGCTCGAATAAATTCTTTTGATTTTCTTCGCTAATCCCAACGCCATTATCCATTAAATAGAGGCGAACAGAACCATCAATATGCTGTTTCGCCGTTATTTTTAATTGCGCAGCTTCAGGAGCATTTATTAGCGCGTAGCGTAGGCCATTGCCACAAATGTTATGCAGCACTTGTTGTAATTGGTCGGGATCAAATTTTATTAAATACTCTGGGCTGCAAATAATGTCGAGTGAAAACGTATCGTCATGTGCCTGATGAAAGGATTCTTTAAAATGATCTAGCCAAGGTTTCAGTTTAGTCACTTCCACATTAGCGTGATTACGTCGACTAATTTGCAAGATGTCTTCAACGGTGCGATTAATACGCATGCAGTGCTGTTCTATTATATGCGTTAACTTAATATCACCTTTCGATAAATCTGGAGCCTCAGCCAATAATTGAGCCGCATGACGCAGTGCACTGAGTGGGTTACGAATTTCATGGGCGATGCTGGCGGTTAAGCGCCCTAATGAGGCGAGTTTAATCTGCTGTGCTTCGGCGGCAATGTGGCTGCTATCCTCCATAACCAAAACATAATCTCCCGCATTTGAGTTGGTGAGAGGGGATTTGTTCAGTATTAATTGCAGTCCGTTATGTTCAAAGCGCAGACTTTGACCATTATTGGTCTTAACAAGGTTTAATAAACTAGCAGGTAACAAGTCGCTTTCTAAAGTTTGGAACCATTGATAAGCCGTCGAATTACTCAGCAGAATACGGTGATCTTTATCGCAAGCAATAATGGCATTCGGTAGCGCGAGTAGTACATGCTTATTAATTTTACGCAGGCGTGAAATGTTTTCAGCTTGGCGATAGGCTAAATCCAATGTGCTATTGAGTTTGCTGGACAGTGTTTGAGTTAAAAATGCGAGGGTGAAGCAGAAAAATCCATACAGGCCTGAAGTGAATACTTCCTTCTCTTCAAACGACCAAGGCACAAAATGTTGAGTGTAGATTACTGCGATGGTTGTCCAAGCGGCGACGGAATAACCTAACGATCGTGTGACCAGTAAGTTAGATATAAGCATCGGGATCAAAATTAGGTTACTGAACCCACTTTCAAGTCCGCCGCTGGCCTGCATCATGATGATGAGTAGCGTGATATCACCAAAAAAGAAACTGACAGCGTATTGCGGGTGGGTGCTTAAGCGAGAGCTGGAAAATACCAACATAAGTACAGACCAGCAAACATAGGCGGTATTGGCAAATAAGAAGCTGCGAGGGTCGACCGAGGCGACAATATTATTGCTGGTATCTAAACTGTCTAGAATGATGAGCATTAACGACAATAGCAGGGTATAGAAGCTGTAATAGCGTAATAATCTTTGCCCTTGGACAAGAACGTCCGCTGGTTTTAACCACATTTTAAAAGTTCCGTTTGCAACCTGTTCACATTTTTTCGACAATACGCGGCAAATATCCCGTGGTCAAAGATAATCGCAATGCAACATTCTATGCAACAAGTGTCAATCGCCCTCGCCCAAGCTAACTTTAAAGTAGGTGATATCGATGGCAATCTTGAACTAATCGCCTCTGCCATTGCTGAAGCGAAAGAGCAAAACAGCGCTGCTAATGCGTTAGATGATAAGCCTTTGATGGTCGTTTTTTCTGAGTTGGCGCTAATCGGTTATCCACCCGAAGATTTATTATTACGCCCAAGTCTACAGCATCGAATTGAAGCGGCTTTGCAGCAAGTCTCAAAACTGAGTGCTGATGTTGCGATTGTGGTTGGTTATCCTTGGAGTGAAGGCGGTCAGTTATTCAATATGGCGGGTGTTTGGCATAACGGTGAACAAATCGCTAAATACGCTAAGCGCTGCTTACCTAATTATCAAGTATTTGATGAACAGCGCTATTTTACCGCGGGTGCTGAAAGTTGTGTTTTCGATTGGCAGGGTCATAAAATCGGTTTAACCGTCTGTGAAGATATTTGGCACGAGCACCCCGTTGCTGAAACAAAAGCGGCGGGCGCTGAGCTACTAATTAACATCAATGCCTCGCCATTTCATGCTGGGAAATTGCAGCAGCGCCATGAATTATTAAGTAATCACGCCAAGCGACATCAGTTACCCATCGTGTATGTGAATCAAATCGGCGGCCAAGATGAATTGGTTTTTGATGGTGCTTCGTTTGTCGTGGATTGCAGTGGAGATGTTGTTGCTAGTGCGCCAGAGCATGAAAGCGCATTGATGCTGGTGGACTTTGATGAAAAGTTGAACGTGATGGATTCGCAAAAGGCTTTGGCTAAATCTGAGCTAGCCAGCATATACGATACCTTGGTTCTAGGTGTGCGTGATTATATTGAGAAGAATCGCTTTAAAGGCATCGTTTTGGGGTTGTCAGGCGGCATCGATTCGGCGCTTACCTTAGCGATTGCTGTGGAT
>Ga0105353_1000572_pt1 | contig 20862 bp, 17 predicted proteins | sample EN1Hudsemesocosm_2_FD_83657 | JGI IMG/M metagenome (GOLD analysis project Ga0105353, IMG submission 83657) | Methane-oxidizing microbial communities from mesocosms in the Hudson Canyon - EN10B Hudson Canyon | ecosystem: Environmental > Aquatic > Marine > Cold seeps | place: Hudson Canyon...
GCTGCCGATTGATAGTGCGGGTTTATACGTACCTGGTGGTAAAGCATCTTATCCATCCTCAGTGTTAATGAATGCTATTCCTGCGAAAGTGGCAGGAGTAAAATAAATTATTATGGTTGTGCCAACACCGCAAGGTGAGGTCAATGAGCTTGTATTGGCCGCGGCAGCTATAGTAGGTGTAGATAAAGTTTTCACAGTAGGTGGCGCTCAAGCTATTGCTGCTTTAGCTTATGGTACTGAAAGTGTACCTGCTGTAGATAAAATTGTTGGCCCGGGTAATATTTTTGTTGCCACTGCTAAGCGTGAGGTTTTTGGTACGGTCGGGATTGATATGATCGCAGGGCCATCTGAGATACTGGTTATTTGTGATGGTAAGACCAACCCTGACTGGATCGCGATGGATTTATTCTCTCAAGCTGAGCATGATGAAAATGCTCAGCCTATTTTGGTCACTACTGATTCAGCTTATTTAGATCAAGTTGAAGAAAGTATTAATCGATTACTTCCTACTATGGAAAGAGAAGATATTATTCGTGCCTCATTAGTTTCTCGTGCTGCATTTATTTTAGTCGCCGATTTAGATGATGCAGCAAGAGTGAGCAATTTGATAGCACCTGAGCATTTAGAGTTATCGGTTGATGATCCTGAAGCATTGTCTAAGAAAATACGCCACGCGGGTGCGATTTTTATGGGGCGTCACACGGCTGAAGCGCTAGGAGATTATTGTGCTGGGCCAAATCATGTTTTACCTACTTCTGGCACCGCTAGATTCTCTTCACCTTTAGGTGTTTATGACTTTCAGAAGCGATCTTCAATCTTATACTTTTCTGAGCAGGGGGCGAGCACCATGGGCAAAGTGGCAGCTGTTTTAGCAAAAGGTGAAGGCTTGACCGCTCATGCCAGATCTGCAGAATACCGAATAAAGCCGGATGCTTAAACTGAGTTGATATTATGGCAGCTAATTTAAATAACCTTGTTTCATTTACGAACGAGTATTTGAATATTTCTAAGATTAAGGATTATTGTCCGAATGGTCTTCAAGTTGAAGGGCGTTCAGTTATCAATAAAATTATAGGTGGAGTAACCGCCTCACAAGCGCTTATTGATGAAGCTTTGGATCAGAAGGCAGATGCAATACTTGTTCATCATGGCTATTTTTGGAAAGGTGAGTCACCTGTTATAACCGGAATTAAGCAGCGTCGACTTAAAACCCTCCTGGAAAATGACATTAGCTTGATTGCTTACCATTTACCCTTGGATATGCATCAAACCGTTGGCAATAATGTGCTATTAGCTAGACAGTTAAAGCTTGAGATAATTGGTCCATTAGACCCGAATTCATCTGCGTCTGTTGGTTTGGTTGGAAAGTTGGAAAAACCCACTTCAGCGCGTCTATTTGAAGAGTGGGTTTCGCAGCAATTAGACCGTGAATGCCTACATATAGGAGACCCGGATAAATTGATAGAAACCATTGGGTTTTGTACCGGAGCGGCTCAAGGTATGATTGATCAGGCCGTTGATCTAGGCTTAGATGCTTACTTGAGTGGTGAAATCTCAGAACCAACCGTTCATATCGCAAATGAGACAGGTGTAAATTATTTTTCTGCTGGCCATCATGCAACTGAAAGGGGTGGCGTGAAAGCGTTGGGAGCCTTATTGGAAAAAGAGTTTGAGATTGAGTTTAAATTCTTGGATATTTGTAACCCGGTCTAGAGTCCTTAGACTCTAGGGGGTTCTTGTTGCATCCTTTTTAAACGATCTATTTCAGCATCTTCTTCCTCTGAGTGCGACTGGATGCCAAAACTTTCTGAAAGGGTGCCTGTTTCCGATTTATCTTCTTTCGGCGCATAATCCATTGGTGGTGCGTGAGAGCTTATATCGATATCTATGGTTCTTTTACTGCTGGCTGCTTCAGAAAAACTGAGTGAAATGAAGTCATCAGCCTGTTCATCATTACATAGTCTGGAAGCCCCTTTTGCTAGTTGTGTATGTACATCCCGATAACTTTTATTGAAGCTCTGTACTGCTTGTGCAGTTTTCATGAAGTGTTCACTTACATCAGCCTGATATTTTGAATGCCTTTCTTGTAGTTCTGCCAGTTTTTGTTCAAGGCGCTTATTTTTACTCGCTTCACCTTGAACTGAGCGGTGAAAAACTGCACCAACAATGATGCCTAGAAAGAATAAACCCACTCCGGCTAAAATTTGAACCATGGTCTCGCTCACATTAGTGCTCTCTTTTATATTTAAGGGTCAATAATCAGTTTTTATAATTTAGACTTATCAATTTTACTTAGCTTAGTCGGTAATGATACTAAAACCTCTTTCATATTAAGACAATAGCTAAAATATTTTTATCACTAAAATTGACCTTTGGTCGTTGTGCACGGCAAAATAGCGCCCTTTAATCTTGAACACGCGCTCTTTTACTTTCTATTTTTATTAAGGTTTATAAATAATGCCATCTTCATTGCCGCTTTCTCCACTTCAACGCTACTTACAAGACCTTGATAAAGAAGGCTTTGTCGAGGATGCAGCACAAAAAATGGCTGTCGATAAACTTCAAACACTTTATGAAAATCTTATCTCAGATGAAACAGAAAGAAAGAAGCAAAACTCTAAATGGTTTAATAAGTTTTCAAAAAAACAGCCTGAACCTATAAAAGGTTTATATTTTTGGGGGGGCGTTGGGCGTGGTAAGACTTATTTAATGGATAATTTCTATGAAAGCTTGCCTTTTGATCAAAAAATGCGAATTCATTTTCATCGATTCATGCAGCGTGTTCATAAGGAGCTTAATACACTTAATGATCAGAGTAACCCTCTAGTTGTTGTCGCAGAGCGTTTAAGTAAGGAAGCACGAATTATCTGTTTCGATGAGTTCTTTGTTTCGGATATTGGCGATGCGATGATCCTGGCTGGTTTGATGCAGGAGTTATTTAAAAATGGGGTTTCCCTAGTTTGCACATCTAATATAGTGCCTGATGGTTTATACAAAAATGGCCTCCAGCGAGTACGTTTTTTACCTGCGATAGAGTTGGTTAAAAAATATACAGACGTAGTGAATGTAGATGGCGGAAATGATTATCGCTTACGTACACTTGAGCAGGCAGAGTTGTTTCATTCGCCTTTAGATGAAGCGGCTTCAATTAACCTTGAAAAGTATTTTAACCAATTGGCTGTCGAAGCCGGTAGTCATAATCTTGATCTTGATGTGAATGGTCGCATGCTAAAAGCGCATAGGCATGCTGATGATATCGTTTGGTTTGACTTCAAAGAATTATGTGACGGTCCTCGTAGTCAGAACGATTACATCGAACTCGCGCGTGAGTTCCATGCTGTAATAGTTAGTAATGTCCCTCAAATGAGTGTCGATACAGATGATCAGGCCAGACGTTTTATTAATATGGTTGACGAATTTTATGATAGAAGTGTCAAAGTTATTATTTCTGCAGCTGCACCAATACATGAGCTTTATCAAGGTGGTAAATTATCTTTTGAGTTTGATCGTACAGAAAGTCGTTTGTTAGAGATGCAAAGTCATGAATACTTGGAACAAGCTCACAAGGCTTGATTTAGCGCTCGGTAGTTAACCGTGTAAACCTGAACAAGGTCCAGCTTATAAAAGACGAAACCTTGCAGTGACTAAATAAATGACAAGCTAGTAGCAGCAGTGTGGATCCCGCAAGCAAGGGTGCCAATGGGCCTGGGAATCGCAAATAGGCCTATAGGTGCCATCTGTTGTCGCTAGATATCAACTTGATAGCAACACTATTTGAATCTTAAATTGTGGTTTCATTCTTTTATATTGACCCTGCTACGCAGCTTTTTATGGCTATTTTGCGCTATCTGTTTTGCATCATTGAAAAAGCAAATCGCTATAGCGCGAGCGAAATAGTGAAACTCTAACGATTGTATATCAGTTTATTCCTATTTTCGGTTATTTCCCGTGCACTGAAGTTCAGCTTAATAGCTCTGAAGAAGTCTCAATACGGATCTAGTAATATCCTTGGAGTAGCTCTTTCAATTTTTCTTCTCTTAATATGGCAATTGTATTCCATATCTTCTCCGCCAATTCAGGGTGCTTGTTTTTGAATTGCTTGGAGATCATAAGGTAATAGGGTTTTGTTTTCAGTGCTGGAAGTACTTTTTCAATGGAGTTTAGTCCACTTTTTCGTTGTATATGAAAATCACCGGTGACATCTTGCAAGGCTAGCGCATCAACTTTACCTCGGAGTAGGTTTGAAAAGTTTACCTGTATATCCCTCGCGCTTAGGATCGGAAGCCCCATTTTTTTTAGATCTGCTTCAATAGAAAAGGCTATAGGTGTGCCTATTTTTCCAGTTAAACCGGATACACTGTGCCCATCCCAGTTAAATTTAGAATCTTTCAAACGATAAAAGTGATAAGACATAGTGGTGAGTCGACGATTAGTGTCAACTGAGCCGTCTTTCCAGGGATAAGTGCCTACTTTTAGACGTTGTTGTGAAAATGAGCCGTTAAAAATTCCATCTAGTTCACCTTCTTTAAGTAACAGTAAACACTGTTTCCAGGGAAAGCGAAAAAATTCAATTTTAAAATCAGGAATGTGATTCTCAAGGCGTTTTACCAGTTCAACTGCTACCCCTGGTTTGGGTTTTACTATTTCAGAAGTATCCCCCACATAATTCGGGTATTGTGAAGCATTTTCATAGGCGGCTCTGAAAATCATCTCGGCCTGTAATATAGAAGAGCAGGTAAGCAAAGATAATATTAAAAGTAGTGTTTTGAAAAGCATAAGGCACCCCGAACAAATATACCAATTGAGAGTAAATAAAGTATAGGTCAAAGTGATTAATTATCGAGTAGGATCTAGCGACTTAGTTCAAGAAGAAAATTGTTCGTTCTAGCTCGAGCTCGTTAGTGTTCTCAATCTTTAAATTGGCTGCTGCCCTTGTTCTTGTATGGCGGTTGAGTAACTTACTTGTGGACTATTAAGTCAACGTAATACTGGCTGACTAGGTGCAAACCCAACATTGTTGATCTCGGTCTGAATCGGTACAAAGGAAACAAGACTCCTCGGTTTATATGGGTCTTGTTTATGCCTTATTATGTAGTAACTAAGTTATGACATAACCAGTGTTATTTTTCCTGCTAGTTCAGAAGTTGCCATCAAATCTTGGGCTTTTGCTGCATCCTCAAGGCTAAATGATTTTGCCATGACAGGAGCAATTTTGCCTTCTTGATATAAGTTAAAAATAGCCTCTAAGTCTTCCTTGAAATACTCCGGCCTTTGCTGTGCCATCGTCCATATATCAAAACCCGCTACTGATTTACAGTCCGTAATCATTTTTGAAGGCAGTAACACACTTTGTATCAAGGCTTTCAGAATAGAAAGCAGGTTTCGTCTACCGTTCTTAATGGCAGTCGAGAAACCATAGCTGACAACCTGGCCTCCCGGGCTCAATACCTCGTAAGATCGTTTCAAGTGTTTTCCCCCAATTGGGTCAAATACGGCATCCATTCCTCGTGGAGCAATTTTCGACAAAGTCTTTTCAAAAGGTGCGCTTTGGTAGTTGATACGATTCACTGCGCCGATTTTAATAAAACGTGCTGGGATATCTTGCCATTTCCTATCTGATAAAGTGCAGTATATTTTAAGGTCGAGAGACGTGGCAATATCTATAAGCGCACTGCCAACACCACCGGCCGCGCCATGTACCAGAATATTATCACCGGGTTTGACGCGCGCGATACGCGTGAGCATTTGATAGGCTGTGGTGTAGTTTAATATCATGGCAACGACATGGCCGGCAGGGATATGTTTAGGGCAGTTAATGATTTGTGATGACTCTACAACAGCATACTTTGCATAACCGCCTGTGCGGATTAGGCCAGCAACTCGATCATCAGCTGAAAACGCTGTTACATCTAGGCCTTTTGCTATCACTTTCCCGACGATGTCATAACCCGGTGTAATATTTTTTCTAGGTACATTCGGGTAAAGACCTTCTCGCATCATGATATCTGCGAAAGCAACGCCGCAGGCTTCTGTTTCAATTAACACTTGATTCTCTTTAAGTTCAGGAAGTATCTCGTGTACTAATTTTAGCACACGTGAATCACCGGGCTTTGTGATATTAACTTTAGTATTTTTCATAAGCGTATCGTCCTGATTACTTTGCAATTGAATTTCTGTTTTCCGCTTTCTATTTTTTGACATGGTCATTATCTGAATAACTCGATATGATTGCTATTCACTATTAAGATATTTGTTATGAGTGTCAGTCATGTCTACTTTGGAAGGTTTTGATTTAAATTTACTTCAGTCACTTAATGTACTTCTACAAGTTCAGCATGTAAGCCGCGCTGCAGAAATTTTAAACATCACGCAATCTGGGATGAGCTAGAACCTTCAGCGCCTTCGTCAAAAACTCGATGACCCATTACTGGTAAGAGTGGGCAATAAAATGGTGCTAACCCCCAGAGCGATTGACTTAAAAACTGTCGTTAATCGACTGCTTTTGGATATAGATACGGCCTTAAGTGAGGATGACTTTAAGCCAGAAAATCACCAAATGGGATTTAATTTGGCTGTACCGGATTTCTTAGTGCAACTCTATATGCCTGATTTACTATCGAAGCTATTAGGTAGCGCACCCAAACTGTCGATAAATTTTCTAACGTGGTCTCCTGAAACACTTACGCACTTGGAAAATGGTCGCGTAGATTTTGCATTTGGTGGTTTGAATCTTGTACCAGCGGGCGTATACGGCCACTCCCTAAATCAAGCGGAGTATGTTTGCATTAGTAGAATGGATCACCCTGACTTAATGACCGGCTTATCTCTAGAGCGTTATGTCTACGCCAAGCATATTGGCATCTCTTTAATGTCTGAAGGGCTTAACCCGATAGATGTTTATTTGAGTCAGAAAGGTCTGAGTCGTGACGTTGTGGTCACGACACCTTTGTTTATGTCAGCGGTGGCCATCGTAGCCAAATCCAATTTACTTATGGTGATTCATTCAGAACTAGCGGTAAAAGCGCAACAAACATATAAATTTGATATTCACCCCTTGCCCTTTAAGCCTGAAATGCCAGGCTTTAATGTTTATTGGCATGAGAGGGTAAGAAAAAGTGTGTCACATCAATGGTTTAAAGAACAGTTGCTGATGTTGTAAGTCGGAATAGATTCAAGGTCTGCAACAATTGGTCAAGGCTAATGCAATGATTTGTCATTGTGGCTTCAAGTTAGAGTACTTATTCTAAAAAGGTGTTACCTCGTTAAGCATGATGATAAAAAATTCAAACACCAAGAGATAAACTAAATGACAAACGAAGCGCTGATATTTGATGCCATACGTACACCCCGAGGCAGGGGGAAAGCGTCTGGTGCTCTTCATGAAGTAAAGCCGGTTACATTGCTGACGGGTATTTTAAATTCTCTACAGGCCCGCAATCAGTTCGATACCGCTGCTGTGGACGATATTGTTATGGGTTGTGTGACGGCTGTAGGCGATCAGGGTGCTGTTATTGCTAAAACTGCGGCTCTTGCGGCCGGGTGGAATGATGACGTCGCGGGTATGGTACTGAATCGTTTTTGTGCGTCAGGTCTTGAAGCTGTTAATACGTCGGCTATGAAAATACGCTCTGGTTGGGAAAATCTTGTTGTAGCCGGTGGTGTTGAATCAATGTCACGCGTGGCCATGGGCAGTGATGGAGGCTCATGGGCTATGGATCCTGAGACTAATTTTAAAACCGGCTTTATGCCCCAAGGTATTGGTGCTGACTTAATTGCTACTTTAGGGGGGTATAGCAGGCAGGATGTAGACGCCTTTGCAATGCGCTCTCACCTTAAAGCGGCTGCAGCCTGGGAGCAAGGGGCGTTCAAAAACTCAGTGATTCCTGTTGTTGATCGAAATGGCCTTACCATACTCGATCATGATGAGCTTATTCGGGCAGATAGTACGGTAGAGACTCTGGGTAATTTAAAGGCATCCTTCCAGATGATGGGAGAAATGGGCTTTGACGGGGTAGCCAAAGCTCGTTACCCACAAGTTGAAACAATTAACCATATGCATACGCCAGGTAATTCATCAGGCATCGTTGATGGCGCAGCAGCTTTGTTGATCGGTAGCCAGTTCGCTGGTGAACAGTTTGGTATGAACGCGCGTGCCAGAGTCGTGTCAACAGCCGTTGTAGGTACCGATCCGACTATCATGTTAACCGGGCCGGGTCCAGCAGCACGAAAGGCGCTTAAAGTAGCCGGTATGGATGTAAAAGATATCGATCTATTTGAAGTCAATGAAGCGTTTGCATCAGTGGTGATGCGTTTTATGGATGAAATGGGCGTGAATGAAGATATCGTTAACGTAAATGGCGGCTCAATTGCCATGGGACATCCACTAGGTGCGACAGGCGCAATGATACTCGGTACTTTATTAGATGAACTTGAAGCAAGAGATCTGAAAACCGGTTTAGCAACATTATGTGTAGGCGGTGGAATGGGTATCGCTACAATCATCGAACGAGTATAAGAGAGGGTAAATGATGAGTTCAGTAATTTATAAAAAAGATCAAGATAATATCGTTCACCTGATACTTGATAAACCAAATTCTGGTGCCAATTTAATGGATAGCGAATTCACAGATTCGCTAATCGCTGCGCTTGAAAAATTACGCGAAGATGACTGGGCTGGCGTATTGTTCCGTTCAGCAAAATCGACATTTTTTGCGGGTGGGAATCTAGATGATTTATACGCCACAACGCAAGAAAATGCGCACCTCTTATATGACATGGTCGATAAGTTAAAATTGGCGATGCGTGAACTGGAAACATCCGGTAAACCTGTCGTTGCCTGTATCAATGGCGCAGCGCTTGGTGGAGGCTGGGAGCTGGCTCTGGCTTGCCACCACAGGGTGGCATTAAGTAAAGGTGTGATTCTGGGTTTGCCTGAGGTGACGTTAGGCTTACTACCGGGTGGCGGAGGTGTCATTCGTATGTCTCGCTTACTTGGTCTTCAGGCGGCATTACCTTATTTAACTGAGGGTAAACAATTTAAACCAGAACAAGGTAAACGTTTAGGTTTAATTGATGAAATTGTGGATGATGAAGATGCACTTATTGCTTCTGCAATTTCTTGGATCAAAGCGAACCCTAAAGCACAACAAGCTTATGATGTTAAAGGCTATAAGATACCTGGAGGAAAACCAACTAATCCTGCTTTGGCTAAAATGTTACCTATAGCGCCGGCCATGATGAGAGCCCAAACGAAAGGTACTTTACCTGCACCTGAGGCTATCTTGTCAGTCATGGTTGAAGGGATGCAAGTTGATATAGACACCGCAATGCGTATTGAATCACGTTACTTTGTCGAGCTCGTTTGTAGTCAGATCGCTAAAAATATGATCGGTACATTTTGGTATCAACTAAATGAAATTAAAGCCGGTGCAGCACGCCCGGATGAGGTTGAGCGTACAAAAGTGTCGAAAGTGGGCATTTTGGGTGCTGGAATGATGGGGGCGGGTATTGCTTATTGTTCAGCGACGAAAGGTATAGAGGTAGTACTTAAAGATGTTTCCAACGAGAATGCCGAAAAAGGTAAAACTTACACCGAAAACTTACTGAATAAAAAAGTCAAAAAATCGCGATTAACGGCGGATAAAAGAGACGCGGCTTTAAATTTAATCTTACCAACAGAAAAAGCAGAAGACCTGAAAGGCTGTGACTTAATCATTGAGGCAGTATTTGAAGATAGGGCACTAAAAGCAAAAGTCACACAAGAAGCAGAAGCGCAGCTTGGCTCAAATGCGGTATTTGCCTCTAATACCTCTACCTTGCCCATTACAGGTTTAGCAGAAGCTTCAAAAAGGCCCGCTAATTTCATCGGTCTACATTTTTTCTCGCCTGTTGATAAAATGCCATTAGTTGAAATTATTTGCGGTGAACTTACCTCAAAAGAAACCCTAGCTAAAGCTTATGATTACGTACTCCAAATTGGTAAAACCCCGATTGTTGTCAATGATAGTCGCGGATTTTATACGTCGCGAGTATTTGGCACTTTTGCAAATGAAGGTATTGCGATGCTAGGTGAGGGCATTCATGCTGCAGCCATTGAAAATGGTGCCTTTCTAGCCGGTTTTCCAGTTGGGCCACTAGCGGTGACTGATGAAGTAAGTTTGAGTTTGATCGAAAAAATACGAAACCAAACCATCAAAGATATGCAAGCTGAAGGTAAAATATCTTCCGAGCACCCAGCAGATTCTGTTGTAGATCGCATGCTTGAAGAGAACCGCGCGGGTAAGTTGTCCGGCGGTGGCTTCTACGACTATCCAGAAAATGGCAAAAAACTGCTATGGAATGGGCTCAATAAATTATTTACTAATGCTGATCGACAAATTGATTTGGATGAAATTAAGGATCGACTGCTTTATATTCAGGCGATAGAAACCGTTAGGTGCGTCGAAGAAAATGTATTAACTAGTACGCGTGATGCCAATATTGGTTCGATCATGGGGATTGGTTATCCGGTATGGACGGGGGGCATCTTACAATTCATAAATCAGACTGGTTTGCCTGAATTTATTAGACGTGCTGAAGCTTTAACTGAGCAGTGCGGTGAACGATTTAAGGTGCCCAAATTATTACATGATATGGCTAAGGATAATTTGATCTTTAAAGATTAATTACTTGAAAAATATTCCAGTCATATTTGGAATATTAGCTTAAAAGTTTAAATGTTCCTCGGTAAATAGCTGAGGAACATAAAAATAAGGGTAAGAGATAATGATAAAACGAACCGTATTTGAATCAGAACAAGAAATGTTTCGTGACAGCTTCCGTAAATTTTTACAGGAAGAAGCTGTTCCAAATCATGAACAGTGGGAAAAAGATGGCCAGGTAGCGCGTGACTTTTGGACAAAAGCAGGTCAGCACGGTTATTTGAGCCCAACTGTACCTGAGGCTTATGGTGGTGTTGAAGGTGACTTCCGGTACAACGCCGTTGTTGGCGAAGAAGTGGCCAATTTTGGTTTGTCGGGCATTGGTTTTGGTCTACATTCCGATATAGCTGTGCCTTATATCATGGCCTATGGTTCTGAAGAGCAAAAGCAAAAATATTTGCCGGGATGCGTGAGTGGTGAAATCGTAACCGCGATTGCCATGACTGAGCCTGGAACAGGCTCTGACCTTCAAGGTGTTAAAACCAATGCTGTTTTGAGTGCTGATGGTGATCACTATATTCTTAACGGCTCAAAAACATTTATCACAAATGGCCAGTTAGCTGATTTAGTCATTGTTGTGGCGAAAACAAACCCTGAAGAAGGTGCTAAAGGTACCAGTTTATTACTAGTAGAAGCGAGTACTCCAGGCTTTGAAAAAGGCCAGAACCTTCAAAAGATAGGTATGAAAGCTCAGGATACTTCAGAGTTATTCTTTCAGGATGTAAAAGTCCCTAAAGAAAACCTTCTGGGTGCTGAAGGCATGGGTTTTATCTATCTCATGCAAGAGTTACCTCAGGAGCGTTTATCGGTCGCGCTGAATGCGATCGCGAGTGCAGAGTCAATTCTCGCGCAAACCGTTACCTACGTTAAAGACCGTAAGGCTTTTGGGCGCGAAATAGCCTCTTTCCAAAATACCCAATTCAAATTAGCTGAAATGTCTGCAACCGTGACAATGGCGCGAGTGTTCGTTGATAAGTGTCTTGAATTACATCTGGACAAAAAATTAGATGCCATTACAGCGGCTAAACTTAAACTTTTAAGTACCGATATTCAATGCGATGTGATTGATGAATGTTTGCAACTGCATGGCGGATATGGATATATGTGGGAATACCCAGTAGCGCGTGCTTATGCGGACGCTCGGGTACAGAAAATCTATGCTGGCACCAATGAAATTATGAAACTTATCATAGGTCGCTCAATGGTTTAGAGCGGGTAAGCTGCCGTCGAAGGGGGGCGGCTTATTGCTAGCTTTCAGTTACTCTAGCCTAAAAGAACGCATTGCTTGGCCCCACATTCAGGCGCCAAATTATAATTTGCAATATTTATTTCTTATTTTTAGAAGAGAACCTGCCTTATGTCTCAGCCCCTTAAGGGTATAAAGATACTCGATTTTAGTACATTGCTTCCTGGGCCCTATGCCACACAGCTTTTAGCGGATATGGGAGCGGAGGTTTTGAGAGTTGAGTCACCAAACAGGCCAGATCTTCTCAAACTAATGCCGCCCAAAGTTGGTCATGTCTCAGCAGCCCATGCTTCGCTTAATCGAAATAAAAAGTCCATTGCAATCGACCTCAAACATGAAAGCGCAACTGAAATAATTCATAAATTAATTGCCGATTATGATGTGATTATTGAACAGTTTCGTCCGGGTGTCATGCAGCGACTTGGCTTAGCTTATGACTCGCTTAAGAAAGTTCAAGCTAAATTAATATATTGCTCAATCACCGGTTATGGTCAGACTGGGCCTCTTAAGGATAGAGCTGGGCACGATATCAATTATCTCGCCTTGTCTGGCTTAGCGAGCTTTTCGGGCCGGAAAGATACTGGGCCTGTATTATCCGGAACACAAATAGCCGATATTGCGGGTGGCTCTCATCATGCGGTGATGGCGATATTGGCTGCGGTCATTGAGCGTGCTCAAACCGGCCTTGGTCAGAATCTTGATATCAGCATGAGTGACGCCGCTTTAGCTTTAACTTCTTTTTTTGGTGCGAATGCATTAGCCAGTGGTCAAGACCCTGGTTATGGCTCGGAAATGCTCAATGGTGGCTTATTTTACGATTATTATAGAACTTCAGACGCGCGCTATTTTTCAATTGGTAGTCTAGAGCCAAACTTTGCTATTGGGCTGCTAAGTCTATTGGGTCTACAAGACTGCATTAGTGAGTTTGCGAATCAGCAAAATGATAATCAGCAGCGGCTTCGTACATTGATCGCTGATAAAATTGAATCTCACAGTTTCGAATATTGGAAAGAGGCATTTTTAAAAATTGATGTTTGTGTAGAACCTGTTTTAAGCCTAACAGAAGCTTTTGAGCACCCTCACTTTATTGAACGAAATATGCTTACTCAAGCAGTCGATGAGCAAGGTAATTCCATTAGACAATTAAATACCGCCTTGCCATTTAAAACAGACAAAGTACATGTGGCAGGGAAGAGCCTCGGTGCCGATACCGATGATGTATTGAATTATCTTGGATATGACGAAAGTGAAGTAATAAGTTTGCGTCAGAGCAAGTGCGTTAAGTAATTAACAGTGCTCATAAGTAGACGTGCCCGGTCAAACCTTTTAAATTTGAGGCTTCGACGAGACCTTGCAACACTACATTAAATGGTAGTTGGCAATGTGCCAAATTAAAATACGGGATTGATTCAATAGGGGGTCATGAGGCCCCAAAATTCTTCCGATGAGTCTTTCATTGCGCGAGAGTCTCGAACTTTTGCGACGGCATTCCAGATGCGTATTGCGAAGTCAGGGTTATTTTTAGTGAGCTTAAACGACAGCATGAGATAGTAGGGCTTTTCAGAAAGTGCGATCGGGAGTTTTATCAAATGATCTCTTAGAGTTTCAGAGTTTGATAAAACGAAGTCAGCCCGATCTGTCTGCAGTGCCGCACCCACGGAGATCTTTGAAAGCACATCGGTTAAAGCGCGTTCAGGGCCTTTTACTTCACGAACTCTGGCACCCAATGCTGTTAGCTTGTCTATGATGGAGAAACCTAGTTGTGCTGATAATTTTCCTTTCAAATTATTGAAACGCACGCCATCCCACTGTAAACCTGACTCTAGCGTGGTATAAATGGAATAGCTAGACATGTGTATTTGCCGCGCCGCATCTAGTTTTTTTTGTTTGTTTCTTGGGTATACACCCATAGACAGTCGTTCTTGCTTAAAGCTGGATGCAAACGCACCATCCACTTGGTCTAGTTTCATAGATTTTAAGCAGCGTTTCCAAGGAAGAGAGATAAGTTGAATGGAGGTATTAAGTTCAACCTCTACAAGTCGCATTAACCTAATATCCAAACCTTCGCTTTGTCCATTATGAGTAAACACCCAAGGAAAGGCATTTTCATCCTCGTAACAAAATTTTAACAGTGTAGGAGGGGCCGCAAATGAATAAGACGCATTCAAGGTCGTTACGATAAAAGCTATAAAAATAAGGTATATTATTCTCATTTTTTGTCCCTGTACTTTGGGGAATGATAACGCTTTATACCTAATATATAGTCTCATAATGACAACAAGTAAAGAGAAGTACGGGCAGGATAGTTAAGCGGGTGACTAAGGCCTGAAAGTCCACAAATCTCAATATTATACTTCGAATACCCGCTTTAGTCGGCATGACTAACTAGCGAGCGTCAATATTATTGATGTCTGAGAATATCAAACAGCTATCCAAATTTAGTTGTGAGATAAACTCGTGAAAAATCTAGTCACGCAAAGCTGAGTTAACTTGGCATAATAGGCTTTGTTGCTTAAGTTTAGCTATCGATCATACTTATCGTAATATCAAAGATATCAGTGGCTTAACTTCTACTGAGGCCTGACAACTAAGACCAATTCTGTCTAAGGATACATCGGACGCAAAGCAGGTTCCTTTTCGTTTTTGTGGGAATCTTTAAGTAATGCTTTCAGGGTATCGATTAACAATTTTGAATCAAAGTCTGCCCGAGGTCCTGAGCCATAGATAGACTCTTCAAAAGCTTTAGCCTGCACATAAAGATTGTTATCTAACTGTTTTAAATCTTGAATGCTAAGAATATTGCTCATTTTACCTTGTGCGTGAGAGTAGTCATTAGCCCATCTGACCAGGTGTTTAGGTAAGTCTTTATCTTTATTTTTAATCGCTTTATGTACCTGCTTATATAATACGTTCAAATCTTGGGTCGCCAGATTCGTTGTATTATTACTGACCTCAATTGACTGCGACTTTAAACGTTTCAATAAGAAGAGCGTAGTGCTGGCCCACGCAATAAGAATTAATGCGAGAAGAGTATACCAAGCTTGATTATGTGTGCTGGCTGCTGTATCCGGAGGGGGTGCTGTTGCTGCTTCATTGCCTCTGGTCAAAAGATCATCTGAGGACATGTTTGTCTGAGAGTGTGCCTGAGGTGTTGAGTTAGTTATCTCTGGATTAGGTTTGATATTCAACGCTTGTTTAGGGATGCTTGCAATACGCTCTACGTCGTTGACCGTGTCCCACCAAACAACTGAAATTTCAGGTAGTTGAATTTCTTCCGCAGAGACAGCGACAATGGCGGTTGATTCTATACGAATTGACTGAGCACCTGACTCATGGTGTAGCGACTCAGTTTTGGCTTGGTCCGGGTAAATTTTTAGACCTTGTTGTTCTTGCATTTCAATCGGAGGTAGGGCCGAACCCAGTAGACCCAATGCTGAAATTTGAATATTTCGAGTTACGGAATCACCCACAAGCATTGCCTGAGGGTCTCCTTCCCATTTCTCACTTAAATGTAAGCTTGTGGCGGGTAACCATGTATTGCCACTAAAAGTAGCGGGCGGTGCTTTGATATCAAGGGTTAAGGGCTCAGAGCTTTCTCTGATTCTAAGTCGGCGACGGTTAACGCTATCAATTAACATACCGTCAAAACGATGAGCATCAATAGACAGTAAACCGCTTTTTTGAGGAAAAATTAGATACTGTCTTTCGATCACTTCATAACGCTGATTGTAAGCCATACGATAGTATTTCTTTTGTTCGCCAAAGGGTTCAATGATGGCCTCTGTTGATTCAGGTTCATGCCAGTTTCCACTAGCTAAGCGACCTGCTGTATAAAGTCTGACGGTATACAAGGCTTGTTCCTGAACATAAACAGAGCTTTTATCAACTTCTGCTTCCATAAATACGGTAGGGGGGTTATTCGCATCTTTCGGAGCCTTTCCTTTTAGAACAGTAATCGCAATTTCATTGGATTCGGCATCTTTATATTTAGCTTTCGGTATCGTTAAGGTACCGGTATGTTTAGGCGCTAATGCGTAAGTCCATGTAACTTGAGCTTTAGTTTCACCATTCACAGATTGCATACTGTAATTTTGCTGAGTATCCAAAATTTCAAAGTCATTTTCTAAGCCTTTAAGTTCTGGGTTATCAATTTGGTTTCTACCGAAATTCATTAAGCCGCCCAGACTAAATTCCATATCAATGTTACCTGTAATTCTCAGGCTGAGTGTGTCACTTTCATATAGCTGGCTACGATCTACACTTGCTTCCAGGCGAGTAGAGGCCAAAGATGAAAACGAAATGAAGCTAATCAAAAAACCTATAATTATTCTTACCATATTGGATCACCTTCTTTTCTTGTACGTTTTCTGTTTCTATCATTAGATTGCCGTTCAAACTTTCGTCTTAATAGACCGCCAGGGTCGTCAGGTACTCGGCGCATCCATTGTTCGTAAGATTGTTTTTCTTCGTCACTCAGCTGTTCAGCTTGAGCCTTGATAGCTTGCATCTCTTTATTTAGGGCATCTTCGCGTTTTTTCTCATCTTCCGCTGACTGAGCTTGTTGTTCTTTTTCCTGTTGATCTTGATCCTGCTGATCTTGATCCTGCTGATCTTGTTCCTGTTGATCCTGGTTCTGCTGATCCTGGTTCTGTTGATCTTGATTCTGTTGATCCTGATTCTGCTGATCTTGATTCTGCTGATCTTGATTCTGCTGATCCTGGTTCTGCTGATCCTGGTTCTGTTGATCCTGATTCTGCTGATCTTGATTCTGCTGATCCTGATTCTGTTGATCCTGGTTCTGCTGATCCTGGTTCTGCTGATCCTGGTTCTGCAGATCCTGGTTCTGTTGATCCTGGTTCTGCTGATCTTCATTCTGCTGCTCTTGCTGCTTTAAAAAATCTTCAATTAGTGATTTATTATGAAGGCTGTCTTCATGAGCGGGGGATTTCTTAAGTGCTTGATTGTACAGTTTTATGGCTGCTTCAAATTTTTGTTGCTGAGCGAGCGCATTGGCTTGATTGTAAAGGCTGTCAGCCGAATTAAGCTCACCATAGTGCTGTTGAGACTGTTCAAATTGCTTTGACTTGTAGTGTGCAAAGGCTTTATGTTCAGGTGATTCGAATCTTTCAGCAGCCTCTATAGTTTTACCTTGATCGAGCAACGCTTGCGCTTGTTGATCTCGGGTTTGCCATAAGTCGTCCAAACCAAAAGCGTAGCTTTTTTCAGTGGGTAAGATAAAGCATAAAGTAATGAGTAATAACGCGCTTTGTCTATGCGCTAGTAGAGCGAGGGGTATGATGAAAATTAACAATAAATATCCCATATCTTCCCAGGCGTCGTAACGCTTATCGATTACACTCTGGCTATTATCCGCATGTGCTTGCTGAACCAAATTTATGCCTGAAATATCCAAATACTCTAAATCTTGGTCATCCAAACTCATTGCATGCATCTTGCCTCTATTATCAAGCGCTAGCGTATTGAGTAGTTTGAAATTTGTTTTTGGAATGACTACTTTCTCATTATTCTTGAAATAGCCGCGACCAGGAATGTCTATCGGACCACCTTCTTTTGTGCCAGCGACCAGGATATAAAGACGGGCTTGTGATTGGCTGATCAGATCGTTGATCTTAGGAACTTGATCTTCTTCAACACCATCTGTCAATAAGACGATTCTGCCCTTATTTGCTTTGCCTTGTTCTAATAGTTTGATAGCTTGTTCAATCGCAATATCGGGACGACTGCCTATTTCAGGCATTATAAATGGGTCCAACGCGGGTAAGTTGGCGATAATAGTCTTTGTGTCATCTGTAAGCGGGGTGACTACATGACTGTCGCCAGAGAAAGCAATGAGTGCAGTATTTCCTTCAGTTCTAAGTGCTAATAAATCCTGAAGTTTTTGCTTTGCTTTCGTTAGGCGGTTCGGGCTCGTGTCTGTAGCAAGCATGGATAAAGAGAGGTCTAGAATAACCACCATGTCATCTGATATTTTTACAACGGGCTGGGGCTTCTCTTGCCAGCTAGGGCCAGACATAGAGATAAAACTGAAGGCTATTAATAATAACAAGCTAAATACAGTTCTTTGCTTTGCTTGTGTTTGTTGCGTCGGCATCAAATGCTTAAGCAAATTTGGCGCTATCGCATGACTCCAGTCACTCGCTGCTTGGGCTTTATGTTTGAAAATAAGCCATATCAAGGGAAGTAATACGAGGCCGCTCAGCCAGAGTGGGCGTAAAAAATGGAATTGTGACAAGTTATCAAAAAAACTCACTTAGGTGATCCTTGTGTCTCTGATTTCAAGGTTTTAAATAAGCTCGAAAGTAAATTGGCTATTAATAAAAGGCTATAGATAAAAAGGGATAAACCAATAAACCAATAAAACAGGGCCTTACTTGGTCTATAGCTTTTTGTTTCTTGTTCAACAGGTTCAAGCGAATTTATTAATTGGTATATCTTGCTCAACTCTTCGGTATTTCGTGCTCTGAAATATTCACCGTCAGTCAGTGCAGCTAATTTGGTTAACATGTCCTCATCAAGGTCTGCCGAGGGGTTTACCCGTTGTGCTCCAAAAAAACTTCTTTTAATCATTTCATCGGCACCTATGCCAATTGTATAGATTTTGATCTTTTCTTGAGCCGCTAATTGCGCGGCTTTCTCTGGAGGTATTTCGCCGGCAGTATTCGCGCCATCACTTAGCAGAATCAAAACCCGACTTTGTTCTTCACGCTGCCGTAATCTTTTGACACCTAGGGTAATTGCATCTCCAATGGCGGTAGATTGGCCTGCCATTCCCAAGAAGGCTTCTTGTAGTAGCGTATTCGCAGTCGTGGTATCAAATGAAAGCGGGGACTGAACATAAGGCTGAGTTCCAAATAAAATTAAACCCACTCTATCGCCACTTCTTTGTTCAACAAATTGTGCGACGACGTTTTTTACTACCGCTAGGCGAGTCGCTGTTTTACCTTGTAATTGCATGTCTTGTTCTTTCATGCTGGGTGAAATGTCGATGGCAAGCATAAGGTCCCTGCCGGATAGCGGGATATCAACCTGCTCACCAATATATGACGGTCTGCAAGCGGCAAATACCAAAGAAATCCAAGCCAGTAATAGCAGTGTACTTTTCCATCGCGGCGTTTGTTGCTGAGACTGGGAGGCATTGAAACCAAGGGCCTTTGCTGTTTCAAAAAGGGGCAGATGTGGCGCAATGTGAGTGCTCGTTTGAGCTTTGCGTTTAATGACAACCAACCAGGGCAAGGGAAGTAGTAAAAGCATCCACGGCCACTGTAATTCTAAAGCTGTATTACCTGTAAAAAAATCAAGCATTACTTTAAACTCTTAATCCATTTTTCGATGCGTTGAAGTGAGGCAGACTCAAGTTGATTACATTGGGGCATGTAATGCGCTGAGCTGAGAAGAAAAATTTCTTGATCCTGTAGTATTTCTTTTAGTTTTTTCTTGTCTGGGTTTCTTAGGGTGCATGCCCAATCTTCTTGTATGCTGGCCATATACCGATGATCATTTCGTGCGCTGGAAATTGAGCGCTTAAGTAGCGTATTTATTTGAGCTAGATTTTCAGGATTTGGTGTTCTTAAATAGTTGTTTCTAAGCGCTTTGTACTCTTTTAAAGCCGAGCGTCTCCAGGCCTTATTTCTATGCCAGCGAACCAAGACAAAAATTAAACCGACTGCAAGGGAAATAGAACACAATATTAATATCCACCAGCCAAAAGCAAGCGGCCACCAGCTGATAGTTGTAGGCTCGTGAACATCTCTGAGTTGGGCAAGCAAACTTGTAGGGTCCATTCTTTTAACTCCTATGATGCTCGAAGCGATTGTAAAACGCGCTGTAAAGTTGTGCTGGGTTCTTCATGAGTACTTACTTCAATGAAAGGTGCTTTGAAGCGTTGGCTCAGTGATACTAATGATTGTTTATGTTTCTGCGCCCAGGCTTGATAATTATTTCGAGCCTGAGGTGAGCCAGAATTAATCACCAATGTTTCCTTTCCATTCGATACAGGATAAAAACCGGGCGGTGGTAGCTGCTCTTCTATGGGGTCGTAAGTTCTAATCATCAGCAGTTCATTATGTTTTGCCAAGCGTGAGAGCTGCTTTTCTGTGTCATCACCGAGATGCATAAAATCGCTTATTAACACAATCATGGTACCGGGTTTTGATAAACGTATTGTTTCATTTAAAGCATCGTTAAAGGTGAAACGATTGCTTGAGGTTGCTTCGTTTTCATTATTTTCAATATTAAGAGACAGGTTGAAGTCTGTAATATAATTCAGCATTCTCATAATGCTTTTACGACTTCTTGCTGGTTTGACTTCCTGGTGGCCCTTTTCGGAAAAAACAATGCCGCCAACCCGGTCGTTATGTTCTAGAGCCGTCCAGGCAAAAAGCGCGGCGGTTTCGGCTGCGCGTACAGATTTAAAGGTATATTGACTGCCAAAAAACTGAGATTGGCTCTGATCACATACAATAAGAAGCGGGCGCTCTCTTTCTTCGTTAAATAGTTTGGTATGTGGGGTTTGTCGTCGTGCCGTGACACGCCAATCTATACTTCTAACATCGTCACCAGGCTGATAAACACGAACCTCTGAAAACTCCATTCCTCTGCCTTTAAAACGGGAGTGGTGGCTGCCTGACTGCGGGCGACTAACTCGCTTAGCTTTAGGCAAACTCAAATTTCTGGTAGCCCAGCGTAAACCCATTAATTGAGTGATAGAGGTATAGGGCCCAATGCTCTGAACGCCTGAGTCTGATTTTTGCTGTGGCGATTTAGTTTGGTCAAACATGTTTTTTATCAAAATCCGGCTCAGGCAACGGGAACACGATGAATTAATTCGTTGATCACATGGTCGGTGGTGATGCCCTCGGCTTCAGCTTCGAACGTGATTAAAATGCGGTGTCTATA
>Ga0105353_1000582_pt1 | contig 20698 bp, 6 predicted proteins | sample EN1Hudsemesocosm_2_FD_83657 | JGI IMG/M metagenome (GOLD analysis project Ga0105353, IMG submission 83657) | Methane-oxidizing microbial communities from mesocosms in the Hudson Canyon - EN10B Hudson Canyon | ecosystem: Environmental > Aquatic > Marine > Cold seeps | place: Hudson Canyon...
CTGCACCACCACGTAAGGTATCATTACCCCACATACCGTTAAGCGCATCATCACCTTCGCCACCTTCGAGTAAGTCAGCTCCACGTACACCACATAACACATCATTGCCCGCGCCACCGATCAGAATATTGGCACTATATCCATCCTGGTAATAATCATAGCAAAGCGCACCATCCTTCTGATGATAACCAAATATATAGTCATCACCGTCTCCACCTTCGAGTCGGTCAGCACCACTACCACCATTCAGAATATCGTTACCCGCTTCTCCCCATAAGAAGTCATCACCACCCAAACCTTTGAGAGTGTCATTACCCTCTTTACCAAACATCTTATCGAGTTCAGCTGTACCATTTAGGTAATTATTCAGCTCAGTACCCTCGTGGGTAATTTCAATAGCCACCTGGTCTTTCATGGATAACACGATATTATCTTTCAATACGAGCAGGAATTGCTCGTGATTTCCTTTTAACCAGTTTGGTAAAAGTACACTGCCTGACTCAGTCGCATGAACAGACTGAATAGAAAGGTCATTACCTTGAAGTTCAAAAATAATATCATCTACTGATGTAATATTTGAAAATGCTACTCTGTCAGTTTCTTCAAATGAGATGGTTTCATGAATCGTATCATTACCATCAGAACCTAGAGGAGAGCCAAACGTCTTAAATATATAGGTGTCATTACCAGAACCACCTGTGAGGCTATCGTTTCCAGCACCACCTACAATATTGTCATTATCCGAAGAACCAATAATGACATCATCTCCATCTAATAAATCAATTTCATTAATACCCGTTAATAAGGTTTTGCTGAAGTCAAAATTATCAGCGCCAAGGGTTGCCTGAATACTATTGAAGCCGCCATTTCCATCAATCTCTTCAATACTATTTGAAATGCTAAAGACAGATAAAGAAATAAGGTCGTCATGTACACCGCCTAATAGTGTATCTTTTCCGTCACCACCATTGATCGTATCCAGCCCTGTATTTAGGCCATTGAAAATGAAAGTATCATTACCCGCTAAACCATCTAACTGATCATCACCGGCACCACCTTCAATTACGTCATCCATTACGGTGCCCGTAATCGTGTCATTACCGGCTAAACCTTGAATGAGTTTGATATTACTCAGCTCAACTGAACTTAAATTAAAGGTATCATTCCCCTCGGTACCGACGAGTGAATTTACGCCTTCACCACCATCAATTTTTTCAATACCACTCAATTCAGCAAGTTTTATAACATCATTACCTTCGCCACCAATGATGGAGTCATTGCCTGCACCACCAAATATTCGGTCACTATCGGTTTGCTCACCATCAATCAAAAACTGATCATTACCAGCACCACCATGCAAGGTATCGGAACCTGCACCGCCAACAATCACGTCATTACCAGCACTACCGGTAATCGTATCATCGCCACTTCTACCATCAATTTTCTCTATATTAATAATACCCGTACCCGAAAAGTCTAGATTGTCGTTATCATTCAGACCTTCAATGACATCATAACCTTCTCCACCATCAATTTGTTCAACGGTATTTTCACCTGAAAAATCACTCAGGCGTATGGTGTCATCGGTCTCATCGCCAAGAATTCGGTCAAAACCTTCGCCACCATTTACAGTATCTTCGTAAGCGTCATTACCTGTTACGATGATGGTGTCATCTCCCTCTCCAGCGTTAATCGTGTCACGACCAATACCACCAATAATGATGTCATTACCAGCGCCAGCATTGATCACATCGTGACCTTCAGCACCATCGATCACGTCGAAGTCATCAGAGCCGGTTAAAATATCATCGCCATTTCCACCTATGGTAACGGGAGCGACATCGCCTGCAATCATCGACCAAACCATTAACTCAGGTTTTAGTACTTGGCCAGCGGGTAAACGCAGAGTCACCGTTTCATAGCTTTCAACCGTTCGGCCACTCATGACGAATGGGAAAGATAGATTGCCACCAGATTGAATTTCAACTTGTGAAAATGTCTCAGTAATTGATGACGATACTGAACTTAAGGCATCCCCTCGGTTATGCAGTAATGCACGCACTTCATGATCAACCCAGGTTTCATTTTCAACGGTTAAGGGAGTTTGACTAACATTTTGGAAGCCACAAACGAAAAAGTCCGGACTAAATTCATCACGGTCAAGGTTTATTATGTGGAGGTTACCTAGCTGAATCCCCTGATAAGCAGGGTCAGTACTATTGACCACCTGCATATCAACACGATAAGACACTTCCCCATCTAAGACACAGTCGCCGACACCTTTAATGCGGATATACTGTGGTTCATACCAGTTTTCAGGCGTAAAGCGCAAAGTTGTATCGATACCACTATTACCTTGAGCGTCCAAAATGACACCCTCGTTAATATCTCCAGAGGTAACACGAATTTCAAGCTCTGTATCAGCAGCAAGGGCGCCACTCAGCACAACACTGGCTTCAGCTATCGTGGTACCGTCTTCATTGGTGATCATTTGAGTTTCATTGGTGATAACGATGCCGCTTTCTTCTGCTAACTTTGTAAAGGTGCAACATGCCAAGGCTGAAATAGTGTTCGTTTCGTCACGAATAAAAGCTGAAATCTGATATTCACCAGGCTCTAAATCACCAATAAACCATGAATAACTATCACCGTCTCCGTCTAGATCCTCCTCGATATTCGATGCGATCAATTGACCATTAGCCATTAAACTAATACTTGCACTGTCATCAGGGTCACTATCCGTCCAGCGTAGAGAAACATAACCACCAACGGCCTGAATATTTTCGTTCGGCAAAACAAACTCAAGGCTTGGCTCTTTATTGGTACCGGTTAAATTAACAAAGAAGTGGTTAGCAGATGTCCAGTCACTCGCTAAACCATGCTCGTCTTCTGACTGAACACGCCAATAGTAGTGCGCGTAATCATCCAAACTAACATCTACCTGCCAGTGTGGCTGACTGCTAACCCGCGTAGCCAATAACTGAGACAAGGCAGCATCAGCGTAAACTTCAAAACGATACGCTATGTCATCGCCATCAATATCTGAGGAAGTATTAGCGATTAAACGTGGCCGAGAGGTTTGAACTAGCGAGTCGTGGCCAGGGTTATTAACCGTCGGGACAGAGGGAGCATCATTGCTTAAATTAACAAAAAAATTGCCTTGTTCCCAAGCACTACTGACGACGCCATCGTGTGACTGCGCGCGCCAGAAGTAACGGGTATTATCTTCAAAATAGTTAGTCGTCCAGGTCGTGTAGTAAAGTAACTCTTCAATATCACCCGACAAAATATGTTCAACCGTATTAAAGGTATTTTGTTTATCGACCTCAAAACGGTAGACCAAAGACTGACTCTCAGGGTCTTGGGCATTAAATACGGTTAGCGGAATGGCTTGTGTGTTTGCTTCAGTTCCTTGAATAGGTGAATAGAGTATCGGCTCACTTGGGGCGTCATTCTCTAAACTAACCACAAAAGATGATAAGTCACTTTCGGTAGAAACCCCATGCTGATCTGTCACAATCGCGCGCCAATAATAAGTGGCATTTTCATCATTTAGGTCAATAGGTAATTGCCAGCGTGTATCACCTAATGGCCCAGGTACAATATTATTTACGCTCGCCACTATCTGACTGGCGGCTTGATCAGCGTAGACTTCAAAACTATAATTTAAATCGTCTTCATCAATATCAAAACTATTACTGACAAATAAATTGGGTCGTATAGTACTCACCACTGCGTTATCAAGAGGCGCACTTATATGAAGGGTTGCTGGCGCATCATTTAAACTATTAGCAAAGAAACGACCGTTTGCCCAAGGGCTTGCCACTTCCAAGGAATTATCAAAAGTAATGGCTCTGGCCCGCCAGAAATAGTGATGGTTATCTGCCAGTTGTATCTCACCACCAACAAACAAGTCGGCACTTAAGGTTAGTTCTGTTTCGACATTTCCCGTAGGTACACCTGACTTCTGTATAACCAAATCAGTCATACTTTCATTGGCGTATACCTCAAAACTGTAGGTCACGACTAAATCAGCGTCATGCTCGCCATTAATCACACTTAGGTTTGGCTTGAGACTGGTTATTTCTTCACCATAAAACGGCGCTTTAATTTCAGGGTTACCTGGCATGCGCGCGGCTAAATTTGGAGGTGTGCCATGGGTATGTTCTTCCAAATCAGCAAAGCCATCTTTATCGTAATCACCAGATCCATCACGGTCTAAATGACCAAAGTACTGAATTTCCCACGTATCTTTTAAGCCATCACCATCAATGTCATCCGCAGGATTCACCTGTACGGTGACGGTCTGAGTGGTATCGAACATACCGTCGGTAGCAATAAAGCTAATCGGGTACGTACCCGCTTGTCCGATTTGAGGAAACCAGGTAAAGAGTGCTTTACCATTGCCTTGTACTGTGAATTTAGCACCTTCTGGCAGAGCTTCTGCATATAAAGCAGGAATAGAACCATTAACATCATAAGAACGAATAGCGAAGCCTACCTGGCTACCCTCATAAGTTTCTCTGTCACTCACGTACTGTATTTCAGGCGCATGCGGTAAATCAGACAGACGTCCAAACGTCAGGGTGTATCTGTCAGTCAAGTCAACATCAAAAATATTCAACCAGTACTGATACTCACTCTCCCCTTTTGCACGCGTTTTAGAAAACCAAAAATTTTGCTCAGAAAGCGGCTTACCATCATTCCGCAACACTTTGGTTAAGAGTTTTTTGCCTAAATAAGGGTCGGTTATTTTAATCAGCGATAAACCACTAGTGACAGATGAGCTCAATGCTCGGTCGATGACACCACCTGCACGCTCTTGCTCTGCACCGAGTAAGGCGTCGGTGACTCTCGTTACATCTAGGCAAGATTTACAGGCTTCATTCACCACACCATTGGGTTCTGACTCATAGACACGCAAGTGTTCTGTCTCAGCACCTTCAGCATCAATAACGGTATCAATAGCCAAGATATCACTGACAAAGTCTCGCCCAGGTAAATCTACCCATACGTATTCAACCAGGGTATGGGGGTCGTTGACACTAAATAAGCTCGTTAACGCGCCACCTAATGCCGTGCTATGACTTACCTTAGCTGAGAAGCCTAAAAAATTACCCGCCACTGGACTTTGCATCAACCAGCTTGCAGTACGGATACTCTCGCCAGGTAATTCACCAAAGCTTAAATCTAACGCCGCTTCATCAGCCAGGTCATCCACAAAGCCTTTGAGTACTTTGAATTCGATAGGAAGAAATTGATCATTGCTTAGAATAACCGGTATGGGTTCAGACAAACGAAAATTACTGGCATCCCCTAAACCAAGGTTATTCAAGCGCGCAACGAAGCTATAAGGTTCTGAGGGTTCAATGATTTCAGAGGTTAGAGCGTCATCACCAATCACCGTTTCAGGTAAAAAATAGTCCAGCTCTAATAAAGGAGGCGGTGCCACGACGATGGTATCTGGTGCAACGTCAATACTTTGCGTTTTTCCATTGTAAGAATAAGAAACCGTTGCGCCGATAAAATAGCGTTTGCCTAGCTTAGACTCACCCGCTGCACTGGCTGCAGGAATCATCAACCAGCGAATATCCGCAGATTGATTCACCGCCAAGCTTGATGAACCATCTATCGCGGAAACACCATTATTGGATTTTAGATCGACAAAAAACTCTGCACCGGCGTTCTGTTCCGCATCAGTAGAACTTGAAAATTGGGTTTCTACCCCCTCATCATTGGCAAAATTGAGGGTAATTTTGAACTGGTCCAAAGGAAAGTTATCACGGGTATTGGTGATACGCATCTTGGCTTCAAAGGCCTGGCGTTCAAAAGAGAACTCCTGCGGGATATCCAATTGAACCGTTGCACACAGCGTTTCCTCTGCAAGCGTTGTTGTAGAAAACATTGCTAACACTAGTACAAATACGTGTACTACAAGCCATTTTTGACTAAACACGATTACTTTCCTCTTTTAATCGTTAAAAATAAATTTTTTAAGCTAGTTTCTACTTTTAGAATAAAAAAATCTAAAAGTTATATCGTTAATGCATAGTAGGATTGCATTTAATTTGCTCTATTTCTGAACTAAGTTATAAAAAATAGAATTACATCAATAGCTGCCATCTATTGATATTGTCATTCGTTTTTCGATTTGACATTAAGCTGAAGGTTGGGAGCCCCCAAAAAATAAGGACAATCAATTTTAAAATTTTTATCAAGAAATAATGTTCCATCACGACCATCGATATTTATCACTCGGTGAAAACTATCTACTATTACAACAGAATAATCCTGGCGCGAAACATTACCTACTAATGAACAGTGCCAATGCCTAGATGATGTTGTTTTAAGAAATTTTGAAATTTCGTCTAAAGAATAAATATCTTCCAGTGCGTACCTCTTTAAGAATTGACCTTTTTCAGAATAAACTACTACTGAATTTTCCCCGCCAGATTCATACCACCCATCAATAGTAACCAGCGAACCTTTATTCGTTATAAATATCTCCCGTGGTAATTTATGGTTCAACAAAGCTACATCTAACGCTTTAACGTATTTACCATCAGCCGTAAATTTAAAAATATGAGCGATTAAATCAGAACTCAAACTTTCATTTGGCTGTATACGTACGATATAGTCGCCATTTTTACTGGTCGCAACTATCTTAACAGGAGCTCTAAAACTGTCAGCTTTCACTACATAAGAGCAAGATAAAACTAATAGAAAAGCAAACAAAATTACTGTTAATAAATTCATAATCGTAGACAAGCCATATTATTTAGTTTATTGGGCAACTTGTACCATCACCATACATAGAACCATTAAGCCTAGCGCCAAATAAGTCTCCATCTGAGCCGTCACTTGAATCATTGAAACCGTGACCACCAACATCCCCTGTTACATGACCAAATTCGTGACCAAATAAAGTTTCATTCCACTGAGACGCATCAGGACTGAATCCTGATTGGAAAAAACGAGTAAATGCCATACCCGGATAAGGGTTATTAGGATCATCTGCTGCCCAAGTCAAAGCTTGATGGTGGCCATAGGAGTTTGAAATTTCAACTCTCCATTTTTCGAATGAGGCTAATCCATTCACGCCACAATTCGGACAATACCCATTCCCGTTACTTAAAAATTTGTACATGTTATCCCCCCAAGTTTGTAGCTGGTATCGTTGTCCACTAGTACCTCCGTCACTAATCAACTCAAATAAACCATACGGATCAACATAATTAACTGGATTATTACTTACATACCCATAAGTATTAATACCCCCACTTAATCCAATCGGATCAGTTTGAACATAACGCCCTAAACTAGGCTCATAATCCCTAAAATAGTTATAGTGCGTACCCGTTTCAGCATCATAGTATTGCCCTGGAAAGCGTAAGTTGTTTTCAATAGTATTAATCACAACACTCGCTTTACCAAAGGCGGCATAACGTGCAGCCCAAACGACGGCGCCCGTATTACTTATCAGTTGCTGTGGTGTACCCAGGTGATCGTTCTGGTAGTAGTAGACTTGCGACGCTTGACGCATGAACAGCGGGCGTGTCATAAAGGGTGAATTGGGGGTGTAGTGGTATTCTGTGATCAACTGACCGGCATCGTTATATTCTGCGAGTAGGCCAGTTTGGTCATAAAGAAAGTAAGTTTTAACACCGCTGACCGCCTTCCATAAACGTTGGCCAAGTGGGTTATAGTAGTAAGCATTCCCGTCAACAGAAACTAAACGTTCAGCAGCATCGTAGCTATAGTTTGTTTCAATAGGCTCAGCACCCTCTACGCTGATTATTTTCTTAGTACGGTTGCCATTTGCATCGTATTCATAAGTCGTGTTATCAAAACCCAGTAATTGGTTTGAACCATTATATTGCCATTCGCTTGCAGTATCGTGACTACTTAGACGGTTATGCACCTTATCGTAGGTGTAAGTTTCATTTTCAGGTGCGTGGCCAAGAGGATCAGTTCCTACTTTCGTTGCTGAGGTCAGACGATAGCCATCATCATAGCCAAAACTGTAATCACCATGCTCGGTATTAAATCCAAGAATATTGTTTTCTTTATCGTAACTATAAACCGCTTGAGAGATCGGGTTGCCAGCTGGGTCAATTAGTTCTCGCGATTGTAAACGCTGCAAACCATCATAAGTAAGTAACTGCTTGATGCCCCCGGGTAAGGTAATTTGAGTCGGCTGATTAATGGCATAACTGTTGTAAGTGACCTGACCTTGTTGCGGAATAGTCACTGTTTGAATATTACCATTCGCGTCGTAACTGTAATGGTAAGTTTCACCCTCCGGGTTGGTATAAGACGCTTTTAGGCCGCGTTTGTCATAGGTATAGCTTTGTGTTTTGGTAAACGCGCCATAATTGGTTTCTATTTGAGTGAGCTGCCCCAGGGTATTGTAAGTATAAGTTTGACTCGTCGCGCCATCAGAATAGCTAGTCAGCTGGCCAAGTAGACTATATTGAAAGTTAATCGTTTTACTTAATTGATTTGCTGTATCGTAATAACGTGAGACGACACGTTGGTTTACAACATTGAAGTCATGTTCAATACGCTCCCCTTTCGGTGTGCGCTCTACGGTTAAATTACCATTCGCATCGTAGTCATATTCACGGCGTAATAACTGCCCGGCATTGGGCTCACGAATCTCAGCTATGGTTCGGCCGTTTTTATCATATTCAAAACGCGTAATCCGGCCTTCGGCATCGGTCACACTTAACAACTGATTACGCTTATTGTAAGTAAACTGAGTAATGCCACCCAGAGGGTCTATACGCTGAATCATTCGGCCTAAAGCATCGTAACTTACTTGATGCTGATTTCCTTCCGCGTCTGTGTAAATGCTAGGTTGGTTATTTTGAGTATATTGTTGCGATCTAATTTGTTGATATGTTTGGTCAGCAGATGTCCAACTTAACTGGTTTTGGGAAACACGACCACTTAGGTCATAGGAAAGCTGCTGTGAATAGGAAGCTGTTTTAATTTCATCTGTTAACGCGCCTTTGTATGATACTTGCGTCAGGTTGCCATTAGGGTCGACTTTGCTCGTGAGTTGTTGACGGCTATTGTAGTAAAAATTTGCCGAATCACCGAGTGCATTGCTTACATTTAAGCTTCGGGCAATATCATCATGTTGATAATTGATCTGCGGGCTATTCTCAGACTGACCAGAGATCAGCTGTTTTAAGCGACCTAATTGGTCATAATTCAAACTAGATTCTCGGTTATTTGGCGCGATCAATTTAGTGCGCTGGCCAGCGGCATCATAAGTCGCTTGATATTGTTGATTCAATGGATCTTTAAGGTCGAGAATATTACCTGCGGCATCATAAACGCTCGTCCAAATATTCCCGAGAGCATCTTTTCGCTCCGTTGGTTTACCTATAACAGAGTATTTGTATTCTGTTTTATGCCCCAAAGCATCAAGCTTAGAGGAAATATTCCCAAAACTGTCATAACTGAGGCTATAGCTCACTGCTTCAGTCAGTTCATCACCCGGGTAAGTGATCACGACAGGTCGACCAAAGGCATCGTATTGATAGTTAACCGTGCGCTCTAGAGAGGTTGTATTTGCTTCGACCAAGGAGAGTAAATTTCCATTAGCATCGTAACTGTACGTCGTGACAAAACCATCGACACCAGTATATTGACTAATTGAATTAAAAGGGCCTCCATACTCAAATTGCTCACTACTACCATCGAAATAGCTCAGTTTTAGTGTATTTCCAGACTGATCAACCGTACGTGAAACCTTTTTGCCTTGCGCATCTAAAGAGCTAAAAATTCTATTTAAGCCGACATTAATCGCTGAAGCTTGTTGGATGATTTTGCCATCTACCAACTTCTTTATCAAAAGCCCGTCAGCATCGTAAAATGTTTCAGTGGTTTTTCCACTGCTGTCTTTGACTTTAAAGTAGTTATGTTTTCTAAGCTGATCCCAATTGTATGAGAATTCATGTGAAAATTTCTCGGCATTCTCAATGCGTATCACATCCCCCATCGCATAAAAAATATTTGTTTCTCTGCCTAGAGGATCTGTTTTTTTAATAAGTTCACTGCGTTCGTTATAGCTGTATGCCCAAATTTGACCAAGTACATCTTTCACCTGGGTTAACTGCTGGCCATCGTAGGTATATTCTACAACGCGGCCACTATAATCGGTGATTGTCTTAATTTGATTTGAATCGGCTGCAAGGTACTCGTAAGTTAAGATTAAAGTATCATTTGCATCCAAGACCTGAAAAACACGATTTTGTAAATCTTTTACAACTTGCGTAGTCAGAGTGTTTCTGTTTCCACCTTGAACGAGCTGACCTTCATCATCATAGCTTAACCAATTACCTTTTATATCAGCCCAGCGATAGCCTTCGCCTGTTTTATCAATTCGTGAAGACGGAACGGCCAATTCTGACTGGTTCTCACTAAAATAAGTAGCAACAGACTCTTCGGTGCTGGTGGCATCCCCCTCTGCTGTTTTAATACTTGAAGCGTCTAATAAAAACCTCTCACCTGCCACGGTAATTTTATTTGGCAAGCTGTCGTGCTCTCGACCATACTCAAAAGACATGCCTTCCGCGCCGCGGTTAAATGTCCACTGTTTATTACTAAAAGTACGCCTGACTTGCAAATAACCGCCAGATACTTTCACTTGCATATCTTCAACTGTTTCAACAAACTCCCCTGAAAGATAGTTTGGCCCACTATTCACTATGCCAATGCCAGAAACAGCCAATAAATCGAAACTAAAAATTAGCAATAAAAAAGCAGTAAGACATTTTTTTTGTTGATTAGAACCCAAACAATGCTTGGCAATTGAAACTTTAATTAACATATTACGTTCTCTATAAAATTCTTAGTCATTTCTTCTACCCCAAATCAGTACAATTGCTAACGGAAAGAATGTGAGTAAAGATTACTGATGCTAGTCATACCTGTTACGGTAGTAGTCCCAGCCGCAGTGGTGAGACTGGAGCTGGGGTTATGTCTAGCAACGCTATACGAACCTGGGTTACGCCTGTTATTGCTACCTGACTTATTACCAGTATTTAAGTCTGAAATAATATGGAGGGCACTGCCATTCGCCACAGCGGCAATATAATTTAAGGTCCCGCAACCGTTCCAACTATTTGTGGTTGAAGCACCCACATATTCACCACCGGTATAAACACTCACATAGCCGCTAGATCTCCGTACGAAGCATGTTTGAGCAGTATTTCTGTTCACACTTACTTTCACGGGCTTAGGCTGAATTTTTGATGGCGTGGAAGTAGAAGCTACATTTCCTTTGTTAGTTTCGGGTGATGCAACAACCGAAGCTAGCTCCACTGTTTGATGATTTGTTATTGAGCTAGTGCTAGTTCTTCTAATAATACCAATGCTTCTATTTACTTTTTTAACCTCAACAAGCCCCATCAGAATTAATGCTTCTTTCTTAACTGCCCCACTTAACTGATTAGCTTTCCCCATATAACATTCTTTGAGTTCTTCCCTTTTTCTTTCTACAAATAAATGATATGGGCCACTAAGAATATAGTTATAACCTATCGGAACATTCACAGCAGTTAAATAAGTTATATTATAATCCAGCTCAACCCGACAGTCTTCCATAAGCTTTATTATTCGATTCTCCGTTTGCTTATTTTTCCATTCTGAGCTATTTATTCTTTCTTGAACTGCTGCCATTCGGGCTTCTTTTTCTTGATAAAGGATCTGGGCTTCAGTTAGGGGGCGCTTAATTTGCGAAGAAGTACTTGACTGACTAATAGTAGGTTTTTCAAAAAAAGTACCTGAAGACTGCACGCTGAATGTGCCACTCTTGCATTTTGAAATCCCAGAAACCGACACGACATTTCGACTACTGCTACTGCTACTGCTACTGCTAGTGTTATAACTAAACCTTTTGACTGGTCTGTCAGTTTGAGGTGAAGCCACAAATTCTCGTACAGGAAGATGGGAATAAGAAATGTTGCCACCACCCGTTGCATCGCCTTCGGCCCCTCTATCTGAACCTTCTAAAGCTATAACGCGGTAAGGTAAAACGAAAACCTCGCCTGCCTGCAGAGTTTCAGGAATTTCTCCTAAGAACTCATACTTGTATCCCTCGGAGATACTCGGTAGTTGAGCATGTAACCCAGAAGCTGAGGCAAGACCGTAATTCGTTAGAGTTAACTCCCCTGTAAAAACTTGGCCTTTATTCATTACAGGTAATTCAACAGTTGCGGGCTCAAACACAAGAACAGCAATGGGAACATCCGTTTCAAACTTGGTTGTATAATTGGTGATATATTGATCTTGAATCGCTGTTTCTTTCACCTCAAATTCTACTGAAATCACCTCATTCTCTATTAATAAATCACCTGTTGATGTAAGCCCAGGATTTACTTTTATCGTACCGACAATATCATAATGATCAAATGCACTGACTCTGTAGTCATATACACCTGCTGGCACATTTTCAACTGAAGCATAGCCATTAGAGTCTGTCTCTATTTCAAATATCTGAGAAGTAATATCACTACTTTGTAAAGTTACTTTTGCATTCTGAACGCCTGGAATAATATTTCCATTTTCGTCCTGTTCACCGGTATACATATCTGATACATGCAATTTAACCGAACCTTCACCACTTTGAGTTACTGCTGTATAGATGGGTATATACAGAGGCTTCAGGTTTTGTGCGTAAACTTTCAAACGAAATTCATAGTCGCCCGTAGCGATGTTATCAGGTGGTGAGATTTTCGTTGTAATCGTTGTTTCTTCGCCTATAGATAAACGATCTAATTGATGATTACTAGCAAGCGAAATCCATGATGGTGCCTCTCCCCAATTTGTGTTCGCAGAAGCATTTCTTTGTTCAAGTGTTATTGTTGCATTAACAAGATCACTCACACCCTTATTTTGAAGAGTCACGACTTCAAATGAGTTCTCACCTACTTTAACCCCCGCCTCTATATGGGAAGGCACTGTTATTAAACTAGGTACAGCATTTGAAACGGTATAGCGTAACTCTACTATGCCGAGAGCACTCTCAAACTCATCGGCCAAAACTTTATATCTCACCATTCCAGAACTTAACTCACGGCCAACAATATTAACTACAAGACCTGATAATTCTTTCTCTCCAATTGAAACAGGTTCGGGAAGCTCCACATATAGATTTGTGTTTTCTGCTTCACCCTCAGCAAATATTTGCTCAAGCCTGACATTACTTAAGGCTGTATCAGATCCTGACTGTACATAGATGGAAGCTTGGTATTTATAATTCTGGGCAAGCTGTATGTTGAGAAAACCTGGAGTCACCCCTACACCTTTCACTACAAATTGGCCGTGATTTGGGCGATTAAGCACTTGAGGGTGTACAACAGAAACCTGGTACCGTCCGGTCTCACTTACCCGGGGTTCAAAAGATTGTGTATAGTTGCCATCGGCATCTGTAATAACATGAATACGACGTTCAAAACCATTTACACGTAGGATGATATCTAATGGTACATATGACAAAGGTGTACTATCCACACGATCAATAGCTTGTCCTGTTATTGTTACTTTCTCTCCGTCACCATTTGCAAAGACTTCAGTAGGCGTAATAGTGTCCACACGAGCATAATAAGATGTAGACTCTAACAACGCTTCCGCATTTGGGTTTAAACCATCAATTTTTTGATGGATAGTCTCATTATACTTAAAGTGAAATTGATCAATTTCAAAACGTACATTAACTTTTTCTGGCCAGTCATCTGCAACGGCAATGGCAACAGGCTCTGACTCAAAGAATTCCCCTGGAGCAACATTGGCCAACCAAGCATTTCCTTTTTCAACGACATTGCCTGTAAATTGTCTTACTGCTTGAGTAGCCAAGACATTATCTTCATCATCAAAAACAACTAAACGAATCTCATCTGAGTCAAGGTACTTATGGCCATCTTGATAAGCCATGATCAATTGCGTTTCTAATTCACTTGTATTTTCTATAACCAAGCTTGCTTTGCCGATTCCACCATATATAAAATCATCTACAAGCACTTGTGCAACGAGACCATCGTCCATAACACTTTGCGTAAATTGTGCTTCTACTTGAATCAACTCGCCTTCATTTGGCGTTTGATTAAGGTAAGCGTTGATAACGACTTCAGAATCTAAAGCACTATCACCACCAATTGCCATATCAATTTCTGAAGAGGAATTAGCAGGTATATTAAATAAATAGGATTTAATGCTTTTGTCCACTCCGTCTACATTAAAAACCAAGTTTAGTTGCGCATCTTCAACAGCATGATTAGAGAAGTTGTTAATTAAATATGTTTGCCAATTAAAAACACCTCTTAGCAATACCTTTTCTTCAGGGTTGATTTCCAGCATGGGGAGCAATAACGAATGAGCTAAACTTTCTGTACCATCTTGCGCCTCAGCTTTAATAGAGTAAGTAAGGGGGACGTTCCAGGTATGCTCTACCGCTATACTCGAATCTAAAAACTCATACGTTGCTACTGGGGAATCATTTAACTTAGTACTTATTCCCCCTTCTTCACGATAAATATTAAAGCCCGCAACTGAAACGTCTGGGTATTGCCATTTCACCAAGGGCTGGCTCTCACTATTTCTTACTAGAGTCATTTGAGTAACAGGTAAAACAGTTGTTTGTGCGACAACAACTGATGAAGGCAAAGATTCGTTACCTACCGCATCTATTGCAGTAACAACATAATAAGATTGAAATTCAGTGAGGTTGTTATCAAGTGCTTGTGTCCCTTCCAGGCCGCCCTGTTTTAAGTTTTCAACTGTCAAGTTGACCTGATCCTGTGCTTTTACCTGATATAGGTTGTAACGCATACCGCTACCTGCAACATCATTCCACGTAGCGACAACACCTTGACTAGTTAAATTTACTTCTAAGCCGTTTGGCGTATTTGGTTTTTCACTTACTGCAACAATATTAACAATCTCACTTTTTGCACTTTCAACAGTCGTCCCTTGCCCCTCTCTTATACTGCTAATCACGTACTCATAGACACCATTAAGAGAAACGCTATCTTCGCCGTCTATATAGCTTGTTGCACTAACACCCAGTAGAGCTAATTCAAGAAATTCCGTCTCATTTGGAGTTTTACGATAGAGCTTATATTGTGATGCGCCCACTACGGGTTCCCATGAAAGAGCTGCTTTTCCTTCGGGTAAAGCCCTTGCCCGAAAGTCGGTAGGTGCATCTGCAGGCGGTAATGAACCTTGGAATACTTGTATTAATGAAGGGTTTTGAATTTCAGTGCCTAAGTTGTTTAAGTCATCACTAGCAGTAAAACTAAAACTAAGCTGTTCAACCGTACTCTCATCAAACTCATCCAGGCCCGCATCAGGCGGAAGTAATATTGTACCCGTCCACTGAAAATCATCTGAATCTTGTACTAAGTCAAGAGCTATACCATCAATGTAATCATTAATAGGATCATTATTTAACAAGGGAATGAGCATCATGTTTGAGAGAGTGTCAGCTTTATCAGACAATTTGATATTGACTGATACCGAAGCATATTCACCGCTAGTATTAGGGTTATTATCAATTAATGGTTGCTTTGAAACTTGTAGTTCAACGATTTCAGGACCTTTAGTGTCAATCAAAATTTGTGCGCCAGCTTTGATTTCCGTTCCCCTATTCCCAGATTTATCAGAACCTGAAAATAGTAAGTAAGCAATACCGCTTGCAATATCAGGGGTGATATTAAAGCGCCCGGAATAAACTTTGGGGTTATCAGCGTCACGCTTTAGATTAATAACAATGGGAGAACTACCTGATGGTACGATGGCAAAATAAGGGTTTCGGGTAATTGGCTCACTTAGTTCTAGTGAAAAATTGAGTTGCCCTGTACCTATGCGATTGCTCACCGGTTCATAGTTTTCAGGATAACTGTATTCAATAGAAATAATTTCAGGCCCTATACTATCGATTGCGACACTGCTTACATTTGAGAGTGCGCTTTCTTTTCCGTCAATTGACACACTAGTGGCAGCAAAGAAATAAAGGCCATCCTGACTGATCAAGTCTATGTAATTATTATTAGGAATGAGCGTATCATTCACTTTTTCTACACCTGAGTCTGTGAGTTTTTTAAACAGGGTTTCACTTCGATAAATGTTATAACCATCCAATGGTACATTTGATGATTCAAACCAATTGAGCTTTGCTCTACCGAGAGATAAAGCATCAGCCTGAAAACTAACCGGACTATTAGGAATACCCGTATCAACGGTAATCTCAAGTGTATTAGAGTCAGGGCTTACCTCGGTATGCCCTGTATAAATAGCGTCAACTGATACTGAGTTTGTACCAGGCTGAAGATTCGCCATAAGATTATATGACCCGTCACCAGAAACACTAACCCTTTCACCTTGTGGTGCATTATTGACCCTTAGTTGAACTTGCGTAGCGATACTTGACGTTCCAGTTACCGTTACGTTTAGATTATTCGTCAAACTAAGGTTTTCAGGAGACGTAATTTTAGGCGCAGAAGGTACTGAATTTTCGACATCGATGGTGAAGTGATTAATCGTTTCATTACCGAAGGTATCGATGGCTTTTATAGCAATTTGATAGCTTCCCGCTGTTGCTTGAGCTATAGGCCATAGACTATGAAACCCATCATTTGTATTCATATCTGTTGAAAGCAATACACCCTCTACATAAAACTCAACGCGTGATAAGCCTGACGGGTCGCTTGTATCTACAACAAAATTCACATCGGTAGTCACCGTATTTGAGCTTTGTACATCAATTCCATTGATTGAAATAGTTTCTATTTCTGGCCCCGTGGAATCAGCTTCAGGCGTTGCACTTATCGTGGTTACCGCATTATTTTGTTGCCCTTCAACGGGGATTGAAACAAGTCCAAAGTAATAGGTCGTATTATTGAGTAAGCCTGCTAAACTCGCCGTTGTTTGCTCGCCGCTTATGGTTAAGCTTGGCGTCATCGAAGAGACATCAGAAAAATCAGTTTGGGATGCATAGAGGTGATAACTTATAGGTGCCGGTGTAATCGCCACCCACTCTACTTGTACTCTTCCGTTATAGGCTGTAATCGTGCTTATCGAAGGATTTTCAGTAGCCAATACTGTATTTGAAAATACAGTAGCAACTAATAAGACTAAAGTAGTACAAAACCCGCGTAACCTTCTAGAAGTGCCCATCAATTTATTCAACCTTACTTTTTCCATTTTCTTCTGCTGTCTCATTTTTCCATGATCCATTGCATTACTTGAATTTCGTTAGTACCTGACCGGTTATTTGTTTTTTGATACAGGTAGGTAGTGTGTTCAAATCAATTACATCATTGTGACTTTTAGTCTTTGGTCAAATGCCAAAAAACGGTGGGTGTTAGTCATAGTTTTTAATTCATCTGGGACAAGCACCCTAAACGCCAGGTATTTGTCGTATTGACTATCGAAGACATTATTTTGCGGATCTGCCATACGCCAAACACTTTCTTCATCAAGGAATGACGACCAATTATGGTATTCATCTGCACGTAACAGCCCGCTTTCCCCTTCCACTCTAAACCCTGCCAAACCGTGGGATTTAATATTTTGAGCGCGCATTAAGGCAGTAAATAAATACATGTACTCAGTGCAATCTCCGAGCTGCTTCTCTAGAGCATACAAAGCGCCAAAATCTTTCTTTGTATAACCCGCATAATCGAGGTGACTAGCAACCCATTTATGGGTTACTAATGGTGAAGATTGCGTTTTCCCAGCTTCTTGACTCGCTTCAAAGCTTTTAGAAATGGCTAACGCTGTGCTGAGGATTTTTTCATTATCCGACTCAATAAAACGCTCAGGTGATAAAAATATATCGCCCTCTTCCATCCAGGCTTTTTCGTTTAATATTCGAGGCATATCAAAGAAGGCAACTTCTGCAGTGATTGTTATAGTTCTTTTGCTATAGGGTGCAAGGTTCTTCAATACAAAACCCATTACTTGATTTCCATAACGATCTGTTTCAAGTTCGAAATTTTCAGTTGCTGTCAGTGAAACCACTTTCTGGGATGAGGTTTCTGCCACTGGCGCAAATGCAAAAAACTTGCTCTCTTCAATAAATACGTTTTCTTTATTTGATATTTCAAAACTGTAACGTATCGTTTTAAGCCTAGAATCTATCCGTTGTTCTGTTTTCTTTTCTGAATTTTGATGAAGATTAGAATATAAAGCTAGCGAAGCTGTAATTATCAAACCAATCGCGAAAATGAAAACCAGTGTTTTTTTTGCCTGCAGAGTTTGACTCACGATTGACACCTATAACGATTTGGAATTTTTGCTTGAGCTTCTTTAATTTTCTCTAGTTGTCTTCGATGTTTACTTAGTGAGGCGACATTATTTTTCAGGAAATACGTATGTGTTAGCGTATCTGGCACACGAAACTGTTGAATTTTTAGGTAGCTAGCTGGCATGCCTACTAGCACTATTGGAATATCTTCATAATGCTTAGAAACATTGATAGCCCCTCCACCAACTGAGTTACTTTTTTCTGACACAGTGAGGAGGCGCTGCCATAAATCGTCAATATTTTCACTTAAGTTAACGCGTGAAATTTCACCAAAAAAAGATTCTAACCGCTTGTCAAAGCTTCTATTTAGACTGACTATTTTGATGCGTGAGAATTGAAATTCATGTAGCACATCTTCAGATTTTATAGTGGAGAATCCATTAGGGTAAGCTGATAAGGCTTGAAACGGTTTACCATGAGCAAGCCATGATCGCATACCGTCACGAAGAATTTTTGCTTGAGTAAAGCCCGCATCGAGCAATGACGAGCATAATTTAGACTCTTTAACCCGGCCAAAACCATCTGCAACAAGTAATAACGGTTTATTCTTCAGGAAACTCTTATACGGCAGCGTTTCGGAAGAGACATTAATAGAGCCTGGGATTCGACCTTGATAAAAATCTTCAGATAGGCGGAGATCGACAATTTGAGCGTGCTGAAATTTTGAGTTTTCAAAAGAAACAAAACAAAAGAAGTCTTTATTTTGTTCGGCATGTGCCTGGATAGCCCCTTTCTCGGAAAGATATGCTTGTTCAACTGAACAGTAATCATCAGCATTTATTTCATCTTCACTCGCAATACATTCACAAGTAAATAAGATTAAGACAAAAATTATTATTTTTTTAACAGTACAACGAAACACGATAAATCCCTGTTAATACAACTCCGAGCTTTTGGCCAAGTATTGGCCGAAGATGGAAGCGACGCAATTGTGTACAAAACATTAAAAATCGTCAACAAAAAAAGGGACTGAAATGTGTTCTTTTACATTTAGAGCTTCAAGAACAACTCAATACGCATTGCTCTAAATTAACTCGCTCAAAAAAAACTATACGATTTATTGTATATTTTTTCTAAATTAGTGATTAAGTTCAAAATATATGAACAGCATAACAATAGTTTTCACTTGCCGTTTTTAATTTATTTGGATCTTATGTATCCTGACGCGCTCTAACACCAAAGCAGCTTAAGACATCAGACTATATAAGAATTTAGATATTTAAGTATGTTATAGACATAGAAATCAGCTGGGGATTTGCTACGTATGGAAAATAAAAATGTCGTTTGGATATCATCCTACCCTAAAAGCGGTAATACATGGGTTAGATTTCAAATGCTCAATCTATTACAGGGAAAGCAAACAGATACAGCAAATCTTGAAAAAATCATTCCAGATATTCATAAGTCTTCCCACATCCTGAATTTACAATTTACGAATAATATTCTAATTAAAACTCATTTCATGCTAACCAACACAATGCCTCTTGTTAATCAAACTCTGGCTTATGTTTATATTGTTAGGCACCCAATGGATGTGATGATTTCAAATTTAAACTACTCTCATCTAAAAAACACGAACGTCTTCGACAAAAAAGAGAAAAGAATTTTCGACAACCAATATATAAATAATTATATTGCTGCCAAGGGTGACCCTCGATGGATTGAGCATGGTATGGGATCATGGGTTGACAACGTACGTAGCTGGTTATCTGCGAGAGAGATATACCCCAATGCAATACTTCGCTATGAAGATATGCTTACTGACCCGGCTAAAGAATTAGCTAAGATTAATACACTACTCAATTTGAAAAAAAGCGACGAAGATATAAATACGGCTGTTGAAAATTCAAGTTTTAAAGCGATGAAAGTAATTGAAAATCAAGAAATACACCTGAAGAAAAGTGGATTTTTCTATTCCGAAAAAAATGATATGGGCAAAGACAAAGGTAATAGGTTTATGAATCAGGGCCAAAAAAACGTAGGCAAAGATATTTTAACTCAAAGCCAGCTCGATGCTTTTTCTAATACATTTGGTTCTATTATTGAACAGTTAGGCTATGAGCTGTAGGTAATAGATATAGACCATTCTTACTTTATACAGAGTCAACTACTGAAACATCTGTGCGTACAAACTGTGACCATTTTGTGGCCACCACACAAATACCAGCCAGTCACACCAAGGGTTTTAAACAGTCACAAGTTTTGAGCAAAAACCATAAGACGTTGATTTAGTTAATATTTATAGAACCACCCTCAGATTGAAAATCCTCGTGTCCCTGGTTCGATTCCGGGACCGGGCACCACTTATATTAAGAAGCTGATCATCGAAAGGTGTTCGGTTTTTTTATTGCCTGCGATTTGAGCCACGAGCTCTGCAGC